>Ga0268246_10000339_pt1 | contig 21932 bp, 26 predicted proteins | sample AgamicOrSfe_FD_200242 | JGI IMG/M metagenome (GOLD analysis project Ga0268246, IMG submission 200242) | Agave microbial communities from Guanajuato, Mexico - Or.Sf.e (v2) (version 2) | ecosystem: Host-associated > Plants > Phyllosphere > Phylloplane/Leaf | place: Guanajuato, Mexico | collected...
TCCCTCTCCCCTACCCTTACCAGACACCCACTAACCCCTCTCCAGCCCCCCACGGTTGCGCAACTTGGCCTGCCCTTTGGACATCCGACCCCTCCAACTGGCCAACCAACGGCGAAATCGACGTAATGGAAGCCGTCAACCAAGCCACTACCGGCAACCAAATGACCCTCCACACCACCGACTCCTGCAGCATGTCCGCCAAGCGAAAGGAGACCGGATCCTCGCTCACCACAAACTGCTACAACGGCACCGACTCCAACGCAGGTTGCGGTGTCCGCGGCCCTGTTGCCAGCTTCGGCGCGGAGTTCAACGCGAATGGCGGCGGCGTCTACGCTATGGAATTGCGCGCCGCGGGGATACGCGTCTGGTTCTTCCCAAGGTCGGACATACCGGCTGATATCACGGCGGCGACGAGTCCGGATCCGAGTGGGTGGGGGGAGGCGTTGGCGGATTTCCCGAGCACGGATTGTGATATTGGAAGCCATTTCCAGAATCAGAGCATCATTGCGAACATTGATGTCTGCGGTGCGTGGGCGGGCGAGACGAGCGTGTTTAGTGCCGGTGGGTGTGGGACGGATTGTGAGACGTATGCGGCGGTGAATCCGGCGGCGTTTGATGATGCGTGGTGGGAGTTTAGCTATTTTAGGGTGTTTGAGGCGGCTGATGCGTGAGAGGTGCCGCCCCCGGGAGCTGATACAGGACAAGGGGGAAAAGAGTGAGCTAGGGATGGGCAGGGGGGAGGATGATCATGCTGTGTAACATGTATAGACGACAGCAACTGTGGTCAAGTCAGTACCATGAGACTGAGCCGGAGTGCATAAGGGCAGGACTTGATCGCTGTCCAGGTCCTGAAGGATCCTGTACCACAACATGAGACCGAGCATAATCTTACGGCACGCTCCCCGGGGTCTTGCTACTAGTTTACCATTCTGTGACTACCTCAATCACCGACCTACCTTGTTTGCACGATATGAAGCCGTCAGTCATTGCATGACCGACACAGAGTCAGCAGAGGTGTTACAGTACTGGCACCATCCCTTGTGTCACTGTCATCATACCCCTGATAATGCTACCGAGATACTGCCTGCACGCGTTCTTGCAAGCGGTCCATCCCAGCGGCACGGAAACCACAAACGCGAGGTCAGTTGCCAAAAAGAGACATGCCAAGATGAAGCTTTTGCTTATCCGCCACCCTCGGTCCTCGGGACAAGTCGTGCGTTTGCATTGACCCCACCTCCTCCATCGGGTTCTGTCGCCGATGATTTCCTACGACGACTTTTTAGAGTCATGATGATTCGAGCGATATTTGTCAATTGACACTGTCGCTTTGGATTTGTCTGTGTGATTGAGTGCAAGATATTCGTTTGTGTGCTGAGAAAGAAAGACTCCACGTTGTTGCACATCACGAGGCAACGCCACTGTTTGACAAACACCCAAAAATCCACTCCATCCCTGCTACAGTCACAGGACAGATTTCTGCAAGCCTTTCGGGGAGAGTGCCGCCAGGATTCCGTCTAGACTTGTATCCCAGCACTGTATGCAAACGCCAAACCCAAAATGTCTCCCGCCAACCCCTCAGACCGTCGCCCTACCACACCCACCAGTCACCACAGCAGCGGTACCGAAGACAACGTCCTAGCCGCAGTCGACGTCGAAGTCCCTCTCCCGCCCTCCGACTCCTCCGCCAACGATCTCGAAGCGCAAGAAAAGGGCCAACAAAGACCCCAGCTCTACCATGTCCAATCCCACACATCCGGCCACGACATCCACCAAGTCGACAATCCCTACCGCGAAGCCGGCGACGAGGTGTACGACCGCTTCACCGCCCGCAAGAAGATCTCGATCGTGGCGCTGATGTCGTTCGCGTCCTTCCTTGCGCCCGTCTCGTCTACTACTGTGCTGGCGGCCACCCCGGAGGTTGCTGCTACGTACAAGACCACGGGGACCATCATCAACCTTTCCAATGCCGTTTATATGCTGTTCATGGGATTGAGTCCAGTATTCTGGGGACCTATGGGGATCGTGTACGGGCGACGATGGCCGCAGCTATTGAGTGCGATTCTGTTTACGGCTTTCAGTATTGGAAGTGCCCTTGCGCCGAATTTGGGGGCGTTCTTTGTGTTCAGGATCTTGACGGCCTTCCAAGGCACGAGTTTTCTCATCATTGGCTCCAGTGTTATTGGGGATGTGTATAGGCCGACGGAGAGGGCGACGGCACTGTCGTGGTTCTTTACGGGAACGTTGGTGGGACCTGCTGCTGGTGAGTTGTGTTTGCGATTTGCGATGTTACTGTCATAGAACAGAAGTCTGAGAGGATCCTGGGGAGAGTACCGTGGAGGTTCTGCTCAGACTAATGTCCTAGTACAGTACAACACCGCAACACTGACCACACTGACCACGAAGTCGATCACGAGGCTAATCATATCTTCCTACAGGTCCCGTCATCGGCGGCATCATCGTCACCTACGGCTCCTGGCGCAACATCTTCTGGTTCCAGACCGGCCTCGCCGCCATCGCAAGCCTCCTCTGCTTCATCCTGCTGCCCGAAACAATCCACCACAAGCGCTCCGACGAGCTCATCGGCCTCCCGCTGAAACGCAAGACGCAAAAACTCTGGTCCTGGACAAATCCCCTGCGCGTGTTGAGCCTGTACGAGTACCCTAACCTTCTCTGCGTCGGTCTCGCCAGCTCCAGTCTGGTTTGGAACATGTACTCACTGCTGAGCCCGATTCGATATGTCATCAATCCGAGGTTCAACTTGACGACGCCGATTCAATCGGGCCTGTTCTATATTGCGCCAGGATGCGGATACTTCTTTGGAACGTTCTTTGGTGGCCGCTGGGCGGATCGCACTGTAAAGAGGTGGATCAAGAAAAGGAATGGAGAGAGGGTGCCGGAGGATCGATTGAGGAGTTGTCTGCCGTTCTTGGGTGGTGTCATACCAGGGTGTATACTCATTTATGGATGGAGCATCGAGAAGGAAGTCGGGGGAGTACCGTTGCCAGTCATTGTGATGTTTTTGCAGGGTGTGGCACAGCTGTTTTGTTTCCCAAGGTATGCCTGTTCTCCGTCCTTCATCCTCCCTTCTTCCCCTCCTCCTCCTCCTCTCCCCTTCGTCCCTTCACATCCCCGGCCCCATTCCCATTCGTCCAAACCACTAACCCCCGCTCCTCCCCACAGTCTAAACACCTACTGCCTCGACGTGATGCAAAAGCGCTCCTCCGAAGTCGTCGCCGGCAACTACCTCCTCCGCTATCTCTTCGCCTGCGCCGGCACCGCCGTCTGCTTGCCCGCCATCGAAGCAATCGGCGTCGGCTGGTTCAGCACAATTAGCTCGGTCTTCCTTGTCGCTTCTGCAGTGCTGACGTATTGGGTCACGATATGGGGACGAGGTTGGAGAGAGGCGGTGGAGAGGAGGCATGAGAGGAAGGCGAAGAGAAGGATTGAAAGGCTGGAGGAGAAGGAGAAGGAGAGGGAGAAAGAGAGGGAGGGGCAGGAGCAGCGAAATGGCAGTGTTGAGGAACACGAAAGGGAGGAACATGAGTAAGAGGAGGAGACGGAGTGGTCACTAAGGAGAGTGAACCGAGTGAGATGCAGGCACTTCGTTCAGATGAGGAATATTTGAGCACTTGTCGTCGTGCTTCTGGGATTACGACATTGGTGCTCCTAATTGCCTCTGGACAAGCTTCTCACCGGACCGCCGCTCAATGCTGGCAGTCTCATTTGGGTACGTGAATCGCCCTTTCTCCAGATAATCTTGACTAACAATTTGCCAGATACTTTCCACCTTTATATATATACACGCATACATCACTGGGACGAGCACACTTGTCTCACCATTACCGTTGCGGCCCTTGGAAAGAACGCCACGGAGACGAAAGCAGTTTCTGGCTCCATTGCTGGCTCCTGGAGCACGAACTCCAAAGCTCACGGCAGATGTCGTGGTACCGCCCAGGCCTGATGCGATGTCATCGCCGTGCTTCGCGAGAGCAGAGGTAAGTCATATGCGGAACGTCAATGTCAGGACCGAGCTGATGAGTTCGAGTAGAGACACTAGTGGCATGCCTTGCGAGGCCTCTGTTGCCAACGAGCTTCGATTGCCAACAGACGTCTATGCCACATTGGTCCCGTCCATCCTGGCGGCGATGTCCCTGAAAGATATTGCACAATACGCCGGCGCAGACTCCCAGCCTGACGTCCAGAAGGCCGACAACCTCGAGTGGCATGAACGACGCGTTGCTGGCGAACACTTCGAGTGCTCCTCCCCCTGCTCGGCGACTCATCTTGGTCGCTGCTGCTGATGGTGAGGACAGTGCTAGGCAGGTGAATGGTGGTGTGCGAAAACCGTTGCATTTTCGGCAGCCTCGGACTCCAGGCAGTCAATGTCAGTCTTCGCTCGTCGCATTTCTCGACATGACTGCAGGGAATGAGGGTGAGAGCCGGTGTTGATCTCTGTCAGTCGCAGATATCGACACGGTGTCTGACACAGCCACCCGCGTCGGTGCCAAGTCGTGACCACGCACAACTCCTCTTCGCGATTGTTCGAGCTCGCAAAGAAGTCTCGCACCATATGCCACTGCCCATTGGAGAAGTTGTGCAAGGTATGCACAATTCAACATGTCCACTCCAAGTCAAAGCTAACTGATTACACTAGGCCAAGGACTGCGTGGGTTACAATGATGTCCATGGCATGCACACTTGCCGCAAGTTTGTCGACGGCGAAGCGTGCGACGAGACTTGTATGGGCGGCACGCACACTACTCGTCGTCTACAGTCTGCACTCAAGAAGCACGAGCACCACAAAACTGTGCAGGCGATCGCCCTTACAAAGTCAGTCCTCTAGTTTTCGTGCGCTTTGCACATTCATGGTTCGATACTGAGAGTCAGAGTTCATGATTATGATGAAATGAGGAAAGAGGAAATGCGAACCACAGTCGCCAGCCCAGCCTCATCCCTTCCGCAGATTGGTGAAGTTGAAACTATTTGCACGCGACCTGACGGCTATTTTGGCAATGTCACCAGAAGAACGCCCTATTCTCGGTATGAAGAGGACATCAAGACTTGACGGGCAGGAACCATAGGTCGATTCATACAGTCGCTCGATGCCAAATTCCCCGAACTTGTTGATTCCGCAACAGTTTGGCGGATTTTGCCAGCTTCGCACACAGGGGATACGTCCCGGAGTGACAGTTTGGAGCGATTCTTCATCGCACTATTCAAGCTCGAGACTCTGCTAAATCGACAAGCTGGCGGTCATCTTGCATCATTCGCAGTTTTCCGAACTTGTCGAATCCGCAAGTGCTTGGCGGGCTGTGCCAGCCGGGCACAAATCAATGCAGACCTCAGTGCGTGCATGTCCTGCTAGGCAGGGCGTGGGAGTCCGTGGTCGGACTGCCACCTGGTCGCCGGCGAACAACCAGAATGCCTGCCTCGTGGTCATGCTACTATCCGGGTTGTATGCGAGCGGGTTGTATACTTTAACAAGTCAGAGCCGATATCTCCTCGCGGAGGGGCTGCTCGCCTGAGCAATTAGCGGTTCGAGCTAAGCGATTATCCAGCTCCTGACGGCACCGTGAGGAATCATTCAGTGGGACGCTGCCGTTCGGTGGCCACACTCATACCCGGAGAATGTATCGCCTGTACAGCAAGTGGACCCAAGGAACAAGATGCTCGGAGAACTTGAAGTAAATAGCATCTCGGACGTCTCGATGCTCAAAGACCTTCTTAGCACAGCGCGCCAGTCTCGGGCTTCATTAATCCCCTCAAAAATCGCTACAATCATTTTGTCTTTGAGCGTTTGGTCACGGTCGGCCGACTCAGTTTCAGCATGTTCCTGATTCATCCATAACACCGTCCCTGAAGATTGATAGCCCAGGATGCCAGCGATCGATACAGCTGAGCATTTCACCTCCGACAACTCGTCTTCTTGGCTGAGAGCACACCCTCATATGTCTAGTGGATATTACACTTCACACTCGTCTTCACTACTTTGCGTATTAACAATCTTCGCACTTGCATTGCTCAGCTCTGGAGCAGCCCACAAACTCTTCACTACTGCTTCAGGCGCTTTCGTCTCTGTCAGTCTTCTGCTGGCGCGTCACTTTTGCTTGATCTCTCCAGAGGATGCGGTCTTGACGCTAAAGACAGAACTGGAGTGTGATGTTCCGGAACAAGGCTGTGCAGAGAATCCGAACTATACAGAGTCATCTCGGGGTATCGACAGATCAGGAATGATCATCACGCCACTTCTTGTCCTTGTGCCTCTCCTCTGCTTCGACATTGCGCGAGAAACCCTGGTAAAGCCTTGTCGTCAGGAGCTTAACGTTTGGCAAATCGCACGGAAAATCCTTTGCAACCTTCCTCACGCTTCTCCCAATGGCTGAGCTCACAGCCGCAAACTACTACAGCTCGACATGGACAATCGGGGCCATCGAGATTGTGACCGATACTGATAAGCACATCTATGCTGCATTTCCTGGAATTCTGCCTCCTGCCAGCCTTCATTCCTGTGGTGCCGCCTTCCGCCTCGTTTACAGGCTCGCAAGCAGAAGCTCTTTCGACCTGCTTCCCACTTCTTATATATATACACATTAAGTCAGCAGAGCACATTGCTTTCGTCAGCGTGCTCATGGCAGAGAACTTTAGTTTAAGGCCGGTGTACCGGCCGGCTGCATAGACAAATTCGATACCATGGACGCGAGACCTGGAGAAGATGTCAGCGCATTTACAAAACGCCTTGACGCCGAGCTCGCCGCAGCGGTGACAGCAGCAGGAGTGAAAGACGTCGATGGTGCAGTTCGGCGCTACACGCAGACTGTACGAGGTGGGCATGACAGCATCCTGTTCAGGTACATCACATCGCCAGGCTGCAAATGCGTGGTACTTTCACTTATCCTATACTCACGATTGATCTCCCGACTCCGACTGCTCTGGCTGCCACTCTGTTCACATTGAGTTTATCATTGACTCGATTCTGCAGGATATGGACTTCAGTATATCCTTGAAGAGGTCGACCAACTCCGTAATAAGATTGTCACAGTTGTCATTTCACTAGCTCTGTTGGTCTTGACGAAGATGAAGAAGCGCTCTGCTGACACGCACATTGACGACTCGTCTCAAAGACTAAAAGCACTGAAGTCGAATGTGCCAGATCCAGTGGCCGTGTTTCCCCAACTTCCAGACCATAACTTGCTTGTCATCAGCCAGATTGTACGGGTAGTACGGCACTTCCTCATCTGTTCAGTAGCGTCATGTGCGATCGGAGTGTAGACGACGCCAGGACCTGGTACGATCATGAGTATATGCGCAGTGAATCTCCAGGATGAGATGACTATCTTCTTGCTGAGACCATTTTGTGCTCTAAGTGCCGAAGAAGGCATCAGCAGGTCTGGCTGCGAAGTCTTGCCAGTCATGTTGCCTCCATGCCCATAACAGTCCGACGTCCCAAGCTGCGCAATCTTCGCAGAGAAGTCAATGTTGGCGGCCGGGTACAATCCAGCCGCAAATGCAGGGATCTCCGTCAATCGAGATGCTTACTGGCGGGGCGACTTTGACGAAGCGGGAGTGGGTTATGAACATCATCGACGACTATTCGAACAGCGCTCTTCATTACTCAATCGACAATCGTGCAGACTTGTCGATTCCAGGTGCCTTTGGGTACGTGGCGCAGCTGAGGAACATCGCTCCAAGCATCCCTGTGGACACTCTTTCATCAAGACGCAGGTGAACATGTGGCTGCAACTCACCCAGATGCCAACGACATCATGGTCAGCACCATTGACGGATTTACTGGATAGGAGCGCAAGTACATGTTGCTCTGTCTTACTGTTCTTGATAACCGCTAGGTGGGCCGAAAGTTCCTGCAGACTTTGTACCCACGAACTGGCAGCGGACGAGCTCTCAAAGATCTTTTCTTTCCTCCTCGAAGGGATGCTGCGGTGGCTTTTAGAACCAGTAGTAATCCCGCTCCTGCACCCTCGCCATCTAATTCTGAAACGGGCCTCCTTGTCGAGTCCAAAGCGAATCACTGTTGCCCTGACAAGATGTTCCGCTGGATTCACTCTTATTAACAAGATGGAGCAAGCCCCAATGTATAAGAAGACATTAAATCATGAGAAGCAATTCATCCTTACCGGGGTGATGATCGAGATCAAGACACTGGCCGAAATGCATGTCTGCCAGCCACATTGATGGGCTGCTCTGGCCAGTCATCCTCTTCCTCCCAATGGAAACCACGGCTACACAGGCAGGATCCATAAATCTCGTCCAACGCCTTTGGTCTCTTCGGCAGTCATACATCTGTTGCAAACCTCGATGAAGTCAACGATCCTCCAGATCCGAGGACGACACATCATAACCCTTAGGAGGTCACTACTAAGGCTCAATGCGTCTTCCTACAGAATCTGAAGAAACTATATGTACTGCCGTCCAAGAACCAAGTTATGTTCAGTTCTATTCGCGCAGATGGTGTCACTTGGCTTCGTCCACACATGTATATATATACACTCCCGGCTTCACCAACACTAGCCGCCCTCTTCTTTGCGATCATGCAATACTACATCACCAACTCTATCCGTAAGAAGATCTTTTGGCTGGTCTCAAGCCTGCCGCCCTCTGGGTCCTTGTAATCAATTGTGTAAGGTCTTCTGGCTGTACCTCGAGAGAACTCTAGGATGCAATGAGGCAACGCGTACGCAAAATAGGTCGCGCGTACAATAGAGCACTGGCTGCGCCAAATGCTATACCAAAGTTCAACAGGCCAGGTGGTGCTGGAACTCGTATGGTACGCTTTGACTTGTACATGCAGCGACAAGCTTTCATGGGCGCTGAAGCTCCGCCTTGTCTACAGCTTCCTATTCGCACAGATGGTCTCACTCCCAGACTGGCTCCAAAAGCAGCTTGAAAAGTCGTTAGTTAGGAAAACAGCTCGTCAGTCTTTACCACTTCATCTTATGAATGATTACCCAGGACATCATTGCGAATCTATCAAGTCGCACGGACAACAGATATCGCGGGCAACTGACTTGTATGTGAGCGAGAAGTCGACGAAGGCTGTGGTTTTGACCAGCCTTGGTCATTGATCATTCCTTGTGCACGGCAGTCAAGTGCTGGCTGAGCTTCAATGCATCTTACTACACTCATGCTCACGGAATATGTCAGTCTGCTCACAAGACTTCTCCGCCTGCTTGGCGTCGGTGACTGTCTCGAGACCTCGATAAGCAGCTCTCACGGAATACTAAGGTCGAGGTTTGGAATGTGCTGCATGATCTGTTTGACGAATTCACGCAAGAAGAGAACGATCCTACTCGCGTGATGGATGTCTCGCTCGACGTTGTTATCCTTCACGCCGGTTGCGCTGTACATAATGTGGATCTGATGCAATGGGAAATGGATCCTGATTGAGACCATGCTTTCATCGATCAACGGGACCAGCACGCCACATTCTCCAAGCGCAAGACCGACTTCAGGATGACGACCATATCGGGTGGGTACAATATTCTCCGGGAGAAGTCTCCCAGCAGGACACTCGCCATTCTCTGATATATATACTTACTCGCGTCGTCACAGCGCGGACAGAAACTGCACGCTTTCAATACTTCTACGGACCCGACACAGTCAGCTTTCTCGCCGGATTCGCGCCATGCATTGTTAAAGAAGTGCTGGTTGGTCAGCACCCATGTTCTGCTTTGACTCGGACAGGTCTTCGACCAGACAATTTCTGTGGCTGGGACGTCTATCGTGTTGACCACTTACGACACGTACAACTCACGAATGGCGTCTAGCTTATCACTCAGGAGGAATCAATCGAGTTCTCGGCTGGTTCTGCCCTAGCGTCTCACTACGGATGTCGTTTCACTTCCGTCGTCACAATGCAACCGTCGACTGTATTCGGGGTTCCATCTACCATGACTCCACGAGGAGGCCAGTACAATGAAGGTCACCACGGTTTCGTGTCATGGCTCGGTCAAATCACCGAGCAATAAAAGGCTATCAGACGTATCTACAAGCCGACCTGTAAGAAGTACGGAACGAAGGAGACGCACTCGTAAAACAACACTTGCCCATAGATTCTGGCAGAGAATGATGCGCACGTTCTAGATGAATGGTGCTGGGGTACGTGTGCTAAATAGTATGCAGAGCGAGAGAATCGAAAGAATAAGGAGCTGTCGATCCAAAGCATCAACCATTACCGTCGAACACTCGACACAAAACTAATGGTTGTTCTTCGGCTCTACGAGCCTCTTCGTCATCATCATATCGTTCTTCTCGATCATGCTTCGTGTCGCCAAGCTTGAAATGCTCATACCCTGCAGAAAGTCGTGAGATTGTGTACTGCTCGCAGAACATGTTCGCTGCTGATGATATACAAGTGCTGTTCAAGACGAAAAGGGCCACAACCACGTCATCTCTTCTGCGGGCAGGTGGACGTTGTGCCTGATCGTGGCTTCGGTGCATGCGGCATGCCTCAGCTCGTGAGCTGACCTTCGCGAAGCCTGAGTCATTTTCGTCGCGACTGTTTGAGAATTCGAGCAGCGATTTGGTATTGGTTGCTTCAGCTCCTTCACATGCCTCAGCTTCTTTACAATCCCTCGAAAGATATCGTCCGAAGACGTCCCTGGTCAGGCTTATTTATGGATTCACAGCGTATAACTTTATCCATATCCCGAGATGAGGACATCATCCAGTCATCTATGCTATACGCTAGAGAGGAGGACGTACACAAAGGGCATCTACATAATAGCCGGGAAAAGTCTGATCGCTGAGCAATGTCGCGCTTCGAAATGTAGTGAGGATACCGTCAGAATGTCAGCACCTATTGTTCCCTAGCATGCATTCCTTGCTTCGGCAATGGCGTAACCTGAAACACGGCGAACCCTGGAACTCGACATAGTCCTCCAGAAGATCAACAACAAAACCTATTCAAAGCGATACACAAATACTGCTCCTCCTGCTCCTCTCCTACTCCCGACTCAGACAACCCTCTACTCATCGCCAACTATCATCTCTGAACGAGCCAAGTCCTTACCCATCTTCCCTTAATGTCACACGAAACTGAACAGCTTATCCAACAATCCCCGCTTCCTTTCACCTTTTCCCACCTCTCCCTCGAAGGCGTGCCGCCCGAGATCAAGCTTTACATCTTGCTATCCCTACATGACCTCCCTTCTCTCCGGTGTCTGAAGTTCGCGAGCCGCGAATACTACCTGATCTCACGCGAGTATCCACGGTGTCTGCGTACAAAGTTCAAACATACGTACACGCCAAGTTCCTGGTCAATCAGGTTCGATGAGGCGCTATTACAGAGTAAGACCCTCCACCGCTAGTTGTACCAGCATTCAGCTCGTTGCTGACAAACTCCGCAGCTGGAAAAGAGTGGTATACCCTCTGTAATCCGCTACGACTCCCTCACTTTATCTGGACCATGCCTGGCCCCCTCAACCTCCAACTTATACGCCAGGACTACATGACCGGGCGCATCTACTGCCTAACTGGCGAGTGGGTAAAGGATGTCCTGCGCGGATCACGTCCCCTGGGAATTGGCATTGGTCCCGACACATTCTACTACCTCCACTATCTCAATTGTCGCTTCGCACATTGTTGTCGGATCGAGGCAGAGAGTCATTCTCCAGGAGACAGAGGCTGGGAAAGGAAAGTCTCTATGCTGTGTAATGGCAGCATCGTACCGCAGCTGGATGAGTTGCGAAGGAGGGGCAATGTGGCGAAGGGGAGACGAAGCAGGTATGCGGATATAAAGCTTGAGAGCGATAAGGCAGAATTCGGGGCTGGCAGTATGGAGTGGGAGCGGCTTGGAGACGGACAGGGTCGTGAAGATGTACGTGGTCAGGAGCGGATGGGGTTGTCGGCCGAGGCTGCGAGGTCAGACGCTGGCGAAGCAAAGGGTTTTCACAGATCAGCTACAGATGAGGTCCGTTCCTGGCTGGAACGGGTGGACTTTAGGCAGCAGTGGTGGACCTGCTTGTTGAAGCAAGGGTAGACCTTGAGAAATTTGATATAGTCCTCGAGGCGAGCACTAACAATCATCCCAACTTCTCCTCCTGATTCACGCCCACGCCTGCTTTTACTATGCATCAAGCGAGACAAAACCTTCAGTTCCTCACCATCGCCCTCAATGCCTAAGCGCAAACCCCAGAAACCCAAGAATCTTATTCAGCAATCGGCCCAATCCTTTTCCTTCCCAACCGCTTCCCCGAAACTATGCCCCTCGAGATCAAGCTACAGATCCTGCTCTCTTTGTCCGATCTCCCATCCTTACGCTGTCTCAAGTTCGCATCTCGCGAGTACTACCTGGCTGCGCGCGCGTGTTCGAAGTCGCTGCGTGCCAAGTTCAAGACTGAGGCTATGTATACCCCGATGCATTGGTCAGCGAGGTTCGACAAGGCTTTGGAACAAGGTGAGTCTGTCGTTACTGTGACATTGACTGGCGTCTCGTGCTCAGATAAATGACAGCTGGACACGACTGGTACACCTTCTGCAATCGCAACCGCGAGTCTCAATTCATCTACAAGATTCCCGGTCACCTCGATCTCAACTTCATCTTCAATCGCAACGATTGGATGGCCGCCCGCGTCTACTACCTCACCGGCTCATACCCCACCCGACGCGGCACCACAGCTGTGCTGGAATATCCAGAAAGCAGCGAGCGATGTCGGAAGATGATATTCTCCTACCTCCACACCCTCAAGTGGAAATTCGAGCGTCGCTGCACACTTAAGGCAGAGGATCTCTGTCCCGAAGATATCGAATGGGGTGAGCGAGCTGCAGCATTGGCTGATCGAGACGGCAGCATGGTAGCGCAGTTGGCTGAATTGAGAGAGAAAGGGGATATGACAAGGGGACCAAGGAGACACCAGTACAGGATTGATATTGTTACAGAGGCGATGAGGCGGGACCCGGAGCTTACGAAACGTCTTGTGAGTGAACTAGAGGGAAGTGGCGTCGTTGAGATGGAAGGTGAGGGTTGGGCGCTCGCGAAGCAAGGGGTGTCGTCGGAGAGCGGGGAAGACGGACCAGCGGATTGTGAGACGCATTCCTGGCGCCCTTTGCTCCCTGGCAGGATCCTAGGCAGCAGCCGTGGGTCAGGCAAGGGGTGGCCTGACGAGACTTCATAAGATCTATACCTTGCCATCCACCTTCAAATGATACTTTCTTCTCTGCACAACCACAATCTCACTCATGGATCATTCGAACAACACCATGCCTGGCTATATGCCTGGTCACGCCGCTAGCCAGCCATTCTTTGAGTACTTGCCTCCGCATCATCCGCAGCCCCAAAGCTCCTTAGCCAGCACCATGCCTGGCTATATGCCTGGCAATGCCACTATGCAGCCAAGCTACGAGTTCTACCCACCAGCCGCATCTCAGTCCTACATGGAACATCTCGACACCACCATGCCCGGCCACATGCCCGAACATGCCACCTCCGATCCACCTGTCCACTACACGCCACAACGTCACGAAGGCGACATCATGACCCCAAGTGCTTTGCCTATCCGCCAATCACCAGAATGTTTCAAGTATGCCACCGCTTCCCTCGAGGGTATGCCAGCCGATCTCAAGCTAGAAATCCTCCACGCCCTCCACCACCTTCCAAGCCTGCGTCTCCTCAAGCTGGCCAGCCGCGAATACTACCTTATCGCTCGCTCCCACACCCGCTCGCTTGAAACAGCTTTTCGAGAGAAGTATCATCCGGAAAAGCCTTGGCCACGTCTGGACGGGGCGTTCTTCCAGGGTCAGTCAGCTCTTCCGCCGCGGTCTCGAACGCGTGCTAACACATGAGACTAGCCATTAGAGAATGGCACAACGTGCTCAGAGCGCCCGGTGGTCGAGCTCGGTGGCATATGCCAGGTCCACGTGACTTTACCTTCCAGAGGAACGAATGGATCGGAGCACGTATCTATCGCCTGACCGGGGAATATCCCTACTCGGAGGGTGCGATTGGACGCGAGAGACGGGGAGTACAATGTCGCAAAGTCATCTCGTCCCATCTTCAAGTTACCAAGGCTGGGTTTGAGCGTCGTTTCGAGAGTGGCGAGCTCCAGGCCTCGGACCTCGAGCATATGGAGGAGATGGTATTGATCGAGAGCGCCATTCCAGGCCGTACCAAGATCGCGACGATGGTAGCGACATTGAGAGCGGCTCAAAATTCCCACGGAGCTGTTGAGAAGGGATTCAGGTATGTTGAATGGGTCAATGGCGCGAAGAGATGGGAGTATGTCAAACTTGTCAATGCAGCCATGGAAAAGGATCCGCAGATTGCTGTGTCGCTTTTGCGGGAGTTGGAGAGGATGGACGTGGTGACTTCGGATAGCGGGAAGTATGTCCTGATGGATGAGGAAGAGAGACGATTGAAGTTGGAAGGAGAGGAAGGATGGGACATCTGAGGGCCTGTAACTGTCAAGCAATAATGTAATAGCATCCAGATCATAGGCCACATGGCGTGCATGTTTGTGTACACCGCCCTTGGTCTCAATCAAGTCGAAGCGATTGGTCAATGGAAGAGCCGCCCCCTTGCTTCGATCTCGATAAAGTTTAGGCAGCAGCGCCATCCGAAGCAAAGGGCTCATCGAATGCGGATCCAGTATAAGTCCTGTGCCATCTTCTCGTCCTGCGAACATCTCTGACATTCACCATAATTTGACCTTCTTCATACCGCTCCAGCCTCCAGGATCCTTTCAGGTGACATGACACATCTCAACAGCACCGATGACTTAGCAATTAGGATCACAAATTGCATGGTCCCAAGTGTTAAACCAATTGGCCATTCGCTGGGCTCCGAATTTGCGAGGGCCTCTCTCGAGGGCATGCCCAATGAGATCCGGGCGGAGATCATGCTTCGTCTGCCTGATCTGCCCACGCTTCGCTTGCTCAAACTCTCTAGCCGTGAATACTACTTCACAGCGCGTGCATGCGAACGCTCTCTGAAGGCAGTCCATCAAGCAAAGCCTTGTCGTGCCGACGCTTGGTCGAGTCGACGACAAGCCCAAGAGGGTTGGCCACCTCGAGGGGACCGCCGAGACGACGCTTGGCCGACTAGCCTGAACGAGGCGTTCTTCACAGGTCAGTCCGTTTTGGAGCAATTACCAGCGTCATATTGGACACGCCTTAATACTCTTCTGCAGCCGCTCGAGAATGGTATACCGACATAGATCCAACGGGAAGGGTCCGCTTCGTCTGGAAGATGCCTGGCACCCGCAACTTTTTCTTTAACAAAAGCGACTACATCGTGTCTCGCATCTACCGCCTGACCGGCGAGTATCCAAGCATTAGGTCAACTGTCAACAAGTCCCCGCGCACTCACCAAGAGTATCGCCATTTAGCGAGGTGCTACTTGAACGCTGTCAACAGGCATACGAAAGACCTGAAAGAGCGCTTCGAGGAGGCACGTACTGGCCTCGCACTCTTCCCACGTGACCGCAATTACGCGGAGAGAATGAGTTTCCTGTACAGCACGGATTTGGTGGTATGGATCTGCCGTGCGGCGCAAGACAGAGAGTTCTGGCGCCTCTTTGACGAGAGTGTGGCTAAGCGGAGGCAGCAAGATCTAGTCAGCCTCGTTATTGGGGCGATGGACCAGAAGCCTCAGCTCGCGGCTCAGTTCGTGGAGATACTGAAGAAGGATGGCACCCTGGAGCTTCAAGGTGACGAATGGGTATTGGCGCCAAGGCCACGGTTTTGGTCAATGGAGAATGAAAGTGATCCAGCCGGGCTCGATCATCAGGACGTACTCGGTGATCAGGTCGGGATACGATACAGTCGCATGGTCTCCTCTCCTTCCGGCGACCGACCTTGGTGGGTCACTAGGGCGGAGCTCGTCGAACTTGATGAAACCATGATGAGATAGGATGAGGTGGAAATTGCAGAGGTCGTGCTGCGCCACTCGGTGATTGTTTTGAGGTCGTTCTGTCATGAGGAATAATGTGGTCGTTCTCGCTTGGTATTTGATCCTCTCCTTCTCCTTATTTCTCAGTCTATGTCCTATGCGAAGCGAATTCTCTCGACTTGAATATCAGATCTGGCATGTTCCAGTTGCCGAATTAACATTGATGACAAAGAGCGAAGGTGGAAGAGGAGATTGGGAAGAGGAGGACTGGTTTCGTGTGAGAAGTATTCCAGATACCTTACTACGGAATATTCACAGTCCTTTCTTGCGGTTTTGCTTGCTCACGAATTGCAATCTTACCTATCATCATACCAGTCAATATGCGCCGAAGGGTATCCCACCGCACTCGTATCGTGCCTTTTCCGCTTGCAACGCCATGCCATGCCCCTCGTGTCTTGCTTTTCCCTGTTTAATGCCCTTGCTCAAGCCCATTATCACAACTCCAAATCCTGCGCAAGAACCGCCTGCACCAATTTCCTCCGTCCGAACGCAACGACCCTCCCTCCAACAACCTCTCCCAGCTTCTCGGCTACAGACTTCGCTTCTGCCTCCCCAATCTCCACGTCCATCCCATCCTCGCCAGTAACCCGTCCCAGGCCAGCCGCATCGTGTTCCAGCATCTCCAGCCCCCTCACAACTGCATCCACAACTGCATCAACCTCCCTTTTCTTCGCCTCCTCCGACGCAGCCTGCTTCAGAAAGTCATCAAGCGCATGCACATTCGGCAGCACGAGTACGCGCACTCCATCGGCGCCAGCGATAGTGTTGAGCCCGATGATAGCACCGTAGTAAGAGCCTAGCGGTTGTGGCGATTCGGAAAGCATGGTTTTGAGTAATGTTCGCGCCAGACGGGGTTTCAATGTGGGTGTTGCGGAAGTGAGATCTGGGCGGGTGAGTTGGAGGAGCAGGGAGGAGGCGAGGTCGCGGAGTTGATAGTGTGTTGGGAGAGCTGAGGAGTCGTTGGATGCGGGTGCCGAAGGGCCTAGTCTCTTGCCAATGAGACAGGTCAGGACGGGCGCTACGAGCGAGGCCACGTATGGCGCGATGTGAAGATTTGTGTTGTGCAAGAGTGCTGAAACCAGATGTAGCATCTGTGAGAGGACAAATAGGTTCTTGAGGTTATGCGTAACTTTCTCAGCGACAAACTGCACAAAATACGGCACCAGCTGATGTAGTCCTGGATCTGCGCGCAGTGAGCCGAGCGCTGCGACGCGGTACTCTTCATTCTGCTCGTCTAGAACTGCAGCACAGACATGCTCGAAATATAACTGCAGCTCTTTCGACAGGATGTGCTTGACAAGTGGTTTGACACTGAGGTTATCTGCGCCAGACGTCGCTGCCAGGTTTGGATTCGCGCCGGGACCTTTGGGCAGGAGTTCCGTAGTCCGCGACGAGTCTGCCGGTGTGGGATTCTGTGGTATCGTCGGCTGCACGCCCTCGACCGCAAGCCAGTGTGCAGTGAATGTGATCTCTCGTGGTACTTTCGGCAGCGGCGCGTTTATGAGTTTCTCAAAGTCCACCTCTTCATCCTCGAGATAGAACAGCGGCTGACCAGATCCGATGGAGGCTTCGCCGAACTTCAGAGGCCGGGCTGTTTCGTAGCCGTAGAGAGGTTCCACGTCGAGCACGCGTAGGGCTTGGGATATGTCTTGTGTCAAGAGTGTTGTTCTTTTAGAGTGGCGCATGAATTTGAGGGCTTCCTCTAGCACCTGAGCTATTCGAAACTCGACATCGCGTGTGAGATGGTCGACGACCTCGTTGCTGAGCGCGGATATGCCTACGGATTCGGCGACGTCTTTGATGTTGTCGGGATTCCAGACTGAGCCGTTCGCCATGTTGATTTTGTTGGCGCCAGCGGCATAGGTAATTTGGGTTCGTGGTCAGTTGAGGCGATGCTGATCTGAGTGTAAACTGGAAGTTGCACGCTACAAGATGTGAAACACTTGTCGATCTGAAGAATTATGAAACACAGCGTTTCAGACTTCCAGCTTAGCAGGGTAGCACAGAAACAGCGGCAGCTAGCTACCCCATTCCCAACCTCACGGCTGTTAGTGAATGTAGATTATTCGTACTGACATTCTCTACAGCAAACTCTATCTACTGTGCTCGCGAAATCAACTGCGAATACGCTCGCACGGAACAGTCATCAATCGTCGTGTGCATCAGTTACATCGCCGTAGTCCTCCAAGTCGACTCTCCACATCCATCACTCCGCCGCCACCGACCGGCATGACATGTTCAGCTTACTGTACTTGACTGACAATCTCCTGTGCCCTGCCCAGACTCTCCACCATCTGTTGACATTCCTTCCTCCTCTTGATTGTGTAATCACTCTCCTTAAGCAGGTCGTCAAGTTCGTTCGTCCGGTACAGCTGCTCCAGCAACTCGCGCTGCATCTCGTCCTTTGTGAGCTGCACCAAGTTCAACATGATAGCTTTCGGCACCATGTCGATCAGTGTACGTTGTACAATACGGTAGTAGGATGTGATGAGAAGTTCTGCGGGTACTGTTAGCTGACGTGCGGTGGGTGATGAAAACAATGACACGTACTGATGACTTCAACTTCCTGGCTCTCCTTCTCGCTGAGAGTACCACTGGCCTTCAATTGTGGAGGTGGCGCCTCCATCAAGGCAAGCTTCTTCTTGTTCTTGCTGGCAAAGAAACTACCGAAGAAGCCACTGCCATTTGCGCCATCTGTTCCATCGAGAGTCGGTGTGGCCGGTCGGGGTGGTATCGAAGAGCCTGGAAGAGGCTTGCCAGTCTTGGGATCGACCTGGACTGGCCGTTGTGCCATGTACCGCTCGTTGACAATCGCCATAGCCTGTGATAGAGTTAGCAAGATATGAATACACTGTGACGGTTCGAGGACTCACTCTCGTGCCGCTGATGAAGTCTGGATGTGCGGTGTTGATGTAGCATGACTCCATGTTGACGAGATCTTTGACGAGCTTATTTGTTGGATCCGTGGCTTTCTTGAAGTAGTTGACCACGACGAAGTGGAATCGCTCCTTGAGCTGAGGATACCTTCGGAACAACTGGCTCCCTAGTAGTTGACCAAGGATACGGACGAGCTCATCATACACAAGTGCAACACACTTGAGACTGGGCTCCTCTAACCGCTTTATTTGCTGCTTGACAATAACCTCGAACGCGGCAGTACCGACGAATAATGCGGGCGATGAACCAGATGAGTTGTACAGTATCGTCCGAATATCGATATCTTTGACCACCTCGAATGGGTCGACCGCCTTCACACCACTGGAGTATAGTTCATGGTAGACGAAGCTGATTCTGGCACCTCCAGACAATTCCATACTGGAGAGCTCCTGGTTGTTACCTTCAAGTACACTTCGATAATTGTTGCAGAACTCTGTGATCACATTTAGGACGATGTTGGCAGGGTTCCCAAAGAGCGAATCTCCAAGCTGTCCAAGTTCGGCACTGTACTTCTGTAAAGACTGGGCGATGCGGGCTTTGATGTCGGGTAGTGTTTGTTTGATATGCATCATGAGGATCTACGAATGTCAGTCTTGATACCCCGACGTCGACCAAAAATGCCAGCTTACCAGATTGAGTTTTCGAGCTAGATAGGGTGTTCCGCAGTATGCAGCCTTGTTCCGGTATGCTTTGTGGTTCTCGAAGAATTGTCTTTCGTGCTCCAGCGCGAACTCTATTGCCTTCTTGTTCTCAATATCCTTCTGTCCTCTGTTGACTACAGGCACGTAGCCAAGCCGTAGTGGAATGATGCGCCCAGCCAAGATATCAACAACATCCGTACCCTCGTCCATCAGGTCGACCTTCGTTAGAACACCAATTGTCCTCTGTCCCTCAGGGTCAACTTGTCTTGCCAGCTGGAGACCGTCAGAGTTGGCCAAATCTGTGTTTGCTGCTGTGACGGCGAGGATGATGGCATTGGGTTTCGAAATCTGCTTCAAGACCATATCCTTGATCTGCTTCTCAATATCACGCGGCTGATCGCCGACCGGCACTTTCGTCAAACCAGGCAGATCGACCAGCGTAAGTGTGAGGACATTAGGTGAATAGATGCGGAGGTTGATGGGCGCTGGCGAAATGCCACCATTGCGACCTGTCTTGGCTTCTGTTTCTTTGACAATCTCCTCGCGTATCTTGTTGAAGTCGTGGAACTTCTGACCCGGGATGTGTAGAAACTCTCCCCATTCATCGACATTAGACTCCTTATCTGTGGTTTCCAAAAGTTCAGATACTCCATTCGCTTGCGCCTTTGGCATCGCAGCACGATTGATGAGTTGCAGGATGAGCGGCCGTCTTGTCACAATACCGGTTCCTCGAGGTAGACTATTGAGTGAAGCATCAGTCGCGGTCCAGCTCCATCTCCTCATTCAGCTTTCTCAACCTACAAGTCACGTCCTACAATGTTCTCCAGCACTGAACTCTTTCCACTGGATTGTGAGCCGACCACGGCGATCTGAGGCAAGTCGATGGGGTTTTGCACCTGTTGTTATATCAGTACTATGCTCCAACACACCAGCGAGCAAAACATACCCCGACTGTTGTGAACACATCTTGCAGCTTATTCACCAAGGTGATCAGACCAGGATCATTGACATTGATCCTATGCGGGGGTCAGTAAGCTGCTATGGGAAGCATGACCAGGGAACGCACGATGGTGTTGCGCTTGATGCTGCAGCCATGTTAGGCAAACACGAGGGGGAATCGCTCGCTTGATGTTGTTTGAGGAAAGAGACAGCTGTTGCTGTTGGAACGAGAAGGGCGATAAGGTCGTGATGTTAATGGCGATAGGCAACCACTTTAGACCAGCTTAACAGTAGAGCAAGGCTTGACGCGCGTCGGAATTAAAGAGCAGAAGGTGTTATCCTGAGACCTTGTTGATGCGTACTCTCGTATGACCAGTATTCGCACGTGAACAAGGCTGAATGAAAGTGGAGTCTGGGGATACCGTTAAAGCTGCCACGGACGACGAAAGTTACCAACCTGGAGGCTCATGGCAGTGAGGGAGGACGACCGTGGTAGAGATTTATCGAGCTCGATGTTATAGTCTCGAAGATATGTCAAGTCAGATGGATAATGTTCTAATCTATAATATTCGTAACTTCGTAAATACAGGTATTTTGCCTTTGGACGAATCACTCATCGTCCGATATACTTCAGCTCAAGCCATCTCAATGGCGGGAATACAAGCCCTGCGAAACCTGTGGCGAGATTAGCAAGAATCGCGTCTGTGAGGAGTAATCTACATACCAAAAGCCAAAGGTAATCCTAAGTCTGCTCCATCTCCCACCAATTTTCCAATAGGGCCTGAAAGAATGTTAGCGAGGAACAATCACTCTCAGACAGTATGACGCACCAGTGAAGTAGTTCTGATACATTCCCATGACTGCGCCAACCCAGCCGATCAGGAACGCCGTCAATGCAGCAAGGCCGATTGGCAGCTTCTTCTGATTGTTCCAAGCTTCCCAGTTGTATCCGCCCCTTCTACGCCTGAAGAGCATTTCCTCTTCCAAGACGAGGACGAAGAACATGATCGACCAGTACCCCATAAGTGCAAGGAAGTCCTCGAAGATATCGTAGAAATTGTTACGACCAACGCAAGCGAGGACAGTGTAGATGACAACCCCAAAGATTGTCCAGAACAGTCGAGGCACAGCTAGGAACCACCTGCCCAGCATCTGGAAACCAAGCGCGGCAGAATATGTGCCCGGAATGTTATTGGAGATCTGACCGAGAGCGATAATGACAGAGCAGAACTTGCCAAAGGCACCGAGTGGCGTGAATGCTTCTGCAATGAGCGCACCAGCAGAGACATTGTTGGCTGCTGCCCAGGCAGGATTGGTTAGTGTTCCTTCTGACAGTCCAACACCGAGCAGGAGTGCAAACACGGTCGCAAGACCAAGCCCCAGTGTCGTGCAAAGGGCGACGTAGAAGCGGGAGCTGGACGTGGGAAAGTAGACGAAGAAGTCGCAGGACGAGCCTGACCATGCAATAGGTGCAGACATGGAGAGGAAAAAGAACGAAAGCTTGTCGGCGGATA
>Ga0268246_10000341_pt1 | contig 21767 bp, 22 predicted proteins | sample AgamicOrSfe_FD_200242 | JGI IMG/M metagenome (GOLD analysis project Ga0268246, IMG submission 200242) | Agave microbial communities from Guanajuato, Mexico - Or.Sf.e (v2) (version 2) | ecosystem: Host-associated > Plants > Phyllosphere > Phylloplane/Leaf | place: Guanajuato, Mexico | collected...
CGGGCGCAGAGGGCGGAGAAGGGTGGGGCGGGGGAGCATGTTGAGAGTATTAGGTAGATGTGGTAGGAGGAGAAGAGTGAAGAAGAAAAGAGAAGAGAAGAGAAAGGCGGGCTATGATATTCCAACGCTACACGCAAACTGATGCCCAAGTACATAGTCGACCATCTTGAAGTTTTAGTGCTATAATATCACCATCTTCCTCTTTCAACACTCCTATCCCATCCGACACGTCTACTTCGCCCACTTACGCATGTCGAGGCCTCGGAGCGACTTGCGCATAGTTATGGTTTCAGGAGAATCCCATACCGAGTTAGACACTAAACTACAGATGAACCTCGTCCTCTTCTCACTTCATTGCTACCAGGACAGCAATTGCGCACGATCTGTTTCACATCACAGGATGTTAACATGGGTTTGGAATGAATGTAGATGATATGGTAGTGATATATGCGCTGATTGCTAACAAGACCCCAGGCTACTGGCGGCATAGTGCCACTACAACAAACCAAAGATTGCAGCGTCCGAAAATCTTCTGAAGTAGTTCCCCAGAGTGACATTGCACATACACCTCCTGCACAAGCTCAATCTCTTCGCTGTACTCAAAGCCCTTGCTCACTCCTTGATAGTATATCCAATCGTCAGGAAGTACGCCCTCATCTCCTGACTCCACATCGGCCTTGTCCATTTCTGAATCGGCACGATCGGCATCGGGGGGCTCGCCAATATCGCCCTCTGCTTCGCCGCCAACTCCTTACATCTCTCCATCGCCAGCCCAAACTCGCTGCGTCTCGGCTTTGCAGCACTGTCAGCTTCCACCTTTTCCCGCTCCGCCTCCTTCTTCCTCTTCTCCTCATTCTCCACTACTATTCTCGCCCTCTCCTTCTCTTCCAGCTTGCGCAGCAGCCTCTCCTGCTCAAGAAGCCTTTGCTCCTTTTCTGCCTCCACGCGCTTTTTCTCCGCTTCGGCCTCAACATTCTTTGCCGCTTCCGCCTGAAGAACCTTTCGTGCCGCCTGCTCCTCCGCAAGCTCCCTGATCGCCTCTCGAAGCTCTCTCTCCACCTCAAGCAGTCTTTTCTCCCTTACTTCCTCAAGTACCTTCCTCTCCGCTTCCGCCTCAGCATTCTTCTCCGCTTCCGCCTCACGAAGCTCTTTCGCCGCTTTCTCCTGCACAAGCTTCTTCTCCGCATCCTTCAATCTGTGCCGTGTGGACTCGACCATTGCTTTTGCTTGGTCGTATTTATCCTCCACCCTCTCCTTCTTGTCCGCTTGCTGGTCGCGCTCTCTGCGATACCTTTTACTCCGCTCCTTCTCCTCTTCCAGCTCTTTCGTCATCGCCGCCAGGCGCTTCTCCAGCGCAAGTTGCGCATTCTTTGCTGCGATGAACTCTTCGTTGAAGCGTTGAGCGGAGAGTCTGTATTTCTCGGCGTCGCGCTCGGCTTCGGCGAGGGCGGAGAGCGTGGATTGATGGCTGGTTTCTTGGGCGGAGAGGGCGGCGCGGTAGGTTTTGCGGGCGGCTTCGAGCTCGAGTTCTGTGTTGCGGACTTTGGTCTGGACGGCGTCGAGTTCGAGTTGTGTGTCTTCGAGTTGGGCTTCGAGCATAGCTACGACCATGCCGTGGTCTGAATTGGAGGGGTCGGTTGTGGCTGGAATGTTGGAGTGGGCGGGATTTGTGGAGGTGACGTTTGATGATGACGTTTCTGATAGTGAGGAAGGAGCGACTTGCTCTTCTTCTGACAGCTGATTTGCAGAAGGCTCAGCTGTTGAGGGTTCAGTTTTCGTCGTGAAGCCGAAATACACCTCATCGTCGACCTCATCATCATCGGCCCAATTCGACGTCCTCCCTGGTGGGGCGAGCAGCGTCCAATCACTCGTTGGCGCCACGGGAGCGTCCACCGTACTCGGACGCTCTTCGTAGCCAGCTGTCTCGACTATTCTCGGCCGGGACCCAGAAACATCATGAGATTGCGCAAGCTGCGTCCAATCACTTTCTGGCGCCACAGGAGTGCCCACCGTGCTCGGACGCTCTTCGTAGTCCGCCGTCTCTATTGGGTACTCCGTATAGTCCGCTACCTCGACAATCCTCAGTCTCGAGTCACTGTAAGACCTCCTCCGCAATCCATTGGCCTGTTCAACCATCCTCTGCCGTGCGAAGTCCCGTCTTTTATCCCAGTCGAACTCGTGGTTGCGGCGGCGGAGTCTATGAGATGCTGTCTCTCGGGGCATGATTTCCCCGTCCTTGTCCCAGCCGATGGCAGAACCAGGTCCCTTAGGACACCAGGAGTTCTCCCAGTGATAGAAACTATTCTCCTCCTGCTCCTCTTTGTATCTGATCTCGGCGTAGTACTGGTCGGGGTAGTCGTCGGTATTTGTTGGTTCAGCCATATTTGCGGTGGCTGTGGAGAGTGCTACTTTTGGGCTTCTGTCCTATGTTTCGGTCGAGAGTGCTTGTTGTATGTGTGTGGCGGAACAGCTGCAACCAGGATGCGAAGGATGCCCTGGTTTGATATATATATACATATATATATAGGTCGAGGCCAGTCTGAGCGCAGTCTGAGCGCTGGTGGAGCCTTGGAAAGGCAGATGTGTGTGTTTGGAAACAGGTGTGAGTGGGTGGTGATGGGATGCCGTAAGTTGGCCACACTGCTTATTGTATTGCCTGCGAGTGCGACACCTTTGTGTTGACGACAATGGTATGACAAGGTATGCCTTTGATGAAGATGCATACTGAGAGTACGGGAAAACAAAAGATCTTCTTTGTTGTTATAGTTACACAAAGCAAATAAAACAAAGCAAAAGTTAAAGAAGCGACCAAGGAAACATACTTAACATCATGGCCGCTTAACCACCGGCATACTCACAGCAGATCGCACCACCATCATCTGGTCGAGTATGTGGGAGCCATTAAAGGCACGCGATGTTTGCGTTGCTTGATACCACCATCACCACCACCGACACCCATTTGGAATCCACTACCGTGCCCTTGCACAACATTGGCACTAATGGCTCCCAAAGGCTGCCGAGTCGGAGGTGCTGCGCCGTGTGCCAAGTTGCTTTGTGAACTTTGTCGAACCGGGCGAAGGCCATACTGTGAGTGTCGATCGGTCTGTGGTGTAGCGACAGGCAGACGTGTTCGCTGGTGTGCTGGCGTTGAGCCGTTGCCGAATGCAGTACCTTGACATGCATCAGCAGGTTGTCATGTTCTCGGTCTAATGAACTCACCTTGACTGCTCCAAGCAGGTTGACCATATACAGGTCTAGGCTTCTGGAAGGATGGTTGACCTTGATCTCCATCGCCCGAGCTGCCACTCTTCTGTCGACTGTGTAGTTGCTCAATGTTGCGATGATCAATTGGATACTGTTGTCTTTGTCTTTGCGATCCAGAAAAGCCCTCGGCGTTCTGCGACTGTCGCTCGTGCAAGGAGTTCTCGTTTGCGGCATCTTCTGCAGCATAGCGCACGTCTGTTTGCAGGGTGCGCTTCTTTAGCGCATCGTACATCTTCTGACTCTTGTGATGAGCTTCATTTTTCTGGCTGTAAGCTTCGAAGAGCTCGTTGTTCTTCTTGCGAAGGTCTTCTTGGTCGATCTCGAGTGCTGCACAACGCGTCAGAAGTCGTCCTAAGACAGGACCATTCTTTGCTCCCATACCAGAAAGCTTGTTGCGAAGGCGAAGAATCTCGGCATTGGCATCATTGATGACTTGATCCATCTGCGTGTTCAGGACAGCATTCTTGTCGGTCAAGTTCTTGGTGAGATATTCTTGGTAGACACTGCAACCTTTGTCAGCATCTGGCGAATCCGTGTGATGACAGGCAACTCTCACACTTCCTGCGTCACTTGATAGCTATAGAAGGCCAAGCCTCTCCCAGCACACTCCATGATGACGGTCGGACTGAGTCCACTCAAGATGCTTGTTTTGTAGTCTTCGGACAGGTTGAGCTGTGTTTCTGCAGCATCGTCTTTGTTGAGCAAGGCTGTGCCACAAGCAGGACAAGAACGTTCATTCGCGAAAGCATTGGCAAACCCCAAGCTGTTTGAGCAGTCGTGGCAGAAGATATGGCTGTAATATTATCAGCGATCAAGACGATCTTCAATATTCCTCAACGACAACCTGCACGTAGTGACGACAGCGCGATCATTGAGAGCTCGTCTGCACTTGAGCGAGTTGCAACGCAGCGTAAAGTCCATGGCGACTCGCAATGATCAGAAAGCAAACAAAGACTTGAACAAAGCGGACAAAGAGTCCGAAAAGCAAACAAAGGATCTTGGCAGGAGGCTGGTAATCAGGAACAGAGGGCGCGAGAGTCGTCTTGCGATGTTGACAACAAGTATGTGGGTAGATACTGCAGGTGGTTGGAAGAGTTGAGATTCTCGGCGAAGGGCTAGCAATGTTGACTTCTGTTTGTGCCTCAGCAGGAAGGCGCGATCTGCCGCCACCCAGGCCTGCTTCGAAGCAGCGCGTTGACTTGGCCACCTGCTGCCGCGATGTCTTGTGTTCATGGACGACAGCAGCGTCTGCTGATTCCGAACTCTGATGGACTATCTCCTGGATGTGTCTGTGAAGTCTTAGTGCTGGTGTGCTTGCAGTATTCAACATGAAACAATGCCAAGACCTCGCCTTTCTTTGACCTAGCCGCATGTAGCAGGTCGAGATGTTTTAGGTCGCTGTCTGAAGCTCGTACTCAGTCGTGCTCTATATACTCTTATACTCGACATGCACTACTAAGCGAGATCGCGAGGGGCTTATGACGATGTGGCGTTTCTTAACGTTATGAACACAGGCGGACGTGATAAACGAGGATGACAGATGTGCCACAAGCCATAAAGTGAATGCGCAACCAGAGGGGGGAGTGTAGCAAGCATACCACGCAAAGTTACAGCACATAAAGCAGGATGTGGAAGGTGTCGAGTGATAATTGTACATACTGCTGTATAGCTTCGTAGTGTCGCCTCATTCCAAGCAGCGTCGTGCTTCGTGACCACCGCCTGGGGGACGAGCAGTACGCATCATATTCATCATCTCATCTCGTCACTCATGATTTGAGGTGCTCAACACAGATCAGGCCGACATTCCAAGCGTCCTTCAATCATAATCACATCACTTCATGTACTGCTGATATTGCCCAGCCTGCTGCATAGGCGGTCCACGGCGAGCAGGGTCGACCCCACCACCAGGTCCGTAAACATCAAACCCCTGCTGCATCTGTAATGACGGCGGGCGACGTCCCTGACCAGGCATACCTGCAGGTGGTGGTCCGTTGAAACCAGGTGGGTACGCTGGAGACATGCCGACATTTGGCGGAGGCATTCCTTGACCATAGTATGCTGACGCCTGTGGTGGTGCAGGACCTCGCATGATCTGCTGGCCATAGAACGTTGGTGGGACTGGAAGACCACGACCTTGTTGTTGGAGTCCTGGTGGTGCCACCATCTGTTCGGGTCCAGGACCTTGTCGGCCTGGGCCATAGTGCATGTTTGAGTCGAATCCAGGTGGAGGACCCTGCTGAAATCGAAGGTCATCCTGCGGCTGCTGACGCATGTGGGAGCCAGCCGCGCTTGCCATTCTGTCGTCAAGGCCATGTTGTGGTTGTCTGGGTGGCTGGGGTACATGTTGATGAGCTGCAAATGCGCGCTCATTGCTGTACATGCCTGGAGGTGGTGGACCAGATGGTGTGATGGGTAACCCATGACTGACATTGAGATTGTTCAGAAGCGTCGTGATCTCACCAGGACTTGCTCGGTTGGTATAGCTTTGACCATAGATCTGACCTTCGGTAAATGGGACTCGATTCTGTTGCATTGGTTGCTGCATGAGCTTCAGCAGGAATTCGCTATCACGGCTGACAGGAGGCGGCCGCTGAGCTGGTTGAGAAGGTTGAGGCTGTTGCGGTTGGCCTGGAGGTTGGGGTACACTTTGTGGCGGCCGTGCTGTGACAGGCTGTCGTGAAGCAGGTTGAGGCAGTTGTTGATTGTTTGCACTTGGTCCTCGTGGCCGCTGAGCAGCCTCAGGTGCGGTGGAGGGAGGCGAGAAGAGGGGTGTACTAAGATTCTGTGCGCTATCGTTGCCCACTCTAAGCATCTGCAAAACGTTCTGAAATGCTAGCGCCTCTTGATCCTGCGGCTGGCCAGGTCTAGATGTTGGTTTCGGCGCTGGTGTGTTCTGTATTGGTGGGCTCGCTTGCCTAGGTGGTCGTGATCGTGCTGTCTGCTGCTCCAGCGGCTCGTTGTAGACCTCTTGTTGCTGCTGTTGTGGTACCTGTTCCTGTGCGGTTGGTCCAAAGAATTGCTGGAAGCGTGAAGATTTCGCTTTCGTTGTGGTCTTTGGTGTCGACATCTGACCGTCATGCTCTTCACGCTTCGCTTCTGACCACAAGTTGAATACACTGTCGTTATCAACTGGTGCAATAGTCGATGTTCTCGCAGCGGGATTAGCTGCGGGTGCCGCATCGAATGTCTCATGCATAGATCGTCCACTTGAGGCAGGCTCCGGCTGCTGTTGTGAAGAGCCGCCTTTCATAGACTCTTTCCACTTCTCGAAGTCCTCTTGTGTATGAAGTGTAAGATCCGCTTCCACAGGCTCTTCCTTCATCCATGCTGGCTCCTCTTCTACTCTGCCACCCCTTGACCATTCCTTTTCGTCACGTCGATCCCGCCCTCGCCAGCCACGATCCCCACTCGGCTCAAGAGACTCATCGGCACCGTCCTGTACTCTACGCTCTCCACGAAACCATGGCTGGTCAAGTTTTGCACGTCGACGAGCTTCTGCCTCTTCAGCTGTGAAATCCTCAGCCTCTTCAGCCCTCTTTTCGTAGCCTTTCTTCTGCCCACCAAAGCCTCTTATGTCTTCTGGATTGCCCACGTGTTTCTCAAAACGACTCTTCTCGCGCCCATCTCTATCCTTCGTACCACCTCTTTCGCGTGCCGATGTTCGCCCTTTGGAGTCCTCGCCGTTCGCGGTCGGCCTGTTATCCTCGTCTTGCTTTCCAGGTTGCCGTGCAGATGCGAAGGAGATCTTGGGTCCAAGGAAGATCTCCTCGCCTGTTTCCCTTGTTAGAGTGGTCGTTTGTGTCGGTGAAGGCAGCTTACCTGTTGGGACTTGTCGGGCAGACTGTCTTTCGAATAGAGCGGGACGTTTTGTCTGCTGCTTCGAAGGCTGATCGTTTTCGTCCGTCTTAGGATTGTGCTGCACTGCTGGCTCTCTCCCTCCTTTCCTCCCATTGGTCTCGTTTCTTGACCTTGTGGTTAGCTTGTGATTCCAGCAAGGACAGACTCATTAAGCTCTTACTCGCACCACTGCTTGATCGACGGGAGATTCACAGGCTTCTGAATGAGCGGAGAATCACGAAGGTAAATGAGTTGATCGTAGGTGTAGCGCGGACCGGCCATTGCTGGTGTGCCCTGGTGGAGCTAGCTCAGATCCAAGCCCGAGTATAGCCTCGCGTGCGCAATCTGTTTGCGATTCCGCAAGAGATCGAGGTGAGGGTTCTGAACTTGTGCAAGAAAGGATGCGCCGAATCTTATGGACAATTGTACTGTTTGTTGGCGGTTTCGTGTGATTCTTTGGCGTGTGCAACGATGAGTAAGAACTGTGTAGCTGCTGCTGATAGTAAAGCGGAAGAATACGCGAGGAGAGAGCGTCTAGGAGGAAATTGGATACTGTAGCAAACGGACGGGATGATTGCACGTTTAGAAGGCATGCCTACCCCGCATTCTGTAGCCTTCTTTTGCTTCACTTGGCTTCTGCCGCCCTCCCTCCATCTCGTCTCATCACAACCACAATCCGTCGCAAAGACTCGACGTCTATCATCATCATCATCTCCATCGCCATCGCCAGCACCGCACAGCTCATCGCAACGCCAGATTATACTATCACCGTCTAGACCTGCACGTCACACAAACTATCTTCAGACTCGTCGCTAAGAGTCATCAACCAACCACGTCGCGTCCAACCTGAACGCTCGATATCTCACCCTCTCCAACGTAAATACCACCCTCCGCATCAAGTCGCGTCCTTGACGACCTTGCCATCTTCGATTGTTGCCATCGATTGTCGTACAGCCTGGGCGCCTGATAGTCGAGATCCTGACACTTCCACGTTTCATACAGCAAACACTTCATACACAAACTACCCCTTCTCCATACACATACAAAATGTCTGGAAAGCTCGACCAGTCTCTCGACGATATCGTCAAGACGCGCCGAAGCACTGGCGGACGTGGTGGTCGCACCCGCGCTCGTCGTGCTCCAAATGGCACACGTCCTACAGCTCCCGCCGCACCAGTCGGTGGTGTTGCCAAGAGCACTAGAGCTCCAAAGCCCAACACTAGGGCTGCCGCTCCAGTAGCCCCAGCTGCTCCAAGAGGAGAGAGCAAAATCATCGTGAGCGGCTTGGTACGTACATCCTCCTTGTGAAAAACATTTGATCACTCGCTAACCTCGCCTAGCCCTCGGACGTCAATGAACAACAGATCAAGGTATGTTGAGCTAACGCTCATGATTTATACGATCTATACCTGCATGTTTGAGGAGTTCCTTCATATGCTTTACCACAGACCGCGATCTCGAAGGTAACATGCAGACTCCCACCTCGAACGAGGTGGTTGAGTCGCTTGTTCACTCTTTTTGAGTTGGTCCTCGTCATTCCATTGCATTCGAAGATGCGCAATTGTATAGCCTGGCAAGCTACTATTGTGGCTAGAACGCTGGCGAGTCAGAAGAGAAACATCCGATGCATGTCTATCAGAACGTGCTTGAGATGGTTTCCAGAACCTACCAAATGCTCAGACGAACGCTACAATATGCTTACGTCGGACCCAAACTCGAAAAAGACGTAACGCAACGCTTGTGGCGATATTGAGCATATCATGGCCTGTCAAGCAGATGAGTACCCAGGAAAGGACTTGCAAAGGACTTCTGCTTGCGAACCAGTACAAATAGCCAACTCGTCTGCGCATCTGGCGTGTCTACACCTTCTAAAGTGGAAATTGTGATTGATACAACCACAAACCGAGGCGGTCCATATTTCGTCATTCTCATCAAGCATACTAATCAATATCTGGTTGCTATTTTAGGACTACTTTGCTAAGACTATCGGACCTGTCAAGAGGGTCTTCCTGACCTACGGACCAAATGGACAAAGCCGTGGTGTTGCAACCATTGTGTTCAGCAGCCCTGCCAGCGCTGCTCAGGCGGCAAAACAACTCAATGGTGTCAAGGTCGACAACAAACCAATGAAGGTTCGTGCTCAGCACGTTTACCATCATCTCGTGGTACTGATGCTTTGCAGATTGAAGTGATCGTCGCTGCCGACCAGGCGACCGCTCCGGCTCCTGCCAAGGGACTCGGTGATCGCATTGCGTAAGCTTGTCCCTCTATACATCTTGAACCATTCTAACATATGATAAAGCAGTAAGCCTAAGCCTGCTACAAAGGCACAGCCCAAATCGGCTGCAGCTCCTGCCAATAGCAAGGCTGCGACAACTGCTGGCGAGGGAGGAAGGGGAGGACGCAAGAAGAGCCGTGGCCGCAGCGGAAAGCCAAAGACGAAGACTGCCGAAGAACTCGATGCTGAAATGGTCGACTACTTCGCACCAGGTGAAGGACCAGCCGATGCCAACGGTGCTGCCAATGGGGCTGCCCAGCCCACCGCGGCTCCTGCTGCAGGTGGTGACACCGGTATGGCAGAGGACGAGATTATGTGAGACATGAAAGGATCAACGAAATGGGGATGCGATTGATCAGAGTTTGCTTTGAGTTCTGGTTGGCGGACAGGAAGCACGATGAAGATAGGATGGCGGGTTCTGCTCCCCAACAATCAATTTTCATATTCAGGTAGATCATGGAAGACAATGCATGGCCACCGACAGATCTTTTCATGCACAATGTGAAAGTCACTGCATGGCAGGAGAGATGACAGGCACACGGACGACCGGAAGGCAGGTACCTAATGCTGAAGAGTACAGTATGGCTTGCTGACAGTGGCTGCTGACGCTAGCGCTACCTGAAGCTTTTGTGTGACTTGCCTTAGTGTTCGTAGAGGTTGTCGTACAAAGACGAACCAATGTAGACGAGCCCAATCATGCATTGGTAGGACTCGGTCGATCCTGCCTGCAGAACATCGTTCATCGGTTATAGCCCTACCGTCGTGTTTGCATACCGTGCCGCGATGCAGGGTATTCATCAACGTGATCTCTCACTTCCACTCTCTCGAACATCACTCGCCTTAACTCGACCAGGCGGAACACTAGGCGCTGGCTGGTGATGGAGTGTAGCGCAGCGTGCTGTCTCACCAATCCTCCCGGAGAGTCCGGCGTCTGGGCATTCCTGTGTGACACCGACTGACATCCTCGAGCCATGGCATGATTGCATGACCCTGGAGTGTCACGTTGTCGCTCAGTCACCAAGCAGGACGAATGAGCTACGCTATGGGGTACAATGCAATTGTGCGAAGGTCCCGAGAGGATTATCTCGATTGGCTGCCGGAAGGTGAGTCGCTTGCTGCTGAGGATTGTACTGCAGCACATCAAGAGACTCGACCGTGGCATGCGACAGCCTTCGGTAGCCATTCCCATTGATAATGCCAGTCAGTGTTATCGCTTCTGAAACATTCAAGTGTTCTTGTCTTCAAGTACAAATTGTCCGGACGGAAAACATCCCATGCCTGCAATCTACACCCCCTCACGATCAACACCACGAAAGCCATCTCGGCCTCTTCCCCGACTATCAGCATGCGAACACAGGCTCGACTCACCTGCTCATCCTGAACGGACATCAAGGCTTGGCTATGGACATAATGCACTACTTCGCGTACGCTGGACAATATAAAGGGGGCAGGTGCTGCGTAACACAAGGTCCAGGTCATGCCAGCGCATTCACCCTGATACAGTATGAGCACCCGCCGAAGCCGTCTCTCACCCACCCCTAGCATGACTAGATGTTGTCTACTGCCCTGATTATCGTTTAAGCTGGATGTCAAAGCTTGAGCTCGAGCCTTTCTCGCGAGCTGTACTACTATTCAGGACGGGAACCTGGTCTTTCACCTCAGAAGAGTCGTCTGTACGCCCGAGTGTGAGACTACATCTGTCGCACACCGTTCTCGACTGGCTCATGACCAATCGGCCGGAAGACGCTGTCTATCACGCTTCGACCTGTATATTCATCGATAGCCTATAGTGACAAGCCTCTTCAGGAAGACAATCAACCACCATGTCTACTTCGACACGATCTGGCACACCTAGTGCTTCAAGCACACCCAATCCCTCAGCAAAAGACGACGACTTCCAACCTCCCGAACCATGCACAGCTACCGCCGCTCTCTTCCTGTTCGCCCACAAGCATATCATCTATTGCCTTCGTCACGACACTTTGCAGCTGGAGCGGAAGCTTGACAAGCACAAGTTCGATATCACTCTACTCTCAGCAGACAACGTCAGCGATCAAGGTGCTGGTCGACTTGCAGTGAGCTATGATGTCGGCACGACTGCGATTGTCTGGGATCTGTTTCGTGGTGTTGAGCTTGGGCGTTTCGCTTCATACGAGTCAGTAAGAGTTGCGACGTGGCTGAAGGATGGCCGGCTGGCTTTTGGTATGTTGCGTTCTCACAGTGATCTACTCTACGTTTACTGAGCAATAATTAGGTGATGTGCATGGCGATGTCATCCTTTTCGACGCATCTAGTTCGGAGCACACGACCACACGAACGATCAACGACCCCATAAACACTATTACAGATTCTCCAGATGGTACAATGCTTGCTCTTGGGTCAGTCTGTCAGATTATCCTATCTTGCGAAGCTCGACTGACTACTTCTACAGGTATCAAAGCGGATCGATACTAGTTGCTCTGATGGAACCACATTTCACGATAATCCACGCCTTGTCCACAGCTCGACTATCATCTCCTAGTGTTGGACTTGCTTGGCATGGGACACTGTCAAAGTCGAGAACCGAAATGCTTGCAACTCAAGCGAAAGATGGTGATCTCCGGGTATGGGCTGTACCAAAACCAGGCGTGCATGAACTTGCTCGCATCATTCGGGTAATCAACGCACCCACTGGACCTGTTACCAAAGCCTGGTGCTCTTGGTCAAAGAGTGGTCGACTTGTGCAATACTGCGATGGGTACGTCGGCGAAGCAAAGCAAGTCCGAATCGTGCTAACATGCCTTGACAGAGACACGCGATTGTGGGACGTCAGAGCGAAGAGCATCAAGTACGATGACGTACCAACTGTCGAGAACATCCTTGCTCTGGCAGCGTATGGTCCTTCCGGCGCCCTCTTCTCGATCACCCAAGACTACCGCATACAACAGTATGATCTGTCGGCAAGTGACGATCCTCACCTTGTCACCAACTCTGGACACCTGGCAAGTCATATCTTTGGAAGAGATGGCAGAGGCGTGTCATCAGGGACTGCTGAAACACCATCTGATGCCAGTGGTAGCGATGCTGATGTGTCGGTCATATCTCCATTCCAGAAAATCGCTGCTTCAGACATCCACCAATTCGACGACGAGGAAAGAGATCAGCTTGGTCCACTAAGTCCAGCCTCGAGCAAGAGCAGCTCTGTCTTGTCTTATGGCAGCAGAAGAAACAGAGTCCACCAGACCCGCCATGAAACACCAGGCTCCGACGTCACAGTCTTCTCCGGCGGTGGGACATCCAGGACGAGTCATCGAGGCCAAGCTTCACGTATGGGCTCTGCTGCTGCTCCGACGAGGTCTTCTGCTCTCAGACAAGAGATACTGCAAAGTCCTGCGGAGGCCAGGACTATGAAGGAGGATGACCTGTTTCCAGAAACCCGTGCGCGGCTGACCAAGATCGGCCTCAAGGTACCTCAGCACAGCCAGTATGCCATGACTATACAAGGCTTGCAGAAGGAGCTGCTCAGCGTCGTGTTCGACTGGCATGAGAGTGCTGCTGAGCTGATCCGAGTCGAACGTAAGTACCATACTTTCCGTTATCCCATACGATCACTATCTGACAATATATATAGAACGACTCCATAAACCTGGCTCGACAGGTTCCGTTCTGTTATCCAGGTGGCTAGGTGATACTGGTGCCAATGCTCTCACGCAGATGAAAGGCTCTGAGTCGATGACCTCGTCAGACTGGATGATGCTTGCTCTCAGTGCACAACTAGGTGAAGGTTCCCAACGCGCTATTGGTGAATCATTCGTCCGTCGACTGCTCGAGATGGGCGAGATACACCCCGCCGTCGCGATTTTATTGAGCATGGGCGAGTCAAATGTCGCTGTCGAGGTATACTCTCTGCACCAATGTTTCCTGGAGGCTATCCTCCTGAACTGTGTTGTTCGTCCCAGCCACTGGGAGTCTCAATCACAACTCCTCCGCCGATGGGGCGAATGGCTGATTACACAACCGAATATGACTGAGACTGCTGTCAGGTGTTTCTCATGTGCGAGCATGAAAATAGAACAATCACAGTATGAATCATCCACAGAAGGAAGTGCTTCCGAGTCAGACTCACTAGCCATGTCGACCCCAATCTCACCGCCTGCTGCTTCACGGAATCAACGACTAGCCGCAATGAATGCACCATTGAAGCTTATCACCGACTTAAGCTCCAGCAGTAGTCAAGCAGGAAACAGAAGGACACCGAATCCAGACACGATTATATCGCTGGACTCTGGCGAGACATGGCGTGGCCAGCCAGCGAGCAGCCGCGACCGATCAGAATCGCGCACAGCTACTCCGGGAAGCTATACACGTCAGAGACTTCCATCTGCTGGAACCAGGACCTCAAGCGCAAATCGACGTCAGGCAGGATCGGGACATTCGAGTAGAGCGTCGTCTCAGCGTCCCGGTTCTGCAGACACGCCAAGTACTGTCCGCACAGCCAAGCCACCGACTGACCTGGCGACACTGAGGAGTGAGATTGCCGGACTTGCTGCGTTTCAGCTGACAGGTCCAGATCGACGAAAGTCCACCACGCCGAGCATTAGCGTGTCAGATACTGCTGCCAGCGAATCAAGCAAAGCTGCACGGAGCCAGGTCGCCACCGAAGGCGAGTCTGACAACGATGGGTCCTCCTTCCTGGAAGATGCCAGCCGCAGAGTCAGCCACATGATGAGTATGCAAGCCAAGCACTCGAGTCCTGACGAGCTGCATCCGCCAGTCAGATCCGCCAGCGCATCGATCGAGCATATATCTACCCAACACCAACATCGACACACCCGGCACGCAAGCGAAAACGTCTCGCAAACTCGAAGCCGGAAGATCAAAAGCGGCTCGCCACCTTCTGACCACTCACCGTCTCTAACCTCTTCTCACGCCTCAAACGATAGAAGCGAACTCTCCCGCAAACAGCTCGCGGCATTAGAACTCGAGGAACGGCGGAGATCTCTGCTAAGACGTCCTTCAATACCTGTCATTCCACATCCCAGCGAGCTGGTTCCTCAAGCGAGATCTGTGGTGAGCTCGGCTTCGACCAGTAAAAGCAATAAGTCCACAATTATCACACTACCATCCACTGTTTACTCACGCGGCTCCAGCATTGAGCGTAGTGCCACTGCTGGGCCGGCAATGATGTTGAGAGACGTTGCGTCGCACGCGATGATGCGGAAAGCGAGCAAGGAGTTTGATGCAGGGCAGGCTGCGGTTCTTCCGGCGAGTTCCACTACTGGAAGCACGGCTACACCAAGTGCAGCAAACGCAACGCCTTATATCTTGCAACCATTGACATACTCGCGACCTCCAATGGTGCCGCGTTCGGTCTCGGCACCGCCTGAAGAGCCCATTGGTAGAAGGGGTGCCAGTGTTAGCAGGACAGGCATCGAAACCATACCCGAAACTCCCCGCCCACCGATCCCGCCGACGCCATCATTCCGTCCGCAGCATCAGCACCGCCCCGCCGCCGACGAGCGCGTCCTTCCGCAACTAGCTCAACTCATAACCTCCTTTCCTCCACCCACAAACACCCATCCTGCACTGCGTTTGGCCGCTGGGGATGAGGATGAAGAAGCCATGACCGACGACGACGACGAGTCCTCGGGTATAATTCACATCGGCATCGACGATCCCAACATCATCTCACCCGTGACAATCGAGCGTGCACGCAGTCGCGCCGCTTCCTTCAACCTGGAGCGTGAGCGCGAGAGGGCGAAGACGGTGAGTCCCGGTGGCGTCACGCCCATCCAGGTCACGCCAATTGGATTGCAGGGGCAAGCTCTGAGTCGCAGTCAAAGTCGCGGCGGCCAGACACCTGTCAGCGGTGGTGGTGGTGGCGCAACGAGCAGTCTGGGTAGTATGTGGCATAGCGTCGGCCGGCGGATTCGGAGCGGTAGTAGGTCTAGTGCTGCTGCTGGGAGTGGAGGTACGATGCAGCAGAGTCCGAGTGCGAATGTGAGGATGCCGTATGAGACTAATTTGGATACCTTGAGTTCGGCTGTTTATGATGGTGGCAGTAGAGGAGGTGAGGCTGCGCTGTTGCAGAGGGGCATTAGTCCGGCGTCGGCTATGCAAGGCGGGTATAGGACGCCGAAGGAGATTCGGGAACAGATGGTTAGGGACGGGCTGTTGTAGTGCGTTGGTGGCTTGTCTTTCGCGTATTTCGGGGAGTGTAATGGATACCAGCGGTTTCGGCTTTGTTGAATCGAAAAAGGGATTGGGAAGGAAGGTAGTCTATCCACAATGGTAGACTTAGCTTTTGAGGTTTCATGTTGTGCCAGGTAAGATGAGTTCTTTTCAATATGATATCCAGAACCTTTCTCTTTTCACCCGCACACTTGAGCTGCGCTGCCTTGAACTCCATGCTTACTTCCTTCGCCCTTGCACTTCCTGTGAATAGTCCGCGGAGGATCGGGACCGGAAACGGAACGTAGTAGTAGAGGAGAAGGAGACCTTTACGCTGTGGCTGACATGCCCGACCTCTTACTCCCACTCCATCGCGTCCGGCACAGCCTCCCACGCCCCATCGTCCCCTACGCCAACATCAACGTCCATATCCATGCCCATATACCCATCCCAATCCTGGCCTCCTCCTCTTGCCTGTTCGGTCTTTGGTGCCTCTTTAACCACGCCCTCCGTGACATCCCGCGCCCTATCCAACGCCTCCAACACACACGGTAACATGCGCTCCAGCTCCAGACTCTCAACCGGATACCCACCCTCCCAGTCCCCCTCTTTCTGTGTATCCGAGTGTGTATGTGTATGTGCAGCCTCACCGGCCGTCTTCCACTTATTCCTACATTCCTTCGCGATGCCCAAGTAACGGCGGACATCGCCCACGCCGAGGACGGAATGGAGCGGATTGCTGGGAGCGTCGAGGGTTGAAAGGAGAGCGGCGTGGTAGCGGTGCGTGTAGGGATTTGCGGATGCGGATGTGGTAGTGGAGGTGATCAGCGGTGTTGTTGTGGATGTGGATGCCGGCATGGATGTGTAAGTCGAGAGGGGATGAGGCGTCCGGCCGCGTGTTGCGAAGATGGGCTTCTCGCTCGCAGTACCATCATCACCGGCGCCTGTAGTAGAAGTGGGTGTGGAAGTTGTACTTGAACTCGCGCCTGAAGCTGAGCTTGATATTGAAGATGTAGATGTGGCAAGCACGCCCGTCCGCGGCACAGGAATCCTCAGACACGCCAACAGCAGCGCAATACAGCGTTCCAGCAGGACGAAGAACTCGAAGAAATCTAGCTTGAACATCGTTGTGGCTTCTTTACGCAGAGCGTCATCTTGCACTGTATTTTGGGTGGAGTGGTTGGTGTGGTTGGTTGCGTTGGAGTGATTGGAGGTGGAGGTGGAGGAGACGACGTAGCGGTGGGACATGAGGAGGAGTTCGGCTTTCCATTTCAGGCGGCGGAGGAGGCGGGTGCAGAGGGCGAGGTCGTGGAGGCGGTGGGTATTCGTGGGAGTGGACGATGTGGTGGTAGCGCTTGCAATGGCGGTGTTGGAGGAGGTGGTGGTGTCATTATTCGGAGCGCGACTGGCGGTGGAGGATGGAGCTGAATGGGATGTGAGACTAGAATGAAGCGTGGACGTAGACGAGGGATATCTGCTTCTGGGACGTGTCGATGGGGATGCCCAGCGCGAATCAGCTAAGGACATGGATGTGGAGTTATTAGTGACGATGTGAGTGAGCAAGGCGAGCAATGGGGAGGAGTAGGTAGCAAGAGCGGATCGCAGCTAGACTTGATGCAGTATGTAGGGTCGATACATGTATTATGTGCAAGCTAAGGAATGAACTATAGTTAGTGTTCTGGTTGGAAGTGCAATGTAATGTGTGATGCGAGACATCGCGAAGTGAGGTCGGAACTGTTTCACCTGAATATCACGATGTGGTTTCCTGACGTCCTAATATACACCTATGCTATCAAACAATGCTCTCTCCCTCCCAATGACATTACAATCGCATCATCACTGCTTCGGCACCTCCACAGATAAATCCGGCTTCGGCGGTCCCGTCCCAGCTCGTCGCCGTCTCTCCCTCTCCATAACACCATGTCCCATCTCAATCCCTTCCTGCCCCTTTCCAGAACCACCCTTCCTCCCTCTTCCCTTCACAACTCTCGCGCCGCCCATCTCCATCCGTGCCCACTCCGCCTGCTCATCTGCGCCAAGCCAGAAACTCCTTCCTGCACTTGTCAACAGCCTTCCTATTTGACCCTTCCATCCTGCACCTAGTTCTGTGCCAGCTCTGAAGGGATTCTCGGCGAGTTGTCGCTCGCTATCGGGGTTGCTGGTGGCTGCTGCTGCTAGTTGCCCTGTTCCTGCTTGTGCCTGTGCTGCGATGGCTTGCCTCACGCAACCTCGTGCGTACGCGAATAAGATGAGTACAAAGTAGACGCGTATAGCCCAAAGTCCCGCGATGACGCTGATGCTAGCGGCGCTTCCATTTGCGAGCAGAGTCGTCGCTGCTCCAGGAGCCATATGCGCGCCTGCTGGGGCATTCGCTTCATGTCCGACAAGTTCGCCGGTGGTGGGTGAGACGTCCACATGGCTGACATTATGCTCTGGTGATGTGAACCCGCTCGTCTCGTCAATGGTCGATCCACCTGGCACCACGCCGGCGATTCCTCCGTTGGACGTGTTGTGTGTCGCTAGGATGGTGAACCATGCCAGACTGAATGCTGCTGTATATGCCGCGTTGAGAAGTGAATCGAATGCGTAAAAGTATGCTAATATGAGGTTTTGTAGGGGGCTCATTTGGCGTATATGTGGGCTCAGATAGACGAGTAGTAGTAGGGCGACGACTGAGTAGAGATACATCGAGAGTTGCATTGGAGAGAGTGGTAAGCCAGTCAAGAGAGCGAGGAGACCATATATGCCGGAAACTTTGTTGAAGACATTGAGTAGTGTGATGAGCGTGGTACCGGTGCGTAGGGACATGAGGTATAGGAATGCCTGTTCGAACGATCCTGTCGCGTCAGTCTGATTACACGGATCACCAGGGAAGAGAACTTGGAAGGCAAGAGGGAAGGCAGCTGACCTGAGGGCGAGCGAGGCGCAAGATTGAGTAAGCCATCTTGGCTCGAGGCAAGGGATGTGACGACGTATGTAGCTCTCTTTTGTAAGTAATGGAACGCGATTACGGTAGGGCGATGTTTGGGTAGTTGAATCGATCAGAGCCAGTAGTGCGATGTTGTGTTTACAGTGTCAAAGATGAGATGATCATCTTGTCAGAGAGTAAGATTATCGTGATGCTGGAGTCTTGGCGGAGCGAGCGTCCGAGTCTTCACGTGACCACCTTTCTGGTGTAAGCCGCGAGGTGATGTCCTATTCCCGTGAAACTCATGTGGGAGAAAGACAGAATAGACAGAGACGTGTGATATTCTTGTCGTCGTTCAGCGTGTCTAATTGATGAAGTTATGACTGTGATACCGTGCCGAGAGTGAAAGAAACGAGAAGAGCCAGACCATCTTGCGAGATACAGCAAACATGGCATTGACATCAGTTAGTCAAGATACATTGCTGTGATACAGACACGACTGATGTCGCGATAGTGGAAAGCGTTCAGATTCTTCGATGTTGAGCAAGTCAAGTTTCCGGACTCTGAAAGTGAGAGTCTCTTTACAGTACGTGAACGCCAGCATATTCATCCGTAGAATGTCATCATGACTGACAGAATTTAGCAAGGCGAGATCAACTGCGTCTGCTCTGGCTTGGATAGTGTCTACCTAGGAGGCAACAATGGCACAGTTTACGTCCTGTCGAAGCTCTTCAAGATTACACGATCATTTCAGGCTCATGAAACTGGATCCGTGACTCACTTAAAGTATATCAGTGGCACCTCTCTACTTGTGACCATAACAGAAACATTGTCAAGCGAACCAGTACTCAAAGTTTGGGCGTTGGACAAGATAGACAGGAAGACAGGAATACCGAGATGTACTTCAACATTGCTCATCCAGAATGGGCGCAAGCAGTTTCCAATCTCTGCCTTCGCTGCGTCCGACGACCTCTCGCAGCTAGCAGTAGGGTTTGCAAACGGTGCTGTTACTGTTGTCAGAGGAGATCTCATACACGATAGAGGTGCCAAGCAGCGGACTGTCTTCGAGTCTGAAGAGCCAATTACTGGTATCGCATTCCGTGAAGGCAACATTACTGCACTCTACATTGCCACCACAGCCCGCATACTCACGTTGGTCATCTCTGGAAGAGGCCAAGGACAGCCAGCACGAACATTAGACGATACAGGCTGTGCAGTAGATTGTATGACTATTGACCCTGCCACAAGAGATGTGGTAGTGGCGCGAAACGATGCCATTTATTACTACGGACTTCATGGACGAGGAGCTGTACACAACTGTGATGGGCAGAAGACTTTAATCACGACACACCATGATTACATTGCCCTAGTATATCCCACCGCCACGGCATCCTTGTCCAAGTCCACGCTCGGTTCGTATGGAGCAACTCCTGGCATTGATCCGAATAGGACGTCGACTCTGACCATTCTGAATACTGACTTCCACTTCATCGCACATACCGAAGCATTGCCCTCGCTTATCAAGACGTGCTTTGCGGAATGGGGCGACTTGTTCGCACTAACAATTGATGGCAAGCTTTTCAGATACCACGAAAAGCCTTTACAGCAGAAATTCGAGACGCTTTTCCAGCGTAATCTCTATGTCCTGGCTGTCCAGCTAGCACAACGTGTCGGTGTTGATGTTGCTCAACAGAATATCATCTTTCGAAAGTATGGCGACTACCTTTACCAGAAGAAAGACTACGATACTGCAATGCAGCAATATCTGCGAGCCATTGACAATACCGAGCCTTCACTAGTCATCCGAAAGTACTTGGACACGCAGCGGATACACAACCTGGTGGACTACCTAGAAGAGCTCCATGAGCATAACAAGGCTACGTCCGACCATACCATCCTGTTGTTGAACTGCTACGCCAAGCTCAAAGATGTTGACAAGCTGGAAGCATTCATCAAAGCACCAGGCGAGCAGAAATTCGACCTGGATACCGCCATCTCAATGTGCCGTCAAGGAGGCTACTTCGATCAAGCTGCGTACCTAGCACGAAAGCACTCAGAACACGACCTTGTTGTTTCGATCCTCATCGAAGATTCGAAAAAGTACGCTGAAGCATTGGCATACATCTGGCGACTCGAGCCCCGCGCTGCGTTCGATAATTTCTCAAAGTATGCCACGGTCTTGCTCGAACATTGTTCAGAGGACACGACGTCCATTTTCGTCGACTACTACACCGGACGATTCCGACCGAAGAAAGACGCAGTCGTGGTGACTGTCGTTCCAGCCAACCAATCCCAAAGTGCGGGCTACATTTCTCAAGCCTCCTCCGCAGTACAGAACCTGGCTGCTATGCTCCCACTACCATATATGAGCATGTCGGACACGAGTAGCAAGGCCGGCGAGAAGACGCAGACTCGAGTTGTGGAGGCGGTGGAAGATGATGAACCGGCACCAAAATACGACATACCCAAACCACGAGGAGCATTTTCTTCATTCGTCGACCACCCAGCCGAATTTATCAAGTTTCTCGAGGCGGTGCTACAGACAGACGGTCTGCAGAAGGATGATCGTACAGACATCAATACGACTTTGTTCGAAATGTACCTTCGCAACGCCAACAACGACTCCGGCGACGAAAAGCAACTCTGGGAGAATAAAGCGAAATCCTTGCTTGCAGGTCCAGACGTGCGTGCCTCTCTTCTGAACCCATACCAACATGCCTAAGTCCTGCCCTGCTGACACTCACCACAGATCCCCATCGCAACCTCCAACGTCCTCCTCCTCTCCGACCTCGCCCGCTTCACCACCGGCACAACCCTCGTCCGCGAATCCCAATCCCTCCACCTCGACATCTTCCGCGCCTATACCTCCGCCCTCGACACGTCCGGCGCCATCCGCGCTTTGCGCAAATACGGTCCTTTAGAACCAGACCTCTACCCCGCCGCCCTCGCCTACTTCGTCTCCAGTCCACGCGTGCTAGAAGAAGCCGGGCCCGAATTCGACGCAGTCTTAGCGCGCATCGACGAAGAGGGCCTCATGGCGCCCCTACAGGTCATCCAGACATTAAGCGGGAATGCGGTCGCAACGATGGGGCTTGTGAAGCGCTATCTCCGTGAGAGTATCGGGCGAGAACGCGAGGAAATCAGTGCGAATCGCCGGATTATCGCGACGTATCGCGCCGACACTGCTGCGAAGCGTGCGGAACTGGCGGATCTGCAGACGAAACCGGCGAGTTTCTCGGCGACGAGGTGTAGTGCGTGTGGGTATGCGCTGGATATGCCGATTGTGCATTATATGTGCAAGCATTCGTTTCATCAGAGGTGTCTTAATAC
>Ga0268246_10000342_pt1 | contig 21742 bp, 23 predicted proteins | sample AgamicOrSfe_FD_200242 | JGI IMG/M metagenome (GOLD analysis project Ga0268246, IMG submission 200242) | Agave microbial communities from Guanajuato, Mexico - Or.Sf.e (v2) (version 2) | ecosystem: Host-associated > Plants > Phyllosphere > Phylloplane/Leaf | place: Guanajuato, Mexico | collected...
ACTGGAAAGACTTTGGTATGGAATCACCTTGTTATACTCAGGTATCTGATCCCTGCGAACAGTTTACTGAGTAATTGTCATTGCAGAAATTGAAATATGGCACCAAAACTGTTCAGCTCGCTGTCTCCCCGGAGACGGTTCAGCATGAAATCTACCAGTCCTCGGGCTCTTCACCTGATCTCACCTTCAAAGGCGCAGTCACTCAGATCGCAACTTTGAAAGCCAGCGAGCCATCTTCGGACGATGCCGCTGGTACTGATGCGGCACTGGCCAATCTCAGGCAAAGTCTAGCGTCGTTTGCTCAAGAGAAGGAAGCAAAGAAGTAGGTCTTTTGGAATCACTTCACTTTGCCCACCCACATCCAGCCACTTCTAGTGCTCAAACTCATTACTTCTCAGGGCCACAATCAGCACTGGTATTGTCAATGCAAAGACCAAAAGTGTCCAGCCACCTCGCCGAAATGACCTCAATTCCTCATTACGTGCTCAGGCTTCGAGCAGCTCGTTGCACCTCGCTCAATCTCTGTCGTCTTCAGACCCCCAAAACTTGGCCAGAGATAGAGCAATGGATCGTGTTATTCTTCACTTCTTGGCCGCCAAGCCATCTACTGAGCAACAAATATCGGCCCACACTCACATTCCACTTGGCAAATGCCGTGAGCGTCTCGCCAAAGTCGCCGACGAGGATGCAACCACTCACGAGTGGGCCCTCCGACACAAGTCTTTCAGGGAGCTGGATCTCTACGGCTTCAGATATAGACTGGATAGCGAACGCGAGGCTGCAAAGGAGAATGCTATTCGAGCATATGATAGGCTGAGATTACCGAAAGAGGACAAACTTTGGGACTTGTTGCTACCACCACAAGATAGAGGAAAGGGCATTGTAGTCTCAAAATTGCAAAAGGCGCTGGCTGCTTCGCAGGCGATCAAAGAGAAAGAAAAGGCACGTAGTCCGATACCCAACAACGACGGTCAGAATGACTCTAAGCTATCGGAAACGAAGGGCACCCCGAAATTGGGGGCCTTGTCTACACCACGGTCGGGAGGTATATCCATCGAGAAGCGAATGAAGGAGGCGAGAAAGGCAAAGGTGGCCGAAGAGGCCAAGAAGAAACGGCAGGAGAAAGAAGCAGCGGCAAGTGATCGTGAGACAAAGGCTCGTCCGAAGCCAGTCGCGCAGGCCAAGAAACCTCTTCCGAGCAAGATCAAGTCTGTAGAGGTCGTACACGAGTCTGACGATGATGAACCGAGATCACATCACAAGGACAGTGTGGTGTCGACCAATGGATCAAAGCCAAAGCCTTCACTTGACACTCGCGTACCGGCGCAGAAAGCTGCTAGCAGATCCCCGCTACCAAGCACCAGTCAGGGTAACAGGATCGACTCGAAGACAGCAACAGCAGCCAAATCCGCGGTTGACAAACGTGATGGCAAACTTGCTCCTGATCGAAAGGACGCCCGGCTCACTCCACGACCAGAATCTGGACTGTCCTCTGTATCGAAAAAGGTTACACCCAACACCACTCCATCGGGTAGATCCGAGAAGCATCAGCCTGTTGCGACATCCACTTCGAGGAACGGATCGCAACTCAGTCCTCTCAAAAGCAATAAGCCAAAGGTTCCTTCTCCGCTGGGTCCGACCCGACCACGGAACACATCTACTCTCTCCTCGGCTTCGGTAAATGATGGCACTGATCGAAAGGACACACGCGTCGGACCACCATCGTCCACCAGGCCGGTCAATGGAGTTTCAAATTCGAAACAAGAAGAGCATAGACCTGCTGCGTCTGTGGCTTCTGCCAAGAAACGTCCTCACGCGGAATCTAGCGATGACAGTGATCGTCCCCTGAAAGCAGCCAGGACGGATGGGCCGAATGGTACAGCCAAGCCAGCAGTGAAACCCACACAACGTGCGGTCACAGGTTCTCAGTCATCAACTCAGTCATTAAAGGACGATGACAACAACCTCAAGCGCAAGGCAAACGATACATCATCCGGCGTACACGATCATAACCTCGGACCAGAGCCCAAACACAGACGAACCGAGTCCTCATCCACACACTCTGCCAAATACAGCTCCAATTCGTCCAGCTCCGGGTCGGTGACAAACACAAACGGCACATCTGTCTCGTCTCCCGGCTGGCAACGCAGTCCCAGTAACCTCTCTTCGTCTTCGGAAGCCGCTCGTATATCGTGGGAAAAAGCAATCTGCCTCGCCGAAAAGTTCCGTTCGCACTACTATCCAAAGTACAACAAGCTCTACGACGAGCTTTCCAGTATGCCTCCCGAGCAGGTCAAAGAGGAGGATCGCAAAAAGTTGTGGGATATGCATCGCAGGTTGGAGCAGATGAAGAGGGAGATTCGCATCGCTTCGGGATAGGGATGGGGATCTGTCGCTCGAAACCGCTCAGTGATATCCGTCTCGGTAACCCACCGGCTCCCTCTCCACCAGGTATAGAGCTGGACTGAGTGTTGGTGTGGTTGTGCTTGGGAAGCTTATAAAATCTACAATGGTATCTATGTGTTTCGTTCCATATATCATTGATCGTGGCGATGGTATTGGTAAAATGATGGCATCGATGAAGACCATGACGATGATGCAGCTATCGCTACTCAGCAACTCATCACACCATCTACGCAAAAACCTCGCCTCCCTCCCCAAAATCCACACTAAGCGCATTCTTGCCAATCGTCTTCCCGCCCTCGACCAACTCATGCCCCTCCCTCAAGCCCTTCAGATCCAGCCTCAACGTGTTCTTCAAATGACACCTGACCTTGCCCTCATCAAGCAACCGCGCCAAGTCGCGCAACATCCTTCCATGGCTCTCGACATCAGTGCCGAACCAAGGCTTGGTGCCGAGCAGCTCCCAGACAAACGTCAGACTCTTGGCCATGAACTGGCTGCCGTACATGGGGCTCATATCCGTCGTCTGCACGATACTGCAGACTCGGCCAAAGGGCGCGACGATGCGGCTCACGGGGTCCAGATACGGCGTCGTGCCGTGCGTGATGAAGCAGTACTTGATCGGCACGTCGAGACGCAGGTCCGCGATCTGCGCCACGATATCCTCGCGGTGATTGACGACGTGCGTCGCGCCCATGTCCTTGCTGAACCGCACGGTCTCGGGCCGCGAGGCGGTGGTCACGACGAGCGGGAGGCGCAACAGCGTCTTCGCGATCTGGGTCGCGACGCTGCCCACGCCGCCGGCTCCGTTGATGATCAGCAGCCCCGCCTCCTCGCCCGGCGAGATCCCCAGCCGCTCCACCAGCGCCTCGTAAGCCGTGATCCACGTCAGCGGCATCGCGGCGCTCTCGACCATCGACAGCGACCGCGGCTTGTGCGCCACGCTGCGCCCGTCCACCAGCTGGTACGAGGCGTTGCTGCCCTGCCGGATCGGGCTGCCGGAGTAGTAGACCTCGTCGCCTTGCTTCAGGCCCTGCACGCTGTCGCCGACGGCGGCGATGATCCCCGCCCCGTCGTAGCCCATTATCTGGTAGCCGGTCTCGAAGGGCAAGGGACGGGGTTTGGGCACGTGCGAGTAGTAGTCTGGGTAGTCGTCGTAGACTTTGCTGCGGACTTTGGTGTCGATTGGGTTTACGGAGCAGGCTTTGACGCTGGGGTTTGTTCGGTCAGTTGGGAGTCGGACTGGAGAGGGGAGGAGGGACGGACGAGATCAGTACGTCGTGACCGCGCGGTTGGTCTGGTTTGGGCACTTTTTTGTGCACGATCTTGGAGACGTCGCCGTATTCTTCGACGACTAGGGCGTTCATTGACATGTTGGCGGTGGTTTCTGGTGAGTTATTGCAGTGGAGGAGGGATGTGATCGGATTGCAGAGATGTGAAGGATTATTGTGGTCTAGAGATGAGATGGAGAGTTGCATGAGTAGAAGATTTTTACCATGGTATTTGCCTACTGTACTCGTACTTGTCGCTCCTACCTTGCACGTTCACGTCATGACACTCGTCTGGTGGAGTTTATTAATTTATGGACGATCGTCAGGTTGACGCACAGTGTCGTGGAGAACGTCTGGAGATTGTTCGGCGAACTGATTCAGGGTCCACGACCTTACTACATTTGTTGGTGAGGTCGGCTTAACGCGCAAATGGGGTATCATACAAAGTCAAAAAGCAAAAGGTCCAGAGCATCCTCAGACACCAGAACGCGCACGCGTCGTTCAGTCCTGCCTCATCCCAAGTCCAGTACTCGTCTCCAGCTGATCCAGATTCAAACTCGTTCCCAACATCGTGCCATCTGAGACTCGGTCGACCCACAGTTTTCCAGAGCAGGTCTCCACCATGTTCTGCCTACCTCCTCGAGCATCGCATCCCTAAATCAATCCACTCCGCCCTTATCAACCCCTTCTCAGTCCCCCCAGCGCAATCCCAACCCCAACAGCAGCGCCAAGCACCACGCCCATGAGCACCCACGCCAACACCAGCGCGACGCGTTTCTGCCTACTGATATCCGGCAACCGTCCCTGTCTCACAGACGTGAGGAACGGATCACAGACCCCGTAGCCGAAGAGTAGACTCAGCGGCGGTAATAGTGCGGCCACACCTACCAGGAACCAGTAGCCGACGGATCGCTCGGAACGGGATTGTGTGCGGTAGACGCTGCTGTGCACGGAGGGGTGCGGCGTGTAGGTTGCGCTGCGAGAGAGTTGGCGCGGGAAGGTTGAGTCGATCTGTGTGAAGGAGAGGGCTGGGAGGGTTGTGTTGGTGTGGGAGATGTCGAGATGCGGGAAGGTTGTGTTTGTGGTTGGTGAGTCTAGTTTCGTGTAGGGGCCGCGCTCGAGGTGGGTTAGGGCGATGTCGCTGGATAAGTGGCCGTGGTTGTGGAATTGCTCTTCGTGGCCGTGGTGGGCGATGTAGGAGAAGATCTCGCGTGAGCTGATACGCCGGTGGTGTGAGCGGTGTGGCTCGGTGGAGTTGTTTGGAGCAGGGATGTCGATGTCGAGTGCGGGAATGTTGTGTGCGGTCGTGGGTTCTTCGAGTACTGGCAGCAGAGGCGTGCCGGGGCTTTCTGGGTAGCGTTGGGTTCTAGCGCATGGTATCATTCGTGGACCGCTTGAAGAATGGATGCTGGGTGGTGTGCAGATCCGATCAGGTGGATTGATGTCGATGTCCTTCAGTGGGGTGTCGAACCTGGTGGAGCGAGATCGGGATGATAGAGAGGGGTCGTAGACGCGGCGTGGTTGTTGCAGGAGGTGAGTTGTTGAAGTATATCCGGCTTTGCTGAGCATACTGGGAGTGCTGGGTGCTACTGGATCCCAACTTATCCCACGAGGTGTAGGAGGACGGAATCGTGGTGTCGAGCCAAATGGTAAGGAGAACATGCCACCACGACCCTGCTCGGGGCTTGCTACTGAAGAAGAAGATTGTGTCTCGTCTGTGGAATCTTTGATTAGATGTTGGATGGAACCAAGATTCGATATACTCACAGTGGCCCACAAGCGAAACCAACGTCGTATCCCCAGTGGTGTCCCCAGGTTGCTGCCCCACGGGGGATGGGGTCCGGATCGCGGCATCTCCAATACCTTCGACTACAAACGGGTCGGAATAAGTCGAGAATGGAGTCAGTGGACGAGATTCGGACTCTGGAATAGGTAGGAGATCTTCATCGTCTGTCGTCTTGTCAGCAGTTGGATTAGCGGGTCTCGATATACTTGTCTGCAGGCGCGTTAGCTTGCGTGTCTCGACAATAAGTCAAGGATAAAGATACTCAAATAGTTTCCATCACACTTGCGTTCGCTCCTTGGCCTCTTATAGCTCTCCATCCTCCATAAAGACCGTCCAATATCCATCCGATTATCGCACCGTCGCACCACGAAGAGTCACGCACAGGAAGCAGAGTGGCGAGCTCTGTGGGATATTTTCACTCACCATCAAGCTCAACGTCAACAAAGCCGTCCCTCATCGAAATGGTGCTGCAAAGCGTGCTGCGAATCGCGAAATTGGGTTGAAGCTCAGTGGTCGGTGTGCGAAACTTGCTGCTCAGGGAGTGGAAACGAGGTAAAGAGTCGAGACGCATAAGCGAGCGTGAAGCTAGGGAGGAGCCGGTGAGGGGCAAAGATCGGGAGCGGCATTGTGAGCGTGAGTGAAGTGGAGAGCTGTTGTAGACAAGTGAAGCGGTGCCTTTGTAGGTGTAGGCGTATGCTTGGACGACTTCTTCCAGACACCAGGCATTGGTCGAATCGCCGTCTTGGTAGAAGCGGAGGACGCTTTCTGATTCCAAGTCGCTTAGTGCTGCTGATATATCGGCCCAATGTAGTGTCTCCATCTCGCCAACTCGTCGCCGATTCGAATGTCTCCATCCAGATTGGCAGTGCGGTGCAGTATACTGCTGCGATGACATGCCAAGCCCAATCCTGCAGTTGACTTCCACTTTCACCTGTCGAGATCGCAAGTACTGTCTGACATCATTGGGGATCTGGTGCGCCGAAGGGACACATTGCAGTCTGATAAGGACTGCAAGATTGTGCCTGTTTACGAGTGAAGCTTCGTTCACAGCGATGGCATCGCTGCTGGTGAAAGTGATTCCAAGTGAAAGACGGCGATTCTTCTGATTGTACGAATGGGAAGTGGAGAAGATGCCATACTACCTTACCAGGCTCTCGGCGTAAAGGCCGGCTTACAGTGTGATTCGTGAGACGAGCAAAGGAAGGTGCTGATGAGGCTTCTAGGCAGGTGCGTTGCGACACTTTTGTACAGGTTGATGGGTACTTCACCGTCTTCAATCACTTGACACGACCAGGAAATTCACCCGCAATCATCGATATGTCCTCTGCCCGGGACCTTTTTTTCGAACATAACGAACCGAAGATCGGTGTTGTTCATGATGTGTTGGAGGAGGAAGGATAGAGCAACGATGCGGAGTCGAAGTCGGAAATGTCGAACCAAGACAGAACAGCGCACTTTGCCGAAATGCTCAACCCCTGTCAGTAACTTACCGTGATTTTTTATCAATACCTCACTCTGATCTAGGTTCATGACATATGTCATGAACGCATGATGCTTCTCGATGTTAGAAGACCCGGGAGGGAGCAGAAAGAAATAGTTTTTAAGGAGTACATGTATCGCATCAATCATTACAGCCCTGCGTTCAGTCCACAGTCGACAGACGCACACCAGCACATAGCACAGACTCGGCGCTAATTAATAGGAAAGGTAGGTGTTATTTCAGGAGCTCTATCGCGCCACGCCAAAACACAATCACAAAGTATGCTTCGACAGCTTATTTAGCCTCCTGATCTCAGTCCACCTACTCCACCTCCCCGTCTCGAGCAGGTTCATTCGCCTGTGCTTGCCAGACGGGTTCCCAACAATGACGGCCTTCCACTCCTTGTCCAGATCCGCCGCAGACCAGTCGTTGGTGCCTTGTTTTGTGCCAAAAGCGTGGTCCGGAATGACCTGCTTCGTCCTGAAGCGCCAAAGAACAAGCGACAAGAGTATTGTAGTGCCGAGTAGGATACCGGCGACGACGGCAACAGCGTCTTGAGCACCGATGGCTCGCGTCACCCGACCACTGACAGCGGTGCCGGCTGCGGCGAGAAAGAAGCCTATGCCCTGAGCAGCGAAGATACCAGCCGCGACTCTAGGGAAGGACGAGTAGTTGGTGCGACGACGGCGTGTGACACTTTCCAGACTCTGAAGCCGGTGCTTTGAATTTACGCCTGGCTGCAAATCGCACGTGTCGAAAGTCTCCATTGTCAATCCGATGCATTCCGCGATAGCCAAAGTTGCGAGGAAGCCCACTGTTGCTGAAGTGATCGTAGGCCCTGACCAGTTCACACTGTTACCTTTGGCTGTCAGAACGAACGCTAGACCGGCAATCGGTAGCGCAAACGTGAATAGACATCGTCGAATGAGGTGGGAAGACCAAGTGATTCGAGACTGAAAAGTCATGCTGTCGGTTCGAGGTGGCTGCTGCCGGTCTCTGGAAAAGAGGTTTGCTTTAGTCAATGGCACAGCAACCGCAGCGCCAATTGCCAGCGCGAACACGGCAAGGCCGACATATTGTGGCCTCCATAGGTATTCAGTCGACAAAACAGCACCGAGCAGCTGGGACAGTTAGTATTAACGCCCGAGACGTTACAGATCGTACTTGCCAAAGTCACAAGCACCACTAAAGCGTAAACCCATGCTGTATATACCGCAAGTACGAGGAATCCAGGCTGGATCAGCATGCTGGTCATCAGTTTCATGCCAGCAAAAACTTCCTGATACCAGTATTTGGGCCCATCGGATGACAGGTGAAGCATAACTTCACCGCGAGCGACCTTCTTCTTCAAGTTGTCCCCCTCGTCGAAATAGTGCAGCACAGACCTGCGATGCGGGGCACGTCGTGTTTCTGGTGCCACGACATTCATGAGCAGGAAAATGGCGAGGATGATGACAACAAAGTAGAATCCCCAGCTTGGGTTCAGGTGGGCTGTCACTACAGCACCCAAAAGGAAACCCACAGCAAGGGAGCCGACGAAGCACCATGCCCAGATCCCTAACCAGAGTCCCATCCCACCGCCTTGTCTTCGTGGATCATCTGTATCGACAAGCTCTTGATGAGGATGATTCGATTGGAGCGAAGCACCGAAAAGGTCGAACAGCGTGGCGATAAAGTTGACATTCGCGAATCCAAGAGCGAGTCCGGAAATGGCCCGTGGAAGAAGGAGTCCGACATAGTACACACTTCTTGGAGATCGATAGGACTGGACTGCGACCGCCTGCGGGAACTGGAGGGGAAGTGTGAGTGCCAACGACAAAAGGACGTAAGGCTTACGTCCATGCAGCAACGGAAGTGGCCACGCGATAAGAGTAGTGATACCGAGTCCGATATACAGCAATACGTTGCCTAAGATCACATAATGGTTGAGGTCGGCAATCTGATATTGGATCTTGGGCACTTCTCCAGCATAGATTCCAACAATGAGTCCGATAAGAATCGTGTTCAAACAAGCAATAGCAGCCGTGAGTCGCTTGCGGAAGGTGTTCTACTCCCTCGCAATGGGCTTGCGACGGTATTTGTGTGAGCGAGAACTTGGATACTCGTCAGACATGCGTTGTGACTGCTGGTGACGGTGAGATCTATGGCTTGTCTTTGTTGTTAGAGGCACAGCTGATTCGCCTTTGTCATGGTCCATATGTCTTCGGGAGTCATCTCTATCGGGTACCTTGTAGTAGCTGGATTCCATGAAGTGGTGAGGATGTGGCCTCAAACGCTTACGAGGTCTACTCGCGAGCCCTCGCGATACATTCGAACTGTCGGTAGGAGGCGACGTGGTCGATATCACGTCTGCTTCCCAATGCGGCTGTGCGCTAGGAGCGATGATCTTGTCACCCGGTTGAAGCTCATGGATGCTCGGCGCCATTCTCGAAGCAGAAGGGGTTTCTCGGACGATCTGTGGTTCGAATGCCACCGGCTCGGAAGCCACTGATGATTGTGCTACGCCAGGTCTCAAGGCAGATGGAAGACCGAGTCTGATGCTCGGTCTTGCGGCCTCGCCCGAGCCTTCTCCAGGTTTCTTCTCGATGTATGCAAAGTCGATGATGATCGAGTCCGCGGAAGGAGGCGACGCTAGCTGAGGCGGTGTCGTAAGCAACGAGCGATCATCGTATTCAGATGCAGCAGGTCCAGTACTTCTTGTGTCGATCGACTTGCTTTTCCTTCTTCCACCGTCTAAAGTCTGCGGCGGCGAGAATCTGGAGATGGACAAGACGCTCTCGGGATAGAAATCTCCGGGTCTACGGGAATCGAATTCTACTTGCTCCGATTTCGGTCGCTCTCCAGCAGAGTTCAAGAATGGAGATTGAATTGCGGTGTGCTGCTTGACGTCCATATCACCAGTGGATATTGTCGGAACCGTGTCTGCCGAGGCCTTGTGGGCCATATTCGCCTCGGAGTCCTCGGAGCTGAGGTCTGATGTATCAGGGGTATCATCACTTGATGACAAACCCGCCTCGAGATCATCAACCACTAGCGGTTCTTTCATGATTCCTGTAACAGTGCTTGCTTTTCGAAGTGCTATCGTAGCCTCGTTCAGCACGGTAGCAACGTCGTCTGTTCTGTTGTGACGGGCAGCATCTGCTGCGACCTGCAAGGCTTCTTCCATCAGATCCTGCAAACTAGAAACAGCTCCTTGCATTGAATTTGTACGCTGTTTTACATGATGATGTTTGGCCCTCCTTGTAACTCCAGTGTCTGACAACGCTCTTCGCGGGACTTGCGCAGACGTAGAACGTGATGGAGGATCAGAAGAGAAGTTACCGTCGTGATTGCCACGAACCCCTGGCGGAGGAGGAATCTTCGTCGAGGTGGGAGACTGTTGCACAGGGCTGAGAGCTAGACTTGGGTGTCTGCTAAGCAGAAGCGCAGGCTGCGTTTCAGGGCCTTGTAATTCGTAGGCATCATCCACATCGTGATCAGGAGTCAGCGGTACAAACTCTAAAGGCTCGACAGGCTTCTCAATCAGTCTTTCGTAGGATGCAGGATCCTTCTTCGGCAACCTGTCAAGCTGGACCGAGCTCAAATCGCTCTGAGGAGTGTTACTGTAAGCCGAGGGCGAGTATTTTCCGCTAGCTTCCCGTGCATCTGTGTCAGTCGCCGTGGATGGGACGGTCCCGGTCCTGCCTGGTATAACAACACGAAGTGGCTCAGGCTTGCTCGAGAAGGCTGAAAGTCTGCGGAGCTGCGATTTACTGACCGTTCGGTTGACGGACTGAGTAGAGCCACGTGGACGAATTTGCGGATTTTTGTCGTAGGATGTCGACTTGTAATCATTGGAAAGCTGACCAATCGGCGTCACATCGTTGTCGACTGGCTTGTTTTGTGCGGCAGGGGAGAGCTCATCTAGCTCAGTATCATCAAACGCACCAGGCATGGGTCTTGAATGTGCAGTTCCATCGAGCCATGGCAGTTTAGCACTCGGTCTCTTGAGTAGTGTCCTCGTCGCGGGAGGTGTCAAGCCTAGACCTGTCGTGACACCTCGATTGTTGAAAGGAGGCACCCGGTGGAGTTTGTTCACGATGACGCTGTTTGAGCGAGTTGGTGGAGGAATAGTGCTAGGCTGACTTAGGGGTTGACGGTTGCGGCCATGGTTTGGAGATGATGCTGAATCAGGTAACGTGTTCATAAGTTTGACCATGGCGGCAAGTGGAGATCGAGCCTAACCTATGTCGACCTGTAAGGGAATGAGCTTGACCTAAGGTATGAGCTAAGGAGAAATGAATGACATCCGTCGCGCAGCGCGATCGGCCAAATTCGAACACGCTGTGGATGGAGATGGAATTGATGCTGAAGAAGAAAATAGAAACAGAAGTGGAAGAAGAAGGGAAAGTATGCAGAAGTAAATGGAAGGTTAGTGGCAGGCACTTCCGGGTCTGGCTTTCTGTTGTCTCGACTGGAATTGGGAAGGTGGAGGGCATCTGCACCTACCTCTCTCTTCATGCGAGCTTTCTTGATAAAAGTTCGAGGTGTCTTCCCAATACATGTATTGTGTCTGCCTGTGATGGTAGTTGTTGACAATCATGATGCCACTCGCGTCGTGAAGATGATAGAAAGCTGGGAGCTGTCGAGATCAGAGAACGGCGTTCGTGCAGTTGAGTTAGTCATTAGATAAAGGTATCGTGAGTTGTCTGCAAACGATCGACCAAGCTTATCAGCCCGTCATCTCAACATCTTGTTGCTCTCCTTTTGGTTTCTCGGCCTCTTCAGCTTCAGCCTTTGCCTCGCCAATTTTTGGCTCATCTGCTTTCGTCTCCTCCGCCTTGGCGTCCTCAATTTTAGCCCCCTCTTCCTTGAGCTCTTGAGTCTTCGAGTCCTCGGCCTGCGTGTCCTCGATCTTTGCCTCATGTTTCTCCACCTCTTGCTCGGGGGGCTGCGGAGACTTGGACCGTCTGCCTACTGCCGCTTCCATATTAAGTGGTCGAGAAACGCCCAATCCACCTTCCTGTGGTCCCATATCCTCCATACCTATCAGGTCTGGTCCTCGCGCATGTGGATGCTCCTCGGGCCTTTCTTCTCCTTCACGCGAAGGGATAACAGGATCGCGCGAAACCGTTGGTGTTCCTGTCATCATTGTACGCCTCGTGGTAGCCTGCGCAACAGGCACGACACCAGCTTCCTGCTCCTGCCTAAGAAGCTCGCCTTGAGTGACAGCGCCTTCTGCACGTAGAACCTCCTCGGTCGTCATGTTTGCCTTTTCTTCATCCGTTGGTGTATGTTCCTCCGAAGAGCCGTTCAGTGTTTGCGCAATCGCATTCACATCCTCTGTGTGCTCCGCTCTATATCCGTTCTCATGGGACTGTGCATTCGAAACAGCGTCCGCCAATGAGTTCTCTTTCCTCAACCACGGTATTGGTGTCAACAGTGCTCCTCCCAGACTCTCATCGCTTGCCAACCCTTCGCGATCGACAATGACAATTGATGTGTCTCCGTTGCTCAGGTAGCTACCGTTGGTGTTGGTACTGACTGATAATTGAGGAAGTGGAAAGTCAGATAACGGAGAAGAGACTGATACCACTCTGTCGAGCGCGGCAAGATATGGTGGTAAATGTCGGTAGTGCTTCCGTGGATACATTACAAGCTCGGCCAGCCGTTGAATGGTATATGGTGGACTTTGCTTGAAAGACTGTTGCAGTATTCTCGTGGATGAGTTGTATGAGCTGAGAAGGTCCGGTGGAAGACGATTCCTCATGGCGCTGGAATTTGGGAGGCTAGATGCCGATCCATCACTTGAGGCCGGGAATGCAGGTACCTCGGGCCTGGCGAGTACATGATTGGGCGGAGCAGTATTTTCCTTGTTCGTTGTTGAAGAGGACTGCGATGACGGTTCCACGCGCTCAGAGGCTTGGTCGGACTGTGATTGAGAGATTGGTTGGCTTGGTGAGGGACGCGACGCTGGCGATGCTGCTATGACTTCTGGGTCGACTTGAGACGGGAGAATTGGAACTGGTGGAGGTAGAGATGGAAGTGGGAAGTCGTTGTAGACAATCTATGATCGCATAAGAGGAGTCACGCGAGTGGAATGTTGTTTGGCGCATACGTCTCGCAATTTCTCTAATACCGTTTCAAGCACCCTCGGCCATTCTGAGCTGAGGAGGAATCAGTGTCTGGATTCTGAAGATTGTCTCGCACACTTACATGTCAAACGATCCATCTCTGGCTGCACCCTCTAAAATGTCCTCGCTTGAGACCATGGCATGAATCGTTTCCGTGTGGTATGCACAACTGGCGTTGGTTGATTGTCGCGAGAAACGCCGGGCACCAGGACGTCACAAATGCAATCGATCCGCTTGTCTTGGCGGTCTCATGTGAAACAATTTTGAGATGATGCAAACATGCACAAGTAGGATTGAGATCAGGGTTCATGCCAAAATGAGGTATATACCTGATCAGAATCTGTCTATTGACCTCCTGTTTCTACCTAATTGTGACCGAGCCGCATTTCGGCCGCGTTTCAGCACAGAAGCTGATATACCGCACACAAGTTCAGAGGGTCATTCGGGTATTGAGCGCCGAAACTAACATATCAGAAAGTCGAAGTCCGTGCCCAGTGATCCAGATTGTCGGAATCCTTGTTGTCGGGATCATCCTATTGGGTCTTGAACAGTAGGATCGCACAGTGGCCGAGGTAAAAGTAGATGAAGTGCTTCGTCTCTACGACTAGTCAGAAACTGACCTGGCCAATGGATTCTCACATGGTTCTCCTCGGTGAGAGTTGGGACTTACCGTGAGTGACAAAGCTGCCAAAGTTGCGTCCAACAATGCAGTGCCACGTCGCGCCCTTACGCTCGTCGAACTAGACAGGTATGAGTTTACGCTTAAGCATCAAGGAAGTTTCGATCGTACCGTCCTCTTGATGTAGTGTGCGATGTCCTAAATTGGTTAGCGAATGCATTCCAAACGGAGTGATAGGCGAAGATACCTTCTCGATGTTGTACTTCTCCATTGCATCTTGTGCTATCCTGGGTCAGTACCGGATTGAGGATCGATATACTTCATCCGTTCGAGACCCCTCCCATTGATACACATGCTTCGTGTTTTTGTCCTGAAACTGGTGGGATTGAGAATACTTACCGCATTCGATTGCCTCCTGCTGCATGTCCTCGTTCTACCAGATATCAGTCTAGATCCAGGAATTGCCCTGATGGAGTGAACCGACCATGTCTGCGCTCTTCACCTGAGCTGTTCGAAACTTGTCAGTAAGAGCCCATCATCTTTGCAACATGATCGATTCGTGTTAACTAACCTTCTAGTCTCTCCGCTGGCTTGTCTGTCTGCATTTTGTCCTCTGATGACATGTCCTTGTTACGGCTGAAACTTTGGGGGCCTTTTGCAGCTTATATGAAGGAGATTGGGCAATTGCAAAAGAATACAGGTCAAACGAGACAGTTTTGAGTTGAGAATGTCAAAGACAGATGGAGACTTGGAGTCGTACTTGATGCGATCGGCCTTCGGGCAGTTGGCCCAATGATGCATCATGCCGGGACGCTAACGTCTGGCGCCGACTCGAATTTTGTGGGGAAAGGCATGGACTTGTCAAAAAATTCCCTACTCCATCTCCATCACTTTAATCATGCTTCATCATTTGCTTTGTTGTACTCGTGAGGGCTGCTAACCTCGTTTCATATCATACATTTTCACGATGGACGTCTCCAGGATCTTCATTCGAGGCTTGCCGCCTTCACTCAGCGAAACCGACTTCAAAAAGCACTTTGGTTCGCAAGGAACAATTACCGACTCTCGGTTATTCTCCGACAGAAGAATTGGCTATGTTGGATACAAGACACCTGACGAGGCCAACCGGGCTGTCAAGTACTTCAATCGTACCTTTATCAAGATGTCCAAGATTGCAGTCGAGTTAGCGCGGCCGGTTGAAGAGTCGATGCCATTTAAGCGCCAAGGATATGGAAAGCAAGGCGCATATGAACTGCCGATCGCTGATCAACAAAACAACCTGAAAAGGAAACGTGAAAGCCAAGTGGACAACAAGCCGGATACCAAGATCGACCCCAAACTGCAAGAGTACCTCGAAGTCATGCAACCACGATCAAAATCGAAGCGGACCGATGATTTTCAATTAGCCGGCACATCAGATACCCTGCCGACATCAGGAGAGCCTATCGTCGAGGACGAAGGTGAGGCTAGTGATGGAGAGTATCAGTCTTTGCAGGCCAAGAAAAGTCTTCCGAAAGAGTCGCGCCGTCCTGCCAACCCTCCACAACCGGCAGCGAACAATGCGCAAACACTGGAAGGCGCGGAGGACAGCACAAGTGCCGATGAGCCTACTATTCCAGTCAACAACAATGAAGTGGTATCCGGGCCGACCTCTGATGCAGACTGGCTGCGGTCCAAAACGAGTCGACTTCTTGGTCTGAATGATGACGAGGCGGGCGAACAAGAGAATGACGACGACACAAACGCAGGTAATGCACTTGCAGAGGCACAAAACGTACATCCTCAGCGAACCGCTAGGGTGCAGGAAGAGGTCCAAACTCAGCAAACCGAGGAGCAAGAAGAAAAAACGCCATCGGTCGATGAGATTGAACAGAAGATCCAAGCAAGCGCAAGACTGTACTTACGAAATTTGTCGTATGCTGTGACGGAAGACGATCTTCGTAAACGCTTCACCGAGTATGGCGATTTACAAGAGGTACGTCTTGAATATTTTTCCTTGCCTTTGCTCCTTTTTCGTCTTGGGATGAACACTGATAGGGACAACTTATGCAACGCATATGCTGTGAACCAGTGAGAATATTTTAGTAGATGCTTCTCTTAACTGATACCGACTCCAATTTCTGCCTTCGCTTGAGACACTCACGTCTTGGATGTTGTACTGATCGGATGTTTAGGTTCATGTCCCAGTTGATAACAAGACTGGCTTGCCAAAGGGGTTTGCCTACGTGCATTTCAGCAACCCGGACGAGGCTGTCAATGCATGGAAGCAGGCTGATGGAAACACCTTTCAAGGCCGTCTTCTACACATATTACCCGCCACCGCAAAGAGAGACACATTGCTGGACGATTTCGCTCTGTCAAAGCTACCGCTGAAAAAGCAACAACAAATCAAGCGAAAACGTGAAGCATCCTCGAGCACGTTCAACTGGAATGCTCTGTACATGAACGCTGATGCCGTCATGTCGTCCGTTGCGGATCGCTTAGGTGTTTCAAAAGCGGAACTGTTGGACCCGACGTCTTCTGACGCGGCGATCAAACAAGCTCATGCCGAGACCCATGTGATCCAAGAGACCAAAGCTTACTTTAAGAAACACGGAGTCGATTTGGACGCTTTCAAGAGACGCGAACGCGGTGATACCACAATTTTGGTCAAGAACTTTGCTTACGATGCTAAGACCCCTGAGCTGAAGGCCCTGTTTGAAGAGCATGGAAAGGTCAAGTCGTTTCTTATGCCTCCAACGGGTACGATTGCCATTGTGGAATTTGAGCAAGCTCCACAAGCCAGAGCTGCCTTCAGCGCACTGGCCTATCGCAAGATTGGGAGCTCAGTGCTGTTCCTCGAAAAGGCGCCGAAAGATCTCTTCACCGGCGATCGTACTGCACCCAAGGGTGAGGATTCAGTGGAAGCGGTTGCAGGGAAAGCTGCAGCGCCATCGACTGCCGATCTTCTCCAAGAAGATACCAGCAACAGCACTGCTGCTACATCTACTCTCTTCGTCCGTAACCTCAATTTTACTACCACAACCGATCGACTCATGGAAACATTCAGACCGCTCGACGGTTTCATCTCGGCTCGTGTCAAGACCAAGACCGATCCGAAGAAGCCTGGTCAAGTATTGAGTATGGGCTTTGGTTTTGTCGAGTTCAAGAGCAAATCACAAGCACAGGCCGCTCTCTCCGCCATCAACGGTCAAAGTTTGGAAGGTCACAAACTTGAAGTCCGAGCGTCACACAAGGCTACAGATGCGGGCGAAGAACGACGACAGGAAGACCAGGCCAAGAAACTGGCCGGGCGACGAACGAAGATCATCATCAAGAACTTGCCGTTCCAGACTTCCAAGCACGACGTTCGTGCTCTGTTCGGCGAATATGGTCAGCTCCGATCGATCCGTGTACCCAAAAAGTTCGACAAGTCGGCTCGTGGTTTTGCGTTTGCCGAGTTCACAACACCAAAAGAAGCCCAGAGCGCAATGGACGCTCTTCGCGATACTCACTTGCTCGGCAGACGCCTCGTCCTTGACTTTGCTGAGGAAGAACCAGAAGATGCAGAGGCCGAAATCGAAAAGATGCAGAAAAAGGTCGGATCACAGATCAACAAAGTCGCTTTGCAGAAGCTCACTGGCAACGGTCGGAAGAAGTTCAATATTGGTGATCTGGAGGGTGATGAGGCATGAAGTTGGCGGTACGTACACTCCCTTGCTTCAAAATTCTACTCTTCTCCAAAGATCGAGAACTCCAAAGTGACGCCAAGTCACGCCCCTTTCTTGCCTCTTCAGACCTCGACAGTCCAAAGACGGTCTGATTTTCACGGCCATATTGACCATTCTAGAAGTTGGCGAGGAAACATTGACGATTTAATCGTGATTGATAAACATGAGTGCATTCCTTAAACTTCTTGGGCGAAATGAGCCCACCATCACCGTCATAGGGCACAGTGGTGCACATCACGACACCCTTGCGGATCAGGAAATGAGTATGTTCGGCACGGTAATCCCACGCGGTTGGCCTTTACCTATTCAACTCCAACCTGGAGTCTGCCTGGATCTGACAGGATGGTAGCCGAAATTGCTGCTCTGTGAGTGGTGTGCGCCGATCTGATTCTGCGTGGGTAGCTCATCTTCTTGTACCTGATAGATACACTGTCAACGGTTCTCCTCGACTTGTTAAGAGGTCAGGCAGCCATTCCTTTCTCCATTCCAAACCTTTTCACTACACCCCAAGTCAAGCTTACGTTCCCTAACATCATTCCTACCATTCATTCTTTCGAACATGACCGCGTTTGATGTGTCTGGTATCCTTCGAGCCCCTGTTGTGCCATCCAGCACTGGCTGTGCGGCGTGGACAAATGCTGAAGACTCATCAACTGAGGTCAAGCATTACGCTATTCCACCCTTCCACCCGCAAGTTCCATACATTCAACGTGCAGTAAACAACGGCATCTACCACTCCAACAGTGCGTATGCCTATCGACAAGCCCACCATCATGGTCGCTTTGCAGAATACCGCAAAGGATGGAGCCGCAAACACAAAAGACACTTGCCGATCGAGGAAGTCGAACGACTTGCAAACCAGCTATATCAAGATTTTATGAAGATACCACAATATCGCAATTATCGTAGTCGTCACCCCAAAAAGAACCAAGACAAATGGCCAGATCACGCAGAATGGGCTTTTTGGAAAGGTATATCTCATGTCAAGCAAAAGTCTGTGAGCACGACCTAACTCATTGAAGCAATCATCATGAACCCTCCGTGTGGCCGAGAGCAGGAGCAGCTTCACCAAGGCGGCAAGAAAATGGGCCGTAATGAAATCATAGCAGACTACATTGCACTTGAGACGGGAGAGGAGCGTCTTCGGAAACAAGTGTCGTCACATATACAGGTCCTCAAGGACTATGTTGGACCAAGCAAAGACTGTAAGTAGACCCACAACGTGCTGGATCAATATCTTACGACTCTGCACAGTGTTGAGTTTCCTCCTCACGCCAAGCGGTATGGGCAAGCACAATGCTCAGAAGTTGGCACATCAAGCAAGACAAAGACTGGGTCCTTCGGCGCCGATACATCGACCTACCGCCGAAGCTGCTGAAGCGATCCTTCACAAAGCCATCATGCTGTCCGCACAGCAAGGCAAGAAAAAGGACCAGCAGGGCAAGAAGAAGGAAAAGGACAGCAGCGTCGAGATGCAACAATTCTCACTATACGTACACTCAGTCACAAGTCAGGGAGACGACACTGGCCATCCACCGACACACTTGTACACTGACTCTGATCCGCATAGTCACCTGCCAGACACCAAATTCGAAACTTGGGACGACTGCTTCCAGCGCTACCCGAACCTAGCCAACTCAAGCATCAATCTGCTCGGTGTCAAGGGGTTCCTGTCGGCGAATGCAAGCTTGAGCTTTCCCCAAGGCCTCGTCACTGCACAGCAGAACCTCTCGGTCTCGATGATGCTCACAGGATTCTTTGACAAGAAGAAGCCACTGGTGCAGTCCAAGACGACTTTCTTTGACAACGGCAAGCAGGAGGATGCAATCTACCAAGAAGGCGATGTACAGAGACGGACTGGCGACACGGACGGTTGTCCATGCGTCTACCACATTCCATTCTGCACTAAGCAATGGGTACAGTATTTGACCAAGCTCGGCGGAGCACTTTCGAAAGCTGGACCGGCGGTCGCTCGAGAGCCGGCGCCTGGTGAGACGGCAGCAGGTCACGTACAGCGCCAACAGAATCGCGAGGTCGTTAGAATGGGCTTGTGCAATACCCTCCGCAACTTCACAGCAATCCAGGAAATCTTCATTCGCAGCGAAAAGTCCTACAAGGAAGCCGAGATTCTGCTGGTGGTACACTGGAGTTTCGATCTCGCACTCGATAGTCACCCAGGCAAGACCACATGGTCCAAGCTCGCGCTGCCTAAACTCGATGACATACTTGACCGTGGCGAGATGCTTGAAGAAGAGCTGGACTTTACCAAGCTTGAAGACGGAGGCTCCCTGCAGCTAGACATCGACCCCCACCTCCAGTCACCGATCGAGTTCATCGACGAAGCACAATCTCAATCCCAGACCCAACTCAGCGACAGCTGGTGCAACGTCGACACGTCACAGTCCCAGTCCCAACTCTCGGACAGCTGGTGCACGTCAGCAAACCCATCACAAGTCTTCAAGCTCGAGGACGAGACACTGCACACCATTGTCCCAGGGGGCAACCAAATCATCTACGAAGACCACGGCTTAGGCAACAATCTCAGCCAAATCGATATGAGCTACGGCACAACGACACCGATTGACGACTTTGACTTCACGCAGGTCGACTTTGACGCCTCGCAGGGCCAGGCCTGTTTCAGCCAGGACGTGTACCAGAACAGCTGGGACCACTTTGAGGATGTCTTTGATCCGAGTCTGGTCTTGCCGGCCGCTGACACTGTCTATCCGACTCCGCCGACGGCGCCGGAGCTGGAGAGGTTTCCTGCTTTTGCGCTCGATTGTCCGCCGCAGGCGGAGGCGGGTGCGGCTTTTGAGGTCAAGAAGGAGAGGGAGTCGCAGTGAGACGATGCTGTGTCTTGAATGCTGGATGCTTAATGAGTTCATGACGGTGGGGGAAATAAAACTAATTGGGCAGGCACTTGTACGAGTAACGATGAATTTCCAGATATGATGAAGGAAGTCTCTGTTTCGAATGCAGTCTCTATTACGAATAAACATGATGCAATTCAATGATAGATCGGACAAACGATAGAGAGTACATGTAATATAATATGGAATGAGGTAAGATTGGCTGATGACGGCGCATGTCGTACTGTACAATCGGGCAGCTGCTCAATCAACCCCGCCATTTCCCCAACTCGTTCGTTCCTTCCCCCATCATCTTGTCTCTCTAACCTTCTCTCCAGCCATCAGCATCGCCATCACGAAACATCAAGAGGTTGAAAAGACGACCGAACACTGGACAGTCAATCTTCAAGAGTTCCAGACTTACTGCCAGATTTCCACAATCACGACATCACCCGAGGACACCATTGACTCCGCCCGAATCGACGCCATGGAGGCCTTCATCTTCTTCGCAATGCTGACGATGTTCTTCGTCAAAGGCACCGCTCTCAGCGCTTGCATCATCTACGCCTGGTCGCCGTATACTTGAGAACTATGAACGGCAGCTAGATGCGATCATCAACATCCATGATTTCGACTGCATACGAGCGATGTAGTGACTGACCCACTTGAGCTTAACGACCTTTAGTCTCCAGATCTGGCTTCGAATCTGAGACACGTTTATGGCCCTCGAGTCAAGATGAGCTTGTGCAGCTACGATCCATCAGTCCGAGGACAGCGATTATCGGGTCTGTTGCTGGTCTTGATAAGCAGACAGGCCCATTTCTTGCATCGGCGTGGAAGAAGACTTTCGCACACCTCCTCCCTGTGCTTCCGCAAGTCTGGGAATGATTAAAGCCTCTTCGACAAGGCAATACATGCATATCTTCGACCCACTCTTAGAGTGTAACTCAAAGTTAAAGAATAAGCATTCCACGTGATTCTGGGTGATAGCAAGATACGCTTGACCAAACCTCATTCGGAGCCGTGAGCTTGACGGAACCTACATTCCTACTTGGTCACTTGCCGCCAGCGCCCAGCTCAATCCACTACTCAACAACCTGACAGCGCGAGCGAATGATCCAGCCTATATCACAGCATCTTGCCCCAAGCCCGGATGCATTTCGATCTCCTTCCTTCGAATCGACAGCCCTGATCTCGGCTGCAAGAAACATCTCATCATCCTCGGTGGATCGCCAATCACGGATGTCGATGTCGAGTTCTCTTCGCTGCCTACCTCTGTAGCAGCACTTCGACAAGGTCACGAAGCCGATTGTCAGCGCGCGAGAGTACGAAGCACCGCGTGCTCCAATTGCGGCTCCGGCGAAGATCTTCACATAGTCGAGCTCGTTTGCCGGCGCATGTGCTGCGACGCCGTGGTCGAGGCGATGATTGTGCCGCGGCCAGCATGTGAGGGAGTTACGGCGGGCGGTATCGCGCATTACAGAAGGAGTGGAACCGCAGGACGATGTCTC
>Ga0268246_10000344_pt1 | contig 21689 bp, 19 predicted proteins | sample AgamicOrSfe_FD_200242 | JGI IMG/M metagenome (GOLD analysis project Ga0268246, IMG submission 200242) | Agave microbial communities from Guanajuato, Mexico - Or.Sf.e (v2) (version 2) | ecosystem: Host-associated > Plants > Phyllosphere > Phylloplane/Leaf | place: Guanajuato, Mexico | collected...
GGAGAATTACTACTACTAGAGATATAGATAAAGAGAATCTAGATAATTATTATAGGATAGGTATCGATAACGTGTCTTGATGCTGGGTTACTATATAAAGATAGTAGGATACGGTAATACGCTTAGAGAATAAGTAGAGGTTATTATTTTATATAAAGTATAGAACTAATTCTTACTAGGTAAGAATATAGTACTCGGGAGAAGGGGTATAAGTAAGTAAGCTAGGAGACCTACGCTACCTACTTCTACGTATATTACTCGTAAGTTATAGCTAGCTCGTAAGTACCTAGTATCTATACTTTAGGCCTCTAGCTATTATATATTATACTTTTCCGTTATCCGTAGCTAACGAGATTACGGCAGCTATTAGTACCTTAATATATACCTTAGCTACTCCGTAGATAAGTTATCCTTAGTAAGGGTAGTCCTTATACGTCTAACTATTATTAGGCAGGATAGGTAAGCACCCCGGGATAGGGCCCGGGAGTAGGAGGCTATATAGAGGTTAGTAGTTCAAAGAGGTTTTAACCTATACGTATTTCCTAACAATAATACTATTACTAAGGAAGAGGATACTAATTTATCTAATATAGAAAGTAATAGTAATAATATTATAAGTACTACTATTCCTCCTACGTAAGGAAGTTGGATATCTAGTAGACTAGAAGGAAGAGAACCTATTATTTATTATAGTTTAGATATAGAGGAGAGAGACGAATTAGATAGCTTTTTTAGAAGACCTACTAGATTTATTATTAGAAAAATGAAGTATTCTAGTTTTAATTAAAATAGTATTAATAAGAATAAGTTAGGTTAAGGGAGTATTAGAAGTTAAGAAGTTATATAGCTTTTATTATTTGAGAAGCCTTTTTTTACTATAAGTACTATTTTTTAATAGCTTAGCTATATCTCTTATAATCTTATACTACTATAGTTACTATTCTAAATCTATTAAGACTATAAAAGGTTATCTGGATAATCTATTATATCCGTACTTATCCTAGGATAACGTAAGTAGTTTATCTTAGAATATACTACTTAAGTTATCCTAGGATTGATCCGTCGGATTCTATCCGGCTCTCTAGACTACTAAGAGATAAAGTTAAAAAATAAAGAAAGTTTAAGTATAAGGCTTTGTAAGTCTTACTAGAAGCGTCTTCTTTTTACTTAAATAGTAGCGAAGAGACTAAGCACGCTTGTAACTACATATAGCAGCGCAGTCCTGATGGCGTGGCCGATAGCTGTAAAGAAGGCGATGATACTAGTTTTGAGGTGTAGCAGTGCAGCTACAATGGCGTGACTGATAGCAGCGAAGAATCTGACGATACTCGCCTTGATATGATTTAGTGCAGCCATGATGTATTGCCATGAAAATTTGAAGAATGCAGAGACAAGATTCGAGAGTGTGGTGAAAGGATCGCGAGAGAGCGTTTCAGAACGTCGAAGACCATCAACATGGAAACAATAAAGCAGTGGCATGATGAAGTCGAAATGTGCCTCGAATGTTGGTGTACGAAGCGATACTGAACCACTGATATGAGTATTGTTTGTCGGTAGCTGTGTCTAATGGATATGCCAGCAGACCTGGCGAGATCTAGAAAGAGACCCAGCAACGAGGGATCGATGGGGGTCAAGGTGAGCAGGTCGCCTGCTATTTCTACTCGAAGGCTGTAAGATCATGAAGATGTCCACCACATACTACGCCGGTTGAGTTTGTATGGTTTGCCACTAGCAAACTTGTAAGGTCACCCCTTGTTACGTTCAATCCGTCAAACTTGTTGAGACACTCGTGAGAGCAAGCATCATCTGCTGCTACTCGCGTTTATCTACATAGGTCGATTGCTAGATTTTGGTCAGCATGGCATCTCGCTCAAACACAGAGTACCAGAAGCCCAGTCAACATACCTCAGTTTCTCTCAGCTTCTTCCCCTCCTTCCAAGGCACCACGTCGACTAGGAACTTAGGTGTGTACATCCACCCTCGCGGTGCAGACTTGAAGTTATAATTTGCTTGCAATATTTGTAACGTGATTGGCTCATGAAGTTGATAGACCGACTTGATCTTGTATGCGTAGTCATATCCTTCCCAGTCCTTGTGTCCCGTGTTGTACTCCCAGGTTTCCAGTCCGTTCTCCTCCAAGGGCTCATCACCTTTCTCACGTGTGCGGGCCGGCTCAATTTCACAGATGTACTCGACGCTGCTATGCGGTGCCACGCGGTAGAACCATATGCGCTGGACAGAGCTGTTGAGCCGGTATTTGCGAAATTCGTAGTTCTTGGTGCCGTTAACAATCTGCTGCATATATGGTTCGCACATTGCTAAGAACGCGTCATGTCGTTCGGGACGTGGTGTCGACACTTGTCGCGCCTTCTTGGGCTGCTGATGTTTGAGAATACCACCACCTTTTACTAGACCATGAAGATTGTCCTTCGTTCTATGTTTTGGCATTGTCGAGAAGTAAACATACGATAATAGACGAGTACGAGTTGCTGGACTATGTCAGGAAGCAAGTTAAGAGCTCAGGAAGATGCTCAATATGAAGCGCCTAACTTGTTTGCACGGTACACGCACGCTAGCATGGCAAGTCAGTATCACGAACACTGTTACACAGAGACTTGGAGGAATGCTCGCGCGTGAAACCAATTCTTAGGCTCTTGACAAAAAGCAGCCGGACAATAGAACGACTTCATCACGCTCACGAAGCCTGCGTACGAGTATGCAAATTCAATTTTGGAGCGCAACAAGAAATGTCATCTTAATTGTTCGTCAAGAGGTAATAGTCGAGTGACTGAGCAGGCGTTTCAACATGAAACAAGTCTGAACATGGAGGGGTGAGGAATCCACTGCCGAACATGAACCGTGACCGCCCGGGCTTTTTCCCGAACAGGACTTCATCCGACCACAAGAGAACCATGGCCTCGATATCTACCCCGCTCGCAACCCCTCCGCTCAGCCTACCACCTAGTGTATACTGTGTGTGCCAGTGACGTGTGATCTTGCGAGATATATAAGAATGATAGACATGCAGTGTTTCCAGCTGTTAGAAACTTAAATCTTCGCACCGAAACACCCAGTCCCAAGCATGAAGATGCTCTTGCTTCACCCCCTCTTTCCCATCTTTCTTGTGACACAATGCTCACTCTACTTTGCACTCACCTCCGCCGTGCCGTACACGAACTTTAGAGGCTTCGAGACAGTCAAGAGGCAAGCTGTGTCACTAGCTTCCTCATCTTCTGATCCTCTTACCGTTGATCTTGGTTACTCGGTCTACCAAGGTTACAACAACGCAACTCTCGACCTAAACATCTGGAAAGGGTAGGCAGCACGACACGGAAGCATTGTACTTCATTCTGACAGATCTCACTGCCAGAATCCGGTTTGCACAAAGCCCGACCGGCAATCTTCGATGGCAGCCTCCACAAGCACCACTCTTGAATCGTACTCAAGTCATCAATGCTACCTCTTTTCCTGCCCAATGTCCGCAAGCTGGCGATGCACCGTATGCTGGACCGCAGTGTGTAGGCCTTACTACCAATGCCACAATGCCCGAGACTTGTGCCAACTCGACTTTCTTTCAAAGTCGTGTTCAAGGAAACGAAGACTGTCTCTTTCTCAACGTCTACGCACCTGCTAACCAGACTGGATCATTACCTGTCCTTCTTTTGATTCACGGGTATAGATGACCTTACTCGGAATGTTTGTGGCGTTGCTTACTGTGATATATAGTGGCGGGTATGGTATCCTCAATGGCCAAGAGACATATCTGCCATCATCAACGCGAACAACAATGGGTTCATTGGAATTGCCATACAGTATAGGTTATGAGCAAGTAGCCATGATCCCAAATACAACGTATTGATCGCTCTACATCTCGGTGCTTTTGGCTTTCTCAGCTCTGATGAGGTCTCACGCTACGGCACTCCCAATGCCGGATTATATGGTCAGCCATCCATCTTTAGCTCATTTCCACGAGCCATTCAGCAACGCGAGTTGGTGCTCAAATGCAGGGAACTTACTGAACAAAACTCTAGATCAGCACTTTGCTTTGCAATGGGTGCAGTCGTACATCACGTTCGAACCCTTCACAACAAGTGTCTGGTACCAATCGGTTGCGCTAACGGTATATGTAGTCTCTTCGGAGGTGATCCTTCCCGAGTCACAATCGCTGGCGAGAGTGCTGGAGGTAATAGAACCCTTACCAGCAGCTGGAACGATATACTCACTGACAGCGTAAAGGTGGCAGCGTGATGTTGCAGATGATGGCATATGGTGGGACACAAGGAACATATCTTTTCGAAAACGCATTTGCAGCCAGTCCTTACCTGCCCCAGCAGTATGATTATGCAGACTGGGCTCCAAGCCAAGCATACTATGCATTCGCTAATTTGGTCGGTTGTTTCAATGCGTCAAATATCAGTGCCAACACCACTAGCATCTTCCAGTGCTTAGTTGGGAAAGACACTGGTATACTGCAGTGGGCTTCAAATCAGATTTTCGGCTCAGGGTTGTACGGGACTTGGGCATGCTTGCCGGCATGTATTTGGAGGCGAGAGGCGGCACGGATCCTAAACTAATCTCCTCCAGGTCACAGATGGGAAGCTCATACAAAGCGTGCCAAGCCGACAGCTTCTCGAATAGCGTGTCAATGGCTTGCGTATCATGACTGGGGTATGTTTGAATCACTATACTTGTGCTTGAAAGAGATTCGAAAGATGCTAAACTCACCACAGAACAATGCTGATGAAGGCGCTTCGTTCGTTCCACGCAACATTGTGACTGAGGACGACCTGCTTGACTTTATCCGTGTCACCTTCCCACTCTTCTCGGCTTCCGACATCTCTAAGCTCCTGTACTACTACTCGTCCACAAATGCGTCAGTAAATCCCAGCGCCACTCTATTCTCTACCCCTGGAAATGTCCTAGGCGCCCCAAATGCCATCAATCAATCAGCCGTCGCCACTGAACAGCAACAGCGTGCCGAAGCAATCTACTCCGAGTCTGTCATCACCTGTCCGAGCTATTGGCTCGCCTCTTCCCAAGCACAACGCGGGGAAGGCCATGCAGCTTACAAATACCAATACTCTGTCCCGCCCGCCACGCACGCGCAGGACTTTTCTGGCTATTTCGGACCATTAGGCACCACCCCTGCGCAAAGTGTGGATTTCCAGCTGGCCTTTATGGCAATGCTGGGCAATCTGGTGATGAACAATGACCCAAGCATCTCAGCCATTGTTGCGAACGGTAATAGTACTGGAAACACGACTGCTGGTAATCCTGCTGAAGCCTGGCCGCAATACGACAACATTAACCATTCGATGTTGAATCTGAATGAGACTGGTGGCACTCCTGAGAGTATAGTGTTCCCTTTCAGCACTTCGGCGAATGGAAATGTCACCCAGGATGTAGGTCCCGGACTGAGTAACCAGTTTGAGGTGGTTGATGGGTATACTTGGGAGGCAAATAGAGGAGCACGATGCGACTTTTGGCTTGGAATGGCTGCGAAGGTGCCAGAGTGAGCTGGATGTGATGGAAGAGAAGGGGGAGAAGGGGAACAGAACTGCAAAGCACCGCTGCTGTATTCTATACCAAGGCACGACAACTATTCCCAGTCTACCCATACGCTGTCAACCGGAACACGTCCGGCAAATACGCAACTAGCTATCCACGTGGTGACTAATGGAATCGCCACATCGCATGCACTTGCCTAATAACGTTAGTGTAACTGTATAGAGTGACAGTTGTGGGTGGAGCCTGGTGTCAGCAGAGAGCCTGAGCACGAATACAATACATAATGAACGTTGCCGGTGACATTCGACGCTCGAAGAAGGGATCTATACTGCGCGGTAGCAACAGCTGACAATGTATTAGTAGGATACGTCCTAGTAGTGACAGGATGAAGGTGAAGATAAAGACGACGGCAACGAGTAGTGGTGGCAAGGTTAAGCATGACCCCAGGTTAGCCTGGTGGGCATGGGTAGAGTGGATATGAAAGCGGAGGGACAGGGTGGAGGGGGCTTTCTTTTGTTTGCTGAAGCCAAGCAAAGAAGAGCCGCAGGGAAAAGGGAAAAGGCGCGCAATCGAGATCGCAAACGGAACCGCAGGTCATGTCGCAATTTCGTACACACAAATCTCTGCCTTTGACGCCGACTGCATCGTGGCTTCTTCGCACTGCTCGTGACTACTACATTACTGTAAGAGCTCGTCATAGTCCAGATCAGTCAAAAGAGACGCACAATCTATCAATCTATGGTGTGATGTGACGAGATAGCAAGTCCATCCACGATAGCGATAACAACATCACTTGACCTCGGCCAGCGCCAGGATATAACATCATACCTAACGACAAGGCACGACCCAAGGTCAAGATCAAGGTCAGCTGTCGTCGCCGCGCGCATCATTCCCTTCGATCCCGCTTCCTCCACGTCCCTGGGCACTCCAGGAGAGGAAGGTCGCTGCTTTGCACCATCATACGGCACTCTTTGCGATATCGCATCATATAAGTGACGGTGACGGGTTGCTCAAGGTCACACCACAAAGTACTTCGCGCGTCTCCCTTTGCCTGTAGGCTGGCAAGACTCAGACTTGGAGTTCCTGGACAGGAAACTGGACCTCATCGCTCGATACATCACGACATCTCCACGACCATAAGCTCGGCCTACCGCCTAATCGCTGTTTGCGTGGCTCCTCTTTCTCTTTCTTTTTCTCTACATCCTCCGCACCTGCAACTGCGACATACCTTATACCAGTACCCCAATACAGTGGAATTGGGTCTGTTATCGGATCCCAGTAGCAAGGCAGGGCAGGCAGATACGCGAACAACATACGTCAAACACTAAGAACGAGATTGAACACTTATTCACTTTTATTATCTTTCCTTCTTCTCTCGCATCACGACAACCTCTTACCAGCAACTTGCCGTACTGCCCGAACGCCACAGTGCCACATATCCCAGTGTGGCGGATGCGCCAGCTTCTAGATACCTTCACTCAGTCAGCGTATAGGCATTTTCGGGGGCGAAACAGCAAAACCCATCATCACACATGATCTCCAAAACGAAGGAGCCCAAACTCATCGTTACTGTCAACAGCACTGGTAGGCAAGCTGCGTCTTTCATCCGTGTTGCATCGGCTGTCGGTTGGCGCGTTCGGGCGCAGGTACGACCGCAAGATGCACGCGGGACCACAGCAGAAGAGCTGTCATCACTGCCAAATGTCCTGCTGATGACAGGCGAGCTCGATGACCCGTCATTAGTCGGCAGGCTGTTCAGAGGTGCTGACTTGGCCTTTGTGAATACGACACACTGGGGGAACGAAATGGAGATTGGCAGGGCTCTGGCTGATGCAGCAAAGGAGGCCGGAGTGCAACACTATGTCTACAGCAGTATGCCTGATCACTCTACATTCGCTCAAGGTTGGAAAGCATTACCGCTATGGAAGGTCAAGGCGGATCTGGAAAAGTACATTCGGACGCTGGACATGCCATCGACCTTTGTCTATGCTGGAATATATAACAACAACTTCACAACGCTGCCATATCCGCTGTTCAGGATGGAACTGCAAGATGATGGGAGCTTCATATGGCGTGCGCCGTTTCATCCTGACGACCCCTTGCCATGGCTTGATGCAGAGCACGACGTTGGCCCTGCTCTGCTCCAGGTGTTCAAGGAAGGTCCGGACGTTTGGAAGAATCATCGGTGAGTCTTGGATGTTGAGTCACGCGGTGATCATACCTGAATACTGCTTCTTTCCTGTGTTGCATGATACACTACGCTTCCTCATCTACCACAATGCTAATCCCTTGTGTAGCATACCTCTCACATTCGAAGTCCTGACGCCATTACAAGTCTGCGCCTCGTTCGCTCGTGCTTTAAATCGATCTGTGCGCTATGTACATGCACCAATCGAGTTCAAAGTATCCCTCCCAAAAGGTTACCACGAGCATCTAGTCATCCTCGGCGAAGTCCTCGGCAAACAGCGCGCCCCCTACTACGGCCCAACGATGTACTACCCGCACGAAGCCATCCGCCTCTGGGAAGGCAACCGCAGCATGGAAGAATACGCCTCCGAAGCCTTTCTCGTCGAGGAACGTGCAAACGGCCAAACCTGGATGGGCGTCGATGATGAGGAAGAGTCTGTTGCAGACACAGAAAGTGCTGTCGGCACACCCTATAGTGTAGGAATGGGAACCACACCAGGTAGTATGCCTGACCGAACTTCTTTGAGCTATTTCATGGGTTCGTGCTAATGCTGGGCGCGTGTGTGTGCAGCGGACGAACCGATTACGCCGTCGAGGCGGTACGTTGCGCCTTGGGGAACGGAACATCCGCAAGATGCGCCAGCAGGCACGCCACTATCACCTCCTGCGACGCCTTGATTGGTGCTGGGTTGTGCATATTGGGAGGAGCACGGAGTCGGATGCATCAACAACAATGGGCATTGTATGATCGCGGTTATCAAGATCTGGGATTAAGGCGTACTTGTATTGGGAAAAAGTGACTTAGGATTGATGCTCACGAGCGTGATGCACTGAAGGAATATGATCTCTGGCTTTGGAATCTGTCACTGTGGAATCTGTCATTGTGGCTGCTGGATGTCTGTCTGGAAGATGTTGTGCCAACTCTGTACAAGTAGCTGCTTGCGAGTCTAGTCTAATACTGCATACTTCTTCAGATGCTCTGGTATAGCGTCCATCAAACCCTTGGAGTGCAGCCATTTCTTCGAGAACAGCCTGTCTCCATATCGATGTGCACCATCGCACAATATCGTCACAACTGTATGCCCTTTCCCTAGCTTCTCTGCAACCTCCTTGGCGGCCACCACATTCAAGCATGAGCTCGCACCCAGGTATAGCCCTTCCTCGTCAAGCATCCTATATACCATCTCAATGCTCTTCTCGTCTGCAATATGTAATGCGCCATCCGCGAGGTCAATGTCAGGCTTCAGGTTGTCCGTCACTCTTCCTTGTCCAATGCCTTCCGTAATCGAGCTTCCAGTCCGCTGGTTCAGCTTGCCACCACTTGTTATGAAAGAGTGCAGTACCGATCCCGGCGGGTCAGCCAGATAGCACTTGACTCGCCCCTCGCTCTTCGTCTTGAGATACCGCGTCGTGCCTGCAAACGTGCCTCCAGTCCCCGTAGCGCACGTAAAAGCATCCACCTTTCCCTGCGTCTGTGCCCAGATCTCCGGTCCGGTCGTCTCCAGATGTGCTCGCCGGTTCGCTACGTTGTCGAATTGATTCGTCCAGACCGCATTGTCCATCCTCTCCGCATGCCGTTTTGCTTGGTGGTTGTAGTTTTCCGGGTTCTCGAATGCCACCGCGGGCACGGGGTAGACTTCTGCGCCGAGGAGTCTTAGAAGGTCAATCTTTCCCTGACTTTGCGTATTTGGCATGTAGATGACCAGTTTGTAGCCCTTTGAGCGGCAAACGTGGGCGAGGCCGATTCCCGTGTTGCCGGCGGTGCCTTCCACGACGGTGCCGCCTGGGCGGAGGAGGCCTCGTTCTTCAGCATCGAGGACACAGTAGAGAGCGGCGCGGTCTTTGACGGAACCGCCGGGGTTCTGGAATTCGGCTTTTCCTAGGACTTCGCAGCCGGTGGCGGCGGAGAGGTGTTTTAGGCGGATGAGGGGAGTGTTGCCGATGGCTAGCGAGGAGAGGGGAGTGTCAGATGAGCATACTGTAACAATCCTCCGGGATTCACGAGTCTAGGAGATGTCACCCACCAGATATGAAGCCATCATTTGCGATTCCTTGTGCCTTTCCAAGGTTCATGCTGTAGTTTGCTCCATGCTCCATCGCTGACACGGTCTCCTGGCCGACAGCTGTCCGTCGAGCAGTCATACTGAATGTCCTGATACTGGTCTTGAGCACTTTCGGGACGGTGTGGGCGAAGAGGCTCATAATGTTAGCTTGCGAGGCGATGATGTACAAATGAATGCTTCTCAGCTTCTGAGGCGAAAAGTGATTATGTGATGACGAGTTTGTCATTGGATTTCCCCGCATTCTGGATCTTCCTTTGTTTACCTCTGCATGTGTCAGAGCTGTCCAGCATCAACACTACTGTTCTCTCGCCTCTCACCAAGACAGTGCAGCAGTGCAGCACACATGCCTGGACGCATCACTGCAAGTGCATCGCGCGCCTCTGCACCTTCAAGCAAGTCGCGAACGGCACGCACTACTTCACCCACGACAAGTATTCCGGACGAAGGACCAGTGACCTCTTTGCGCGAATCAATCTGCACAATCTTCACGGAAGCCTATCGAACCACTTCAGGCACAAGGAAGCTCATCGTTAGCCTACGCAAGATTCAAGAGATATGTTGCTACGAACCCACAAACCCGAAGAAGCGTGCTGGGCAGGAGGAATTCGACGAGGAAGAGTTCAATGCTGAAGTTGCGCGTTGTGTCTTTCGTATCCTGCCGATCAAGAAGAGCGAGCCTGCTGGTGATAGACTGGTCAGATTCACTGGAACGTTTCTCAAGCATGCGACAGATGCAGGTATGTGGGCTGAAGAGCTAGACTCATCTCGTTGCTGATTCACTGCTAGACAATGCCATTTTCCAGCAAGATGAGGAGATAATGGGACAAGGACCTCCAGAGACACCGAGTAGCCGATTGACGACAAGTATCATCTCATTGATTCTACCCCTGCTACCGGCCAAAGACAAGATCGTTCGGTTTCGCAGTACACAAATCGTCGCTCACCTTATCAACACAATGGACTCTGTCGACGATGAGCTTTTCCAACCAATTCGCCTCGGACTTCTTCGGAGACTACGCGACAAAGAAAGCACAGTACGTGCTCAAGCAGTCTACGGCTTGGGTCGGTTAGCTGGAGAGGCAGATCTCAACGAGGACGAAGATGACAGTGACGATGAAGACAACCCAGCAGGAGGAGTACTAGCAAAGCTTTTGGATGTCTTGCAGAACGATCCAAGCGCTGATGTCCGTCGATCTCTTCTGCTCAATCTGCCTTTCACTCCGGCAACCCTACCATACCTACTCGAGCGTGCCCGTGACTCGGACGCGGCTATAAGGCGAGCACTTTACTCACGGCTGCTACCTGCTCTGGGCGACTTCAGGCATCTCTCGTTGACACATCGCGAGAAGATCCTAAGATGGGGCTTGCGCGATCGAGATGAGACTGTGAAGAAAGCAACTGCTCGTCTCTTCCGTGAGCGCTGGATCGAGAATTGTGCACAGCCACGGGACGAGGAAGGGGAGCCTATTGAACTCCCGGCTGGTCAAATCGCAGATCCTAGTCTCACAGGACTCTTGGAACTTCTTGAACGTATTGATGTCGTGAATGCAGGGACAGAGAATGGTATTGCGCTAGATGCAATGAAAGAGTTTTGGCATGGTAGACCTGATTACTGCGAACATATGGAGTTTGGCGAGGCATACTGGAAAGACCTAACAGCCGAGAGCGTCTTTGTCGTCCGCACGTTTAATGACTACTGTCACGAAGACGACTCGTCCGACAGCCTTCTGGAGAAGATGCCAGAAGTGACACGATTCGCATTTCTCTTGCAGCAAAACATTAACCTGCTCGTCGAGACGATCCGCAGAGTGACGATTCAGGAAGAGTCAGAAGAGGACTATGTTCAGCAAGAGTTCATTGCGGAACAATTACTTCACGTTGCCTTGACTTTGGACTACTCGGACGAAGTTGGCAGAAGGACCATGTTCTCGCTCATGAGAGAAGCTCTTGCCATTGCCGATCTACCCGAAGAGTCCACCAGACTGGTGGTCGAAGTATTGAGGTCTACTTGCGGCGGCAACAGTTCTGCAGAACGAGAGTTCTCAGCGGTCATCCTCGAAGCTATTGCAGAGGTTCATGACACTATCATGGGTGAGGAACCCTCCAAAGTGGACGAGGATGAGAGTTTCCACTCTGCAAGGTCTGAAGTCAGTGGTGAAAGTACGCCTCGTGGACCTACCAGGCAGGTCTCCGACGAGAACGATGAGGAAAAGGCTATACGCGAGATCATGGTCAACATGAAGTGCTTGCACATTGCTCAATGCATGCTGCAGAATGTTGACAGCAGTCTTGAGCAGAACGCGCACCTTGTAACTATGTTGAACAACCTAGTTATTCCTGCTGTTCGAAGTCAAGAAGCACTCATACGCGAAAGAGGGCTTCTTTGCTTGGGATTGTGCTGCTTGTTGGACCAGGTAAGTTATCGTAAATCGAGCTTACTGATGCAGAATACTAACTACTGGTAGAACCTCGCCGAGGAGAATCTCACGCTCTTCCTGCATTGCTTCACGAAAGGACATGAAGCTCTTCAAAACATCGCCATCCAAATCATTGGAGATATCTTGAGTGCACATCCATCCATGCTTGCAACTCCTGCAGTCGGCGAAGATGAAGAACAGCCGGCTGAGCACCCATTCCACAAGGCCGTCTACAAGCTCTTCTCCAAAGCTCTCAAGTCTCAAACACCGACAATTCAGTCGACTGCCTGCACCGCACTTTGCAAGCTCATGTTATCAGCTCCGTCAACGTCTGCTGCTGGAACTAGCAGTATCATGAACAATGACGCTCTGCTCCGCCTACTCGTAATGGCATACTTCGACCCGGAAACTGCAGGTAATCCAGCATTGCGACAGTCACTGGCCTACTTCCTACCAGTCTACTGTCATTCTCGGAAGGACAATCTGGAACGCATGGGTCGCATTGCTACTTCAGTCTTGAGCTGGTTCATCAGTGTGAGGGAAGAGTTGGATGTTGAGGGCGAGGAGGATGTCATTGGTGACATGGTCGGCTTGAGTGTCATCATTGCTCATCTAGTCGACTGGACGGACAGCAGGAAACTGGCTGCCGCATTGAGTGGGCTTAGAGCAGCTGGCTCGAACGAGGATGATGGAGAAGTTCACCTTGACTGGGCACTCGAGCTGCTTGAGAAGATACTTGGCGTCACTTCGAGTAAGTCTTTATTCATTAGCTCTCCTGTGTTTGTGATATTGACCAATATCGCAGAAGGAGAACGTAAAGCGTACATCTCGATACTCGCCAAATTGAACTATGATCCGGAAGGGCCAGCAGAGAAGCTTCAAGAAGTCCTCCGTCTCGTCACTGAAGGCGTTGATGACAAGGTCGCTACCGATGTTGCCTCTCGCAATGCATTGAACAAGGTGCAAGCTACACTCATCAAGGCAACCACAAGCCAGCAGCAGTCAGGTCAAGGCAGATCTGGAAGTCGAGCTGTTTCAGTCGCCCCGTCCGTAGTCGATGATGCCGAGGAGACTCGCATCGAGGAGAGGCAATCCGAAGCAGAAATCACGGAAGCAGAGCTGGAAGTAGACAACACCGCTATTCTAGCACCAACACCTAGTCCTCACAAGCGTGCTGCTCGGCCACCGAAGGCGAAGAACATTCGCAAGCCTATCATCGAGGAAAGTGAGGAGGAGGTCGACACTTCCACTGTTGGAGAAGGACACACTTTGATCCTTGTTGACCGGTCTCGTCGCCAGGATGGCGCGGAGAACGTGGGCGCTCAGGAGAGTGACGACGATGATGACGAGGCTACACCACAACCTGTAAAGTCAGCGCCAGCATCACGAACCGCTGCATTGAAACCCACCAGCAAGTCCAGCCTTAACAGCGGTCCTGGCACGACTGCACCGAAAACAAAAGGTCGACCTCCTAAATCCGCTGCTCCCGTTGTGGAAGACAGCCTCGTCGACAGCTTGCTCGAGAGCACGGAGCTTGAAGAGGAAGTGGTACAGGAACCTGTCAAGAAGCTCAGAGGGAGACCACCTCGGACGAATAGTGCTGAGTTGACAGCATCAAGGTTGCCTGAGCCGGCCGCGAGTGGTCGGAAGAGTGTGAGGGCCGGGAGACGCAAGGCTGCTGAGGCGTGATTCATATTGTGATTGTCAGCGATTGTTCTGTCGAAAGAGGTGGCTATTCATTGTACAGTTTTCCGATTTTCAATATATTTCAATTCATCCTATTGGTTCTGCAAGACTGCCACTACTGCCACATGAAGCGGATCAAGCAAGTGATGACCGATCAATGTCCTCCAAAGAATAGGTCAAGTAACACATTTCATGCGTGTACATACATCTCCTACACTTCCTGGTCCATCTCACACCCACTTGGAGACCTCTGCAATGGTAGCGTCATTACCAGGGCTGAGCGACAACTCTGGATGAGACTGGGGCACCACGACTTCAAGCATCATTTCCCTGCCTGCTTATCGAGCCCACCTCCCTGCGACTGGCCTACAGTCGTATGTACGCCATCGTGGCCAGAACCCTGATAGAATGGTTCAGCAACAAGGCGACTTTCATGGACAGAAACCCTAGCACGGGTCATGAATCACATACCTGGACGGAACTTGTATCTTTCGAGCTCTGTGGTTCCATGTGCAGGTTAGCATCCGGTCATGCCACTTCTTCTACAAACCCTCAGCTTCAATTCCAGCACCAACCTACCGACAATGCATTAGATAAGCTTGCTGGCGCACTGTCCTCGGAGGCGCCCTGCTCAGCTCGCACTTTGTGTACGTCTGCGTTTGCGGCGGCGTTTGTCTGCGGGTGGGGGGAAGTGTTAGCTCGAGCGGTGTTGGATCGGTGGGTAGGTGATGTGGTGGGTCGGTCAAAGTACGGAAGGATGGTGTGAAAAACATACCTCATCGGCTGCTTTGGGTGAGACTATGGATGCGGCGGCTTTGAGGATGGATTGGCTCATTGTGTGTGTTGTGGTGATGGAGACTTGAATACTGCAAAGGTGGTTTTCAGGGAGTACTAGGGGTAGAGCTGGTGGTGCTTAGTTGTGGTAGAGGTACGAGGTACAGTTTTGATAAGTGAGCTTTAGAGCTGAGTGGAGGTATTACCCTAAGTTTGAGCAAGGTATAAAGTATCAGGAAGGTGTATGATGCAAGAATGAAATGTGGCAACTAGGTTGGATATCAGAAGCACTGAGGAGGTTGAGTATCCTGTGAGGGGCAGATATCAAGATGTCAAAAGGTTCATGACCACGCCGGCATTCCCGAAAGAGAAGTCACGACCTGTGTTCATGATCACGTGTAGCAGGGTGGCAAAGGGTGAGACAAGCTTGTCAAAATCTCCAACCTCATTGCTTCTTGTTATCCTACTTCAAAGAGTCCCAGAGAAGTTCCAAAGAGGCCTCCCATTCTTCCAGTCCAATGCGTTTGGACATGTCCCAAACTCTTCGAGTCTTCCAGAGTTGTATGCTCACACTCGCCAGTCATAGTCTCTCCCTTTACTGCTCCATCACCAATTCCCACCTGTTGGCCGTCATTCCGTCATTCGTGATATTCGTAGATCTCCATTGTGGTTGTGCCACGCCAACAGCTCAATGCGCTTGGTCTCCTTGGTATCGTTGTACTCGTCTCTGGTTTGGAATAACGGCAGATGATTGTCCTATCGCACAAGTCCAAACGTTGCTCGCAGGTTCATCTTCCGGGGGCGCCTGCTAGCTGCGCAGCGAGAGCATTGCAGATACGCTGAGTGACCGAGTATTGTGCATCAACATGCTGCTGGCAAGTCCGTGTATCATGGCGTTGGCGACCATGTCCAGGCAATTCCTGCCGTAATTTCGAGGGCTGCTGCCCCGACGCTAACAAGCTCACTTGGAAGACTTCTTCGAAAGTGTAGCCAGCTGTTGCATATACTGTTGCACATTGGCGTTCGTAGCGGCGGAAGACTTGCTCGCAGCTTCAGCTCTGGAAGCAGAAGGCACCGATTGCGTCCACGACTCAATAGACGTGACCTTTGTCGTCGAGAGATAGGGGTGTGACTTGTTTTGTGTTGCTGCTGGCATGCTTGCGACCTGGGATTGCTGTGATGATGCACGTAACTTCTGACCATAGTTAGTATACATCCTTGTGATTCAGTCGAAGCACTTACCAGCTTTTATCGACACAACTGTCAGAAGAAGGCAATGCAATACTTCGCTATGATCAATGACAAGAGCGGCTGAAACGCTCTTATTACCAGTCTGCACGGTGCGAGTAAAGTGAGGAGGTGGAGCTTAACACTCGTACAATAAAGTTACATGACAGGACCCGCGCAGACGAAACAGAGGTCGAAACGCATTGGAGGATTTGATGGGTCTGTTGTGTGAGGGTTGATGAAGTGCGGCGAAGGTATGTATTGGTATAATTCAGGCTCCTGCCATTGCGATGGGAGTGATGCCAAGGTGGAGGTGAAGGGAGAGGGAGGTGAAAGCCCGACGACCAAGGGCGGCTAGGCAGAGCGAAGAGCGGCGGTCGCCACTTACTTCATCCTTTTCACTTTCGCGCCTTCCCTCTGCCGTTGACAAATAAACTATTTGGAATTCACCTGCCGGACACAGGGCCGGCAATTTCAGACAGGGATCTCTGGGCCGTCATTCGTCATCGTCCACCGACTCCATCGATATCGGCGATCTTTCTGCGTAGCCTTATTGGCCTGCTAGCCATACCCCTACCCCTACCTCCTCTAAATATCCTCCGTCCCGTGCCGCCGGCTCGTATGATTATGCCTACGCAGGTACGAGAAGTTTTGCGCAAATCTCCCAGAAACGAGAATGTATAGTGGATGGGCACAACAAACAACAAAGTGGCGAATTGGTGGTAGAAAGTGGCAAAGTATAGCGATGATGACTGCTGCTCGTCGATTCCCGTTCGTCCGCATACCTCACACGTCCCCTGCCGGCTGATCTAAAGGACCCCTGTCTGTGCTTCTGTGCTTGCTGATATGTACAACGCAGCCTTACGTACATCTTCTGTCGTTATCAGGTACTGAACGCGAACTCGGCAGTCATGCCGTATGCGCTGCTCCAGCATTGCACAGACCAGCGACAAACTTGACCTCCGGATCAACCAGTGCAGGATTTGTCATGCTCGTGCTCATGACCGGCGAGGTTTCCTGGCATTAACCTTCTGCAAGCAGTAACTTGGCTTTGACGTGCAACGACGTCAATACTGCTCGGATCTCAATGTCTCACCCAGTCAGCAGTACTGCGGCCAATGCAAGATCGTCGAGGCTCAACTCAAGCAAAACCACACAGCCTATCTGCCACAAAACACAAGTCTGGAGACTGGCCGGCAAGAGTGCCGTAAAGATTCTAGTCAGACTCCTCATCGGCAAGTCTCAGCATTACAATTTGGCTTTCAACGACAACGCACTGCTCAATGTCTCAGGTGCCGCTTAGTGCTGCTGCCGCCAATGCAAGATGATCAAGGCTCGGCATCCAAGTCACACAAGTCCAGCCTTTGCCTGCTGATCTTAATTGCCAACACTGCTCAATGTCTCAGCCATCTGCCGCTACTGCACCTGCCTCCCTTGCTCAAGCACCCCTTCATCCAAACGTCATGCCACGATATAGCACATCCCACAGTCCGGCACTGAAAAGTATGACAACCTGGACCAAGTCAGCTCAAAGTCCCCAGTGTGTCATCCACTATGCAGCCCTTCTCATATTTCGGCATTGCAAAGTATGGCAGCCTGGACCAAGCCAGCGCATGGCCCCCAGTATGTCATCCACGACGCAGCACGCACCACACCTCGGGACTGTCGTGTGACAAGCCCTGACCATACCAGCATGCCAGCGCAAAGACCTCAGTCTTGCATCCACGGTGCACCACACCTCGGTAGTTTGTTGTGTGAAGAGCCCAGACCATGCCAGCACAACGACCACAGGTATATTCATCAGGCGCTTAGCACGGTTGACCTCGAGTCCGGGTGTAGCATCTTAAGCCGGTGAGAGGGGTAAATGGATGGTCTGTGTGGAGGACTGTGCTGCTGGCGAACGCGGGGTCTGGTAGATGCTCGATCGATCGATTGTGTTACCTAGTCCGCCACGGAATCGCACGGTCGCGGATTGCTTGGATTGAGACTTGATTGTGGAAAGATTGAAAGTCGTGAGCATGCGAGAGATAACGTATAGAGGAGGGAGCGAAAGATGTGTTCAATTGTATGCGGGTATCTCCCCAAACGCCAAATACCCAAAACCTAGCCTAGCGTAGTGCAGCGATTATTGTCTCATTCCCAATCACTATCCAATATCCAATCACCATCTCCTCCCATCCCATCCACTCAAACCCGTCCCTCATCCAAATCAAACCTCACGAATCAAAAATGACCCCACACGCCGCAATCCCCCTACTTTCCAGCCCATACACCACCTTCCTCGTCACCGCCGGATTACTAATAACCACGACCCCCTCCGCCCTCGCCTCCCTCACCAACCTCCACGTCTCCATCACCATATCCGGCCGTCTCGGCTTCCCATTCTCATCCTTTCCAAGCGTCCTCGTATCAATGATCCTCGCCCCCGCATCCGCCCTGTGCACCTCATCAATGATGCCCTGTCCGTACGTCGTCGTCGGGGCGGGCGTGCTCCACAGGATGCGGATGTCGAGGGCGGGGCGGCCGCGCTGGGGAGCGTGACTGTAGCCGTTGAAGAGGGAGAGACAGGGACCGATTCCGGAGCCGGTCGTGACGATTACGCAGGGGGAGAAGAGGGTGGCGACGCGGAGGACGCCGAGGGTGGGGGCGCCGCGGAAGTAGAGCTTTTGAGGCGGGTTCTGGATGATGCGGGAGGTCCAGTCGCCGGCGCGGGAGATGAGGATGGAGAAGCCTTTGTCGTCGGTAATGGGCTGAGGTTGGGATGAGAATGTGGTGGAGGTTGGGGACGAGGCGGGCGTGAGTGCTTTTTCGGCGAGGGATGGGTCGGTGGAGGTTTTGAAATAGGGTATTGTGGCGAATGCGTGGGTCTCCTTCAAGGGGGAATCTGTCACGCGTACCCCCATGCAGTAGGTTGGTACAGAGTGCTTGAAATGTAGCCGTATGGCGTGCGCTGACAGTGGTTCTGCGCGAACTTCGCGTGATCGCAGACGCGCCCACGAGTATACGATGCAAAAGCTGATGATGATAAGACACCAGAAAGCTGGAGTTTGGACAAGCTGTCGTCCAGTTGAAAGTCCATTGGGTGCCAGTGAATTGTAATGCGCAGTCAACACAACTTGCGCCCAGAAAAGCGCGACGATTGTCCAGCCAGCGAAGCGATGTGTAGATTCGAACCAGTTGTGGAGTTTCTGGCGCAGTGTAGGGTGTGCGAAGATGACAATCGCCAGTAAGAGAGCGATGATAATGAATGTTAAAGCTGCGATTGCTGGTTCGATGAATGGCGTCACTGCAATATGTCTCGCCACGAGTCCAGCAAAGACGATGTACCAGATCACTGCAGCTACACCGCAGCCACTATGTAGCCCGCCGTAACTGTAAACCTTTGCCACTCGACGTCGAAACCATAGCGGTGCGCTCATGGGAACGCTGCAAGCAACTCGGAAGAACAGGTTGACGACATGTTCGTTGCGAGCAAGAATTGCAACGAGAAGGTTGATCGAGGTAGCATCGATCGTGCTGGAGTATGTGATCCCAACGAAGCCCGCTTTATCAACATTGTTTGGTCTCGTCAGAAGCACGACTAGTGAAATCATATTCCCAATGAAGACGAGGGTGAAAAGTCGTCTGTAATATGAGAAAAATGTCCATCGTAGCCATCTCGTAAACGTCGTGCCTGTTTTCAGAGGAAGATTGTCTTCCTCGAGAATAACATTTTGACCATCCACAGAGAGTCGTGGCGTTGGGCGTGAAGATGGTAATTCGGTGATCGGATCTAGCTTGAACTTGTCGTTCGTTGGGGAATTCAAACTTATCACTGAATCCTTGTGCAGTGTGCGGCCATCAATTGTGCTGACGTATGAGCCAACTTCGGACTGGAAGCTGAGGTAAGAGGCACGTTCTTGGAGTTGTTGAACGGTGAGGGTGGCCTGGGAGTCCGCGGGTAAAAGTGTCTTCTCAATGGCCTCGGTGGTGATGACGGGGATAGACATCGTGGCGAGAGGCTTAAGTGGGAGTCGTTGAGAAGAGTTGCGGTATTGCTGACCAGATATAGATTATACTGGGGAGTGTCTGTATATAAGGAAACTCGAGGTTGTAAGCAGTGACGAGAAAAACGCCAGATCTATGGAATCTCGAAGCTTGGTAAAGCCTTGCGCTGTACGCAAGCGGAGATGTGAGTTCAGATGTTGCCCCGATTTTGATAGTGGCGTATGCAGGCTGCCGAAGGTACTGTACAACAACGGGAGGAGGTGTTGGTACAACTTCGAGGCGGTGTAGCACAACCAGTAGTCCAATGTGAGTTGAGAACGATGATATCAGACAAAGAATGAGGCTAGGTGATGAGCAAGGCTCAAACTCAGTATCAGACTCTTGACAACGCGCACGAAAATATGTCTTGAGAAAAAAGAAAAGGTATCACAAAAGCAGGCTGCAGCGAGTCACGTTCGAGAAGGCTGCTGGGATGTTGAAGATCATCATTCTCCTCCATACATCCACGCATGGAAGCACATGTTGGGACAAGGACTTATCGAGTGTGGTCAGATGGTGGCTTTCCGCACCTGCATGCCTAAGCGGCGGCGAGTCCTTCCCTTCGACGCGTGTAACCCAACTAAGCTGCAGTCAAAGCCTCAGCATGGCCCCCACCTACGGCAGTAATCTGCATGCAAGCTCCACTCACACTATCTGCCTATCCTTGTGCCTAGGCCTGTCCGGGAGGCGAAGACCCGAGAACTTGCAAGTTCTGGCAGAGTGGCAGCACTTTCGCAGCGCATCACTAGGGGCAAACTGTAAACAGAGTAAAGTGGCCGATTAAGCATCATTCCCTCGGGGGATTTCTTGCAGTCGTAGCATTGTTTTGAGCCGCGCTCCGAGATGATCGTTCGTAGTCGCGTGGTGATCAGGGCGCCATGTAGGCGAATATGTCATTGCCAACTCGTGTCTATGTAATTCCAAATCAAGATGTACTGGTACTTTGGAAAGGAAGATACTGTTCAGTAAGTCACTGGTCCGATGTCATTGCAGTGAGTGAACAGAAAAGCGCAGGTTCCACGTCTACGGTACCGAGACGGATCTTAGCGGCAGATGAGACAGATGGCCACGGCGATAGAGTTTGAGGGAACACAAGATCGAGTCGCACAAGGCTCGGTTACTGCTGATGTTGACGTTGATGGTGGTGTGACGAGGCCTAAGCGGGAGTGGTGTCATGACGGGTCCGAGGAGAGGATTAGCGTCGGCGACTTCCGCATTGAGCAATGAAGAGAAAAGACAAGCGAGCAGAGCCTGCAGTGCACACTGGTACTGAGATACACTGAACGGCAATATGCAGCAAAGACGATGAGCGCTACTCTAGAAAATGAGAAAGGCGAGTCTAAATGCTAAGTAGATACTGCAAGACTGTTAGAGATGGAGGAAGTTTAGAGACAGTTGACAGTTTGATGACAGTTTTGCCGGAGACAGATGGCGCAATCTCCCTCGACATCTGCCAATCCTTTCTCCATCTGCCAATCCACTCGACACCCAAGCTGTCGGTGCTGATCTGGCAGACTACTCCGTCCACGTCAACCTTGTACGGCATCTCATTCGCATCTTCTTTCCATCTCGCTCTAATCCTTGTGCTCCTCTTTCCTTTCCTTGTACCGTGCCACCCGGCGGAAGCTTAATGATGGTCATACTCCCTGTTTTGACCTTTTAAGTCTCCGCCAGAGTGGCTCATCATGCTGCTCTTCTCGTTCTCCTGCTTGGCCACGCCCCCCTGCCCCCTTCACCCGAGTTTACTGAGCTCGAGCTCGTTAAACGTTCGAGATTGGCAGAAAACGGTGTTGCTGCGATG
>Ga0268246_10000346_pt1 | contig 21671 bp, 19 predicted proteins | sample AgamicOrSfe_FD_200242 | JGI IMG/M metagenome (GOLD analysis project Ga0268246, IMG submission 200242) | Agave microbial communities from Guanajuato, Mexico - Or.Sf.e (v2) (version 2) | ecosystem: Host-associated > Plants > Phyllosphere > Phylloplane/Leaf | place: Guanajuato, Mexico | collected...
GACGACGAGGATGACGACGAGGATGACGACGAGGATGACGATGACGCGGGACGTGGGACGGCGGAAGAGCGGATGGTGAAGAGGGCTGAGAAGCTAGCGAGAGCGGAGGAGAAGAAGGAGCGGAGGGTTAAGAAGTGGGTGTTCACGCGGACAGTTGTGGAGGTCTGGGTGCAGGCGAGGACGGTGGAGGGGCCGAGGAATCCATGAAACGTGGTCGATCATGATAAGGTGAGCGGAAGTCAGAGCAGATGCGACTAGCTTGAGTGATGAGGGCAAAAGAGACGAACCGGGAACAACAACAAGGAGGATACACGACGACGTGTGACCGAGCAACGAAAGATTTCAGGAGACGAAGGTAATGACAAGGACAATCTACCATCGAGCAAGGTGGACTCTGCAAGATGGACATATCGAGAAGGACGATCCGAGAGAATGCTTCATTACCTATGCAGCTGGACGATCTATACTACAAGTCTTCTCAATTCCATACCAATACACCGATAGCAACCACCGAAAAAGCTATTCCATGTCCAACTTGTGTCCCGTCTTATGCCATCAGTCCGAGTCCCTATGGCACTTCCCCCGAACCTTTTCCAGATTTGTGTCCTGTGTCAAACCTCATCGTTGAGCCATCGTACAATCATAAAACCAGAAAGCTCATGCAGAGAGAGCAAACGAAACAAAAGAGCCTCCTGATAAAGCCGAGACATCCGGCAGATCCAGCTGCCTTGCTTACCCAGTATGTCTCGTCCTGTACGCCGGATGCTGCTCAGTCGGTGGCGCCGCTCCCCTCATCGCCTGCGTGAGCGTCGATATCAAGCCATCCTGGCGTTCCCTCAGCTGAGTCAACTCAGCACCACCCTGATCCTCTTCGTTCGAGCGCTCCCGTCCCAGCGCCTCCCAGTACTCCCTTCCTCTCGGAGCTCGCGCCACAGCTCCTTCACCACGCGCAGTCTGCATCGGAGCACCATTGATATATCCAGCATCATAAGTCAAGTTTCGCCGGGCCGCGTTCGCTACCAAGGCGGGCAAGACATGGGAGACAATGTTCGATCTCGTGACTATGTTGGTATTGTTGACTGTAGGCCGCTCCGGAGATCTTGAGATTGGAGTGCCCAATCCTGACATCGTAAACACCATGGGCTGTTCTGTATCGTCGATGTTATTGTTTGCCGGCTGTCCCTCACTTGAAAGAGACTTGGCCATAGGTGTGGAAGCACGTTTGCGGAGTGGAGTGCCGTCGACTTGAAGAGTGCCAGATGCGGTCGCCGCTGCAGGTGTGGGTGCGAACGGGGAGGCTTGTACCGGTAGACCGGGATCGCGATAGTCAAAACGTTCTTGTAGCACTCTCCTGGGGAAAGTGAGCGCCTGGGTGAGGTCTCGAGTACGTCCAGGTGGGTTAGCAGGTCTGTTGAGCGCGGCAATGGCGGACTGACCCGGCGTGCCTTGAGCCATTGCAGTCTCATATGCATCCTGACTAGCTTCTCTGTGTTTTGAGAGTGTCTTAAGTTCTGCTATAGTCCGTTCAATGCCTTCCATCGTGTCGAGGCGCGTGATCTGTGTCAATGATGATATGATGTCCAGCTTCCTCCTGAGCATGTCCCACATCTGGCTATCAGTCACTGAGCCGGGTCCTGCTTCGTTGCGCAAGATGCGGCCAACGAGCTCCAGGCCAAACTCTGTGCTTATTTTGCTCAACTCCATTGCCATTCGCGGTGAGTCTGTACTGCTTTCTGCAGTGTGGGCAGCGGGGATATCGTTGTAGAAAGGCACTGCCACAGATCCCCCAGAGACATTACGGGAGGCTTCGGCTTGCTGATGCGCAAGTACTACTTCTGGAGGCACTTGCACGTTCTGCTGTACTTCAGCCTGTCCCTCAGGTGAGGTCACCGCAGGGCTGACATCGGACAATGAAGCACCAGATGGCGAGTCCTCGGGCTCGCTGATGGTATTCTGTGGGATTTGCAGAGGTCCTGGACGGAGCTTCCGGAAGGCATTAGCTGGAGACCTCGCGCGATGTGGGACCTCACTTACAGAATTGAAGGACTCTTGGTAGACTGATGGCGAGTAATTGTTGATTGGCACGAGTCGTATGGCACCAGTCTCATCCATGACGGCATGGTATTTTTGCGACAATACCTCATCATCTGCGCTACTGAAGGTGCCATACACTGATTTGACATTCTCCAAATTGTGAATCTCAGGCTGCGCGCGGAGTGCGACAAGTTGCATTGTCGTTGGCGTGCCATGTCCAGTCCTTGTTGGCGAGATCTCGGCGGCTTGCTTCGCGGGAAGATTATCCTTGTCCTTCGGTGGTACTGCAGGTCGTTTCTCACTGAGAGGTGTGGGTGGACTGTCGTGGTCCAGATATTGCAAGTGACGAGTCAGCTGCCCAGGCACTTCAGGCGTAGCAAGGAACGCTCCAGCATGCTCGCTCCCAATAGAGCTCGCAGTGAAGGGGCCGGTTCGGGTTGACGCGGAGTAGAGCGGAGTCTTCTGTTTCGAGGAAGTGGCACTGACCGGGCTGTCTTCGACCGCTCGGGTGGAAGTGGAAGCGGCTTTGGCACCAAGTAGGCGTAGTGCTTTTTCGGGCACATCGATCAGCCATGGGCCAGCGTTCTCGGAGGATGACTCTTCCACATTCGTGGTAGCAGCTTGTGTTGGAGCAGATGGAAGCCCAAGCTTATCAAGTAGGCCTCTCTTGAATTCTTCACCTTTAGATTTCAAGTTAGACAAACTGCGTTTCGGATTGAGTGGAGGAGGACGTTTGCGAGTGTTTGCAATGCGGCTGTGTGGTCTCGGACTCGAACCTTTGGCCGCAATTATTTCTACTGGACTTCTGTTTGTCACCTTGCTCGATGAGGCTGGTGTCGTCTTCGCTGGTGCTGTGTAGACTGTCGATGGCAAGGTACGCATTTCTATTCTGGGTCAACAATAGTGCCTTCTGAGACAGGCTGAGCATGATAGTACCTGTAGGCTCAGGAATGGCGGTGGTCGCGGCGGCGGCTGTTCGTGCATCTACACGGTCAGCTTGATGTTGTCTTTGGCTGGAGTAAACACGATTGGCAAGAACTTGTCGCGAGAATTCTGATGATGAGGGCTTCTTGCGGATTGATAATCTACCTGGCACTTTGGCATTGTTCTCATCACGTTGTGGTCGTGTTTCAGTATCAGGACTGTCCTGCGGAACAAGCTGTGCGTTGGGATCTGCTTCGTATGTGACGTTGTGGTCGGTAGCGGAGATGACACGGCGGCCACTGGCCTTGACCTCGTCCTCGTCGTTGGTCATGGCTGCGCAACCAGTAGGGAGGTGTATTGGGATGTAAGTTTAGAGAAGACTGTAGTGCTCAGTATTGAGCCATGCCACAAAGGTTGCAACAAGTAGGACACACTTGAGGTTAGTATGACTTTGGATGTAAGAGATAGGCCAAGCTTCGAAAGTCCAAAACAAACGCGTCACTTGAAACAAATCGGGAAGTCGCGACCTGAAACAAATCTCGACTCGAGTCATGAAGTAATATCAAGACAATATCCTTGTTAAAGCCGTCTAAATGCTTACTACCCAGCGTCACACATATAATCTCAAGTCCACAATCGTAAACGCCAAAGCTCCATAACGACCCTCCAAATGCGAGTTCCTGTCTTTTACAGAATGGTACAGCCTTTGCTCTTCTTCTTCTTCGGAGCTGGCGGTTCCAGCGCAGCAACAATTGCCTGTGGAAATGTGTCAGCAGGATGGAACGCAGCTTACATTTGGCCTCAATATATACCTCATCAAACACATCCTTCAGCTTATACTGCGTCAATGCCGAACACTCCACATATTTGATCGCACCCAACTCTCTTGCCATCTTCTCACCATCCTCTTTCCTCACGGGCTGCATCTTCTGTTTCGCCAACTTGTCCTTCACTGCGGGGTCGTCCCTCAGATCCGTCTGCGTTCCCACTATCAAGCATGGCACGCCAGGGCAATGATGGTGGACTTCTGGAAACCACTTCTCTCGGACGTTCTCGAAGGAGGCAGGGGATGTGACGGAAAAGCAGACCAGAAAAACATCAGTCTGAGGGTATGAAAGGGGTCGTAAACGGTCGTAATCTTCTTGTCCAGCAGTATCGAATAGACCAAGTGTGTAGGGCTCATCGCCAATCCTGTAGCATTCAGATTAGGGTTTGTCTTCTTCGCTGGCGATAGTGGGGAACACAAACATTACGGTGACCGCATAGTTGTCAAAGACTGTGGGCACATATTCCGAGGGGAACTTGTTCGTCGTGTAGCTGATGAGAAGACAAGTCTTACCCACAGCTCCGTCACCTACAACAACACATCTGTAAGAGGTCAGCCTAGATTCTGCGCAAAGATTGTCCTTCTTGATCGTAGTTCGAACATGCTTGTTGTGAATGCTTCACATACTTGATTGTTGCGGCAACCATACTGGGCAGAACGCGTAACAGGCAGAATCGAAGAAGCGAGTGTTTGCGTCGAGATCTCTGGTCTTTCAGTCGTAGCAAGTGGACTTGGAGCACAGCTCGAGTCTTTGTACAGCTGTCGTGCTTGTTTCTGAGACTTGCTCCTGCGGGCAGAGGTATTTGAACTGGGATTGTCTTGAGCTGACTGCATATATGATGGGACGTGCCGTACTGACTCTAGTTCCTACAAACACAGGAAGATTGCACGGGGGTGCTTTACGTTTGATCAGTGAGAGTAGTGGTCGGAATGGTGTAAAGAGTGGCTTGTGTATAGTAAATTCGTAGTGTCCGGTGTCGTTATCTCGTCAGATTCTCTATGGCAGGATTACAGTCTCTGTCAATCGAGGGAGACGTATGACAGGGCGGCGTAGCGAGGTCAGCAGTGAAAGAGCAATGTGGTGAGTATGCAGAGAGCAAGGTCACCGTACTGCCGACCCTTTGATTGTTGTTGTAGTCTTTCAGGGTAACGACTCGCACATGCTCTCTGCGGCACATCCCGGGCCGTCTTGTTGTGTCTAGGTCTCTCCCGCCACTACACCTCTACATACTACAATGAGGGAATCTGTCATGTTTGCATGGCGTGAGAGTGCCAGATGTGCAGGTAGAGTAAGATATGTATAAAACAATCAATCACTATGAACGTAGAATCACTAGCCACACCAATCCTCGGCATGTCGTGCTGTGCAATCCTGAAACGCCAACCACTCACAGCCCTTCTCAAAAAGACCCAACACCATTACGAAAATATCGACACCTGGACCACAATCAGAAGATCATGCTCTTGATTGCCTGTCTCTTTCCCCGTGTCGACGTGTCCTTCTCTTTCGGCGGAGCTTGTGCACTGAACCTCTTTGTCGCATTCTGCTTCTCCGTTGCTGTCGACATGGCCGAGCTTGGCTGATACCCAGCAGGCTCCTCCTCAATCGTCTCAACACGGGCTTCCTCCTTCTTAGTCGGCGAGGTAGAAGTTGAGGTTGCCTTCTTCATCGGACTGAGTAGCACAGTCTTGCTCGGACCGCGGACGGGAAGCTTCCCCTCTTCCAGGTGGTGGGCCTTGCCGCCATTTCTTGCAAGCAGAGCACGTTCCCGCGCAATGACAGCACTGCTCCAGGTGATCTTCTCGCCGACCAGCTCCCTACCAACCACTTGGCTCAAGGCGCGCATCCAGTCTTCCTTGTCCTTTGGTTTGTCCGCGTAGAAATCGATCACTTCTCCATTGGCAAAGCGAATCCTGAAGCCCTCCTCGACAAACATGTAGCCCTCCTCATTCTCGTCGGTGAATGCAGACTTTCGTCGATTCTTTGACGGGCTAGCAGCAGGGTCCGGTTGAAGCAGAGCTGGGCGATCGTCGATCAGCTTCACTGCCTTGGCAAGACTAATAGAGACACGAGGCTGCCGTGTAGTCTCATGATAGGCAGTAAGCTTCGAGCCGTCGAGGCGAAAGTATCGGCGTCGCCAGAACTGGAGCAGAGTCAGTATACTGTCAGCGTCATGCATGGCACAATCAAACTCACTGGACAATCTCCTCCTTGTTGACTGAGATGACCTTCGAATCGTACGTCGGTCATATTCTCTGCTTCCTTCAGTTGGCGCAAGGCAGCCGACATACTTCTCGGCATATCGTCCTCTTTCGTGCCTCGAGGTCGAGGGATATACATCATGTGAAGCTCCATCTTGCCAATCTTGTAGGGAGGTCGTCGCTGAATTCCGCCCAGCTTGCTTCTTGTGCTGCTTGCGATTGTCTTGTCCTCGACCGCCCATTCGTTGAAACATGGCACATCAACAGTGTAAGGACGACCAAAAGCCTGCTTTTCATGATCCTTCAGACTGATATAGGCCCGGGCGAAGCTGCCATCACGACCGACAAGTTCATGCTGGAGCTCCCACTGGCCGGGATGTTGAGTAGCTCTCTTACCATCTGCAGTACTTTGCTGTTGACGAGCTGCATGTTCCTGCTCTTCTCGTTCCCGTTGCTCCATCTCCCTCCGCTTCTTGGGCGACGTGAGAAACCGGGTGAGCTTCGAGACCTTGCTGGACGGCTTCATAGAGGATGTCACCGAGAAGACTGTGCTTTGTGGTGACTTTGGCGGTCTTGGAAGCTGTGTCTGCAATGTGAGCTGGAACTCGAGATCGTCAAAGACGACCAGTTCGAACTCTTGACCAATCTGGGACGTCTTGCCAAGAGGAAGCATTGAAGTGGTCACACAGTGCATGCCATTATCCAAAGTCATCTGGAACTCGCAGCGACCATCTGTCCTATGTCAGTTTTGTGCCTAGCGATATTAAGAACGCACTTACACCTGGGAATAGGAAGTTCCAAATCTTTGATCTGGACGACTTTGACAAAGAGCCTACCGCGCTCAACGGGGTTACCCGAGTCATCGTGATCATAAGCAAGTGCTTCGTCAACAGCATCCACAGCTTCAGCATTGCTCACTTGACCGGGCAATGGAGGCACAGCTTCCATGCGACGCTCGGGTACGATGTTCGAGCGCCGCGTGCTCTGCCGACGCATCTTGCCATTCCAAGGCTCGGCTTTCCAAGGTTCGCTGGGCTTGCGAGCACTGAGTGGTTTTGTGGACACGAATGAGGCTGTTGCTGGCGCGACCACACCTGAAGCAGTCGCTGGAGCTGATAATTGTCTGAAATCTTCACTGATCTGGCGATTGCTTGCAACAACGACCTTCGTGTTTTGTCTCATGACGTACCCTCTCTGTGACAAACACATTCATTAGCATCATGATCAGAACGTGGAAATGAATAAGAGAGGAAGGGTGCCACTCACCTTCTGGTTGTCCATGACGCGCTCGAACTCCTCATCGAGACCAAAGCTGAAATCATTCGAGTCGCCTTCGATAGGAAGCTCAAGCTTCATCTTCATACTTGGTTTGCGTATTTTCGGCTGCTCAGACTCGACCATGTTGAGGTCGTCCCCGATGCCATCTTCAGACCCATCATCAGACTCCATTTCGTGATGAGGATCAGCTTCTATGAAGTTCTCCTCGTCAACGTCTGCTTCCTCTTCCTCCTCGTCATCAACGACTGGCAGCTTTATCTCACCACTGACAAGTCTTCGGGTTGCAGCCATAGCAGCGATATCCGCAGGTGTCGAGGAGACTCTAGTTTTCAGCTTCATTCCTGTGGCTTTGATGGTGGCTACGGGTTCAGGTACCTCCGGCGATTCGCTTCTCTCACTCTCGGAATCAGAGGTGATCGAATGATGTATTACTGATTCTGCCACGCTCTCGAACGAGGCCTTCGATGCAAGTGTTGGAGGTGGCTGCAGATGATATGCTGTAGACGAGCTCGGTGCATCTACCTTTGGTGCATGCTCTTCGATGCTCATGCTTGGCGTTGGTCTATCCTCAGGTGATGCACTAAGGTAAGAGCGGAGGCCAAAGTCGAGATCGTCGCCAGCAAGGAAAGAGGTGAAGTCTGGTAGGCTGACCTGCGTGTCTTGTGATTGACTGTGACTGGCTGACGTTGTTGCTGTAGATTTGCTCACATCTCTCGATTCGACTGGCGTGCTGTGGTAAATCTCTTCCTCCAATGCTGGCAGATCAAGGACTGGTAACTGTGATCGAGGATGCAATTCGACATGATGGATTACAGAAGACGCGCGACCAAAGTCTACCGTGTGAGGGGCTTCAAGGCCGAGTTCCTGGGCGACACGCATGGCATGCGAAACTGCCCGGTCTGCGTCCTCATCCTCGCCGGCCTCGTCATACAGGTTCTCTTCCTCGTCCTTCACCAGAACCGGTGCCTGAATGTCGTCGAAGTTGCCTGAAGTCTCTCGAGACTGTATGGGTACGTCTGGATCGAGGTCGGCGTACTCATCATACGGATCCTCGTCGTTCTCTGCGTCGAAAACCGAATCTGAATCCCGGGCGTCGCCATGAATGTTGCGCAAGATAGACTCACGGGAGATCCTGGATGGCGCGCGGAATTCCTGTTCAGGAGGAACACCTGCCTTCCCTTCTGCGACATCCGGGTCGTGACTAGACTCGGCACTCTCTGATTCGTTTTCAACAACTGACTCTTCCTGAATTTGCTCAGCCAAAGCTGAAGAAGCACGGAGGTTTTCGCTGCTTCGCTGGACAGATAGCAGCCGTAGGCGCTCTTCCAGAGGCATGGGAGACGCCTCACGCATGCTGATGATGTCCTGCTTCGAGATTGAAGGTGCACGCGGCGGCGTCGGCAGGATGCGCTGGAAACTCTGACTTCGTTCAAGCTTCCTCTCCACCTGCTCTACGGCAGAGTCACTCGGTGGCGGTAGTGGCGGCAAAGGTCTGTTGACAGAGTTGGATCGAGAAAGCGTGCTTGCTTGTGAACGAGGTTCATGATTAACACCGAAGGGATCCTCCAGGGCGTCTGCTAGCTCAGTGTTGGCAGCACCAGGACTCATGTGTCTCCAATCCTCCGGTAGCACAACTGGTGTCTTTTCTGTATCCTCCAGAGAGTCTTCAAAGCTATCTTCTCTTTCGTCGTAGTTGGGTTCTGGGTAGTCGTTGTCCATATCGTATGGATCAAGCTCGTAGCTGCCCTCACGTGAGTCCGACGCCACCGAGGACGGCACAGGCGTGGCATGCTCATACTCGTTTATCTGAGGTGGCGCAACGTCGAAAGTCACTGATTTCGGACGGCGGAGTACATGCTGAACGGTGCGCTTCTCAACTACTTCCTCCAATACAGGCATATCCTCAGCCCCAGCGTACCGACTCGCTCGCGACAAAGAGGACTTCTGTGGTGACATCTGCTGCTTTGATGGCGAAATCGAACGTACACCGCCGGAGAGTGGAGAGCGATTCTCATCTTGCGCCATGAAGGAAACTTTGCTTTCACTATCTGCCTTCGCATGACCACGAACCGAGCCAAAACCATTTCTTAAGCCAACGATGCCAGAATATTGTGTGCTTAACGGTCTAGCACCAGTCAGAGCTCTGTTGCTGGCAGGCGCGATCGCAACGCCGTCATCTAGATTGCGTGCAAAGATGTTGTTGTTGACTCTTGAAGCTTTCTTCAGGGCCTCCACAGAAACTCGGCGTGATTGTCCTGGTGCAGCGGGCACGTTTGCGGTCTTCTCAGTCTTTGTGTGTCCTGGAGAATTGGATTCGCGGCTCTTCCAGAATGAGAGCGGAGAATTTGCTTTTGGTGATGGCTCGAAGGGAGAAGAGTCGCGAGTGAAGCTCTGCTTCTGAGACTGGACAGTGTTGTTAGAACATCCTGGGACGAGACACATAGTAGTCGTCTTCCCATACCAGTGTATTCTGTTTCACGCTTGGTGAGTTGCGCCGGATGCCCATAGGGGTGATCTCTGACAAAGGGCGTGACATTGCGGGTGACTTTGACGGTGAGGTAGACGCGCTTTTCGCGATGCGCAGAGGTTCGACCTGACAAGACGAGTTAGAAACAAGTCTGAGCTTGTGTGTTCATGATGAGTGAGTCCATACACTTTCAGAGTCCATCTTGACGATCGCACATCAAAGTGACTGCAGGACGGAGAAATTGACGTCGGAGGAATGCTCTGCCTGAAATGATCGCCCTGTACTGCAACCTGAAACAACACTTTGCGTCTCGTCTGAGGACCTCGAATGCGCAGTCGAATATGAAGTGATGCGTGCCGTAGCTGCACCAATAGGCCGTCAAGGTCGAGCTCTGAGATACTGATGTTGAAAAGCTTAGCCAGGTGTGGATGGAAGAAAAGGAAAGCTAAGGTGCTGGTGGCCCCCGGGTTTGTTATGGCCGTTTTGTAGCAAGCAGGTAAATAGCAACGGAACCATGAGTCATGCACATCATTCTGAAACTTTTTCCAGGAACCTCGGGAGTCGAATGTCACATTAAACCCCGGGGAGAGTGCTCAGACTTCTGTCCTAGTACACTACATCATCGATCACGATGTTCAAGGCTGCAGGATCACTGTGTCCTTTCTGCGAAGTGCGCAGTCTTTTGCGACCAGGTGCTCCAGCATGGCAGTCTACAAGAACAGTGACATCTATGCAGAAGAGGCGTCCGGACAGGATGACACTGTCGCCGTCCGTCGGAAAGCCCCCACGACGTGATTCGGATGGCAAGAGACCTGCGAGAAGGAACGAGGGCCCGTTTGCAGGTATGAACAGAACAAGGCCAGGCGAAAGAGTAGAAGCAGAGAGACGGAGGACAGAAGCCAAAGCCGCCACGAAAAGTACTGGTCCGGTCAAGCCGTTTCACCATCGCATGGGAAAGCCTAACGATGAAAGGAAGAAAAACAAGAGATTTCCTGGCGATATGAAAGCCTTGAAGATGCAGCAGGCGTTGACAAAAGTTTCCTACGGTCAAAGGAACGTGGTGAAGAGTAGGATCAGTGACATAGAATCATTCCAACAGTTTCCACTTCTCCCCGTCATACAAGAATCGATACCACAAGAGGCACTGAGAGGGCTGCTAGACATCACGCCTACGCCGATTCAGAGACTTGGCATTCCCGCGTTGCTTGGGATGCCTGGAGATCGCAGGCGCCAAACTCTATCCTCCGACATGCGCCAGTTCTTGCTTGCCGCCGAAACAGGTTCTGGCAAGACACTTGCTTACTTACTGCCTGTCATTGACGCAATAAAGCGAGCAGAGATCGCTGAACAGGAGGAGGAATCCAAGAATGAAATCAAGAAAGAGGAGAAGACATTAAAGAACATATTCGAGCTCGAATCACCACCATTAGCAGATGAAGCACATTCATCCGCAGGAAGGCCTCGAGCTGTGATACTGCTACCAACCTCGGAACTAGTAGATCAAGTCGGACGTATATTCAAGAGCTTCGCCCATACTGTGAAACTACGAGTATCTCCAATCTCAGCCTCATATTCCGCCACCATTATTCGCAATCGTCTGTTCGGACCTGGTGGCGTGGACGTAGTTATCTCTACACCTCATCTATTGAGCAGCATCGCGGAGAGCGACCCTAACATCTTGTCACGGGTCAGTCACCTCGTTGTCGATGAAGCAGATTCGCTGCTCGACCGCTCGTTCTCACCCATCACTTCGGCTATCATTGATCGTGCGACACCATCGCTGAAGCAGCTCATACTATGCTCAGCGACAATCCCGAGGAGTCTTGACAGCTTCTTGCAGAAGCGCTTCCCGGACATTGTACGATTGACTACGCCGAATCTCCACGCTATTCCACGGCGAGTACAGCTCAGCGTAGTAGATGTGGACAAAGAGCCATACCGTGGGAATCGCGATCTTGCATGCGCCGACACTTTGTGGTCAATCGGCAAAGGTTCGAGCGGCATGGCAGATGAAGCACACGAGATCAAGCGCGTGATTGTCTTTGTCAATGAGAGAGAAAAGGCTGTTGACCTAGCCAAGTATCTGGTCACAAAAGGTGTGGACGCTGCTCCCTTGAATCGAGACACAACAGAGCAGAGGCGAGGCGACATTCTGGCATTCTTTACATCTCCAGATGCGAGTAGTCAACTGGCCGAGGACTTGCAAATACGTCCTGCCAGGAGTGAAGCACAAGGCCGCGATTCGTCGCGAGTACTGGCAAACACGAAAGTCATTGTTATGACAGATATCGGTGCTCGTGGCATCGATACTGTGAATGTCAGAAACGTCGTTCTCTACGATGTCCCCCATACAACTGTGGATGTTATCCATCGACTCGGCAGGACTGGTCGAATGGGTCGGCGCGGCAAAGGTGTCGTACTTGTAGGGAAAGACGACAGGAGGGACGTTGTGAGAGAAATCAGAGAAGGCATGTACAGAGGCCAGGCTCTGATATGATACAATGATATAGCGAGACGAATTCCATAGCACATACTGTATCTCTTCTCTACCTTGCCATCTTCGCGTACTACTACTACCAATGTTTCTGTACTGGCATGCCCCTGAAAGCACAGACCATCACTTTTCCAATGACTTCCAAGTCCGGGGAACATGACGGGATGCGCATGCGCCATCTATTGCTCCACTAGCTTGTAGCGACCACCTTACTATCATCTTTACAAGCTCATCTCGATCTTCTGCACATTCTAATCGAAGATGGCCGGGCGCTTTGTCAGAGCGTCAAAGTACAGACATGTATTCGGTCAGACTAGCAAAAAGGAACAATGCTACGACAACCTGCGCATAACCAAGAACGCGTGGGATAGTAACATTGTCAAGGCGAACCCAGAATATATCGCAGTCAACTGGGAAGCAAGTGGTGGTGGCGCGTTCGCTGTTATACCCATTGAAGAGAAGGGAAAGCTGCCTGACCTCATTCCACTGTTCAGAGGACATACCGCGCCGGTGCTCGATACGGACTGGAGCCCTTTCGACGACAAGCTGATCGCGTCTGCTTCGGACGATGGCAAAGTCATGCTGTGGAAGGTTCCGGAAGGTTTCACTGTACATCAAGACCCAGAAAGCATTCAGGACGTTGCGCCGTACAGCCAGCTGAAAGGCCACACGCGGTAAGTGTAGCTGATCCTGGCATCAGGAACCTGCTGATAATAGTGCAGGAAAGTTGGTCACGTACTGTTCAATCCTTCGGCGCAGAACGTCCTCGCTAGCTCTTCTGGCGACTATACGATCAAGATTTGGGATGTGGAAACTGAATCGGCCAAGCTGGTCTTGCAGCATAAGGATCTCATACAGTCAATGTCATGGAATGCCAGCGGTTCTCTGATGGTTACAACGTGTCGTGACAAGAAGATCAGAGTCTGGGATGCGCGCCAACAGAAGCCGGCGATGGAGGTAGCTGGGCACTCAGGCGCAAAGAGCAGCCGCGCCGTGTGGCTTGGTGAGCACGATCGGTTTGCAACAACTGGGTTCTCAAGGATGAGCGATAGGCAATTGGCGTTGTGGGACCCGCGAGCAGCATCAGGTGGACCTATCGACGATTTCACAACCCTCGACCAGATAGCTGGTATTGCCATGCCTTTCTGGGATGAGGGTACTCAAATGCTTTTCGTGGCAGGCAAAGGGTGAGCTACGATGACCTCGATCCGATTTTGCGCGAGCTAACAATCCTCAGTGATGGCAACATCCGATACTACGAGTATGAAAACGACAAGTTCGAGTACCTCAGTCAACATTCTGCAGCAGATCCTCAACGAGGAATCGCATTCGTCCCGAAACGTGGTGTCAACACTCACCAAAACGAAATCACACGCGTCTACAGGACAGTCAACGACACCATGGTCGAGCCAGTATCATTCGTGGTGCCCAGGCGCGCCGAAGTCTTCCAAAACGACATCTATCCTCCAACAGTCGGTAGCAAGCCCGCCATGTCGTCCAGCGAATGGTTCGGTGGCAAGGATGGACTACCTCCGAAAATCAATCTCGAGGACATCTTCGATGGTCAAGAGCCACAAGAGATTGCTAGCGAATACAGTGCGCCTGCACCCATGTCGAAGCGTACACCTGCGCCAACACCTGCGCCTGCTCCGATAAAGAAAGAGCCAGAGCCAGAACCCAAGCCTGCGCCTATCAGTTCTCGTGGCCCGCCCCCTTCGCTAAAGGACAACCAGTCGATGTCAAGCTTAGCAGACAAGTTTGCGGACAAGTCCGAAGACCAACAGGACGACGACGACGATGACTTCGGCGACGTGCCAGCCCAGTCCATGCGGGCAAATGCAATGTCTGGCATATCTACTCCTGTCACGATGAAGTCTCCTGAACCAGTGCGAGAGAGTGCACTTCCTAGTTTCATGTCGCAGAAGAGCGAACCCGTGCCAGCTGCAGAGCCAACAGCTACCTCCGCCCCAGTCGAGACAGCTACCACGTCAACGTCGACCTCCCTTCCAGAACCTTCTGCGCCTGCGTCCACGTCGACTGCGGCATCGTCATCCGGAGCCGGCGCAAGTGCTGCACAAGGCCTCGGCAAACACCTTCAGGACATCAAGGCGATGCTAGAGATGCAGCAGAAGACCATGGCAGAACAGAGTGAGAAGATTGATGCTTTGACAAAGGAGGTGGCTGCACTGAGGGGAAGCTCGTAGTATCAGGACAGGTCTGGACAGTATCAGTCTTGGATATGTATTTGTAGCACCTCATCGCGCATGAATTCAAAGGGCATAAGTAGTACTAGGATATAAGCTAAGCAGAATCCCCACGGTACTCACCCCGAATCTTTTCTCAACTTCCTGTGATTGTATCTGCTTCGAAACCCTCCAATTATGACGCTTTGAATTGTACGTACAACGTTTTTGGCGACTTTGTACGCGACACGCGCCGACCTAGCTTTCACATTACGACACCGCTGATTTGCGACTTTCGGCGCCTCCCTTCGCAAGCTTGCTAAGAACTTGAAGGCTTTGTTGTCGTGGTGCAGCTCGTCGTGTCTGTCACATCATGTCGCGGAGGAAAGCTGCAGCTGCAGCTCCAGTGGAAGAACCTGAAGAGGATGATGAGCCATCGAATCCAGGATTGCGGTTCAATGAGCCTCTATCATGGCGCGCAGGAAGCAAACCATCTACTGGAGAACTGTTACGGCGACTAGAATTGCTCGCGCAGGAGCTGAAAGAATTGGACCAGGAGGATATCGACAGAGATGCGCTCACGCGACCAGCGAAAGACCTCGTACATCAGAACCTGCTTCAGCACAAAGATAAGGGTGTCAGAGCGTGGACAGCATGCTGTATAGCGGACATCTTCAAGCTTTGCGCGCCGGAAGCGCCATTCACAGCGGCGCAACTCAAGGCAGGTTTGGTCTGTCACTTGAGCAGCAACAAGCATGCTAACATCTGTATAGGAAATCTTCACAGTCATCATCACGTCCATAATACCTGCGCTCTCCGACCCTACCGACCCTTACAACAGTCAGCATCTCTACGTCCTCCTATCCCTGGCGCAAGTCAAGAGCATCGTGCTTCTTACCGATGTACCCTCTTCCAATCAGCTTATCCTCAGACTGTTTGAGACATGCTTCGACGTGCTCTCGACACCAGGTCAGGAGATGAGTAAGAACATCGAATACCACATGACCAGTATCCTTGAGTGCATGATAGACGAGACACAGGGCCTACCGACTGAGGTCATCGAAATTATCCTGGCGCAGTTCATGCGCGTAGATCAAGCGCTAGCAAATGGTACAAGCTCAAAAGCGAAGAAGGCTGCTTCAGCAGGGGACACAGATGCTGCGCAGAGTACAATATCAATAGCGTCAAATTCAGCAGCATATAACATGGCGAAGAACGTCGCGAATACCTGCGTCGACAGGATGTCGAGATATGTAACTCTTTACTTCGGCAATGTCATCATGAATGCCACAACTCCAGCTACACGGACTAAGCATACTAAGGCGCATAAGTCCAGAAGAGGAAGCAGTCCAGTCGATGATTCTGACATTGACGAGCAAGCCGGCCCGGATGAGGAGGGTTTGAAACAACTGGAAAAGGCGCATAAGCTGTTGCGCGAGTTGTGGAGGTCAGCACCTGGCATAGTTCACAACATGATACCGCAGATCGAGGCAGAGCTGTCAGCCGAGAATGTCGATATCAGAATAATTGCCACGGAAGCTATAGGCGACATGGTGTCCGGTATAGGTGCCGCTGGACTACCTCCTGCTACAGAGCTAGATCCTGCTATATATCCAGCAATGACTTTGAGCTCCGCCGCAAGAGACTCCTCAGCCTGGGCCGGGCCTTCGGCACCATCAGCTCCGCAGTCGTTCAGTCAAGCACATCCTATAGCATATCAAAGCTTTCTAGGGCGGCAGAAGGACAAATCTCCGCTCATCCGAGCTGCTTGGACAAAAGGCATCGGGCGCATACTCAGCACGTCTGCAGGCGGAATAGGTCTAGAAGCTCAAGAAGAGAAAGATCTGATTAGCTATCTTGCTGAGAAGGTCATGGACACTGACGAGAGAGTGCGAATCGCAGCTATTGAAAGTGTTGCGCAGATGCGCTTCTTGGACGTAGTCAACAAGATTAGCTCGACTGGGGGCGTCAGCGACGAAGGATCAGTGCTGTACAATATCGCACAGCTCACGAGAGACAGAAAGCATAATGTCCGCACTGAAGTAATGCTACTGCTCGGGAAGTTATGGGGTGTAGCTTCGGGAGAAATTGCAAGCGGGAACGATAATATGAGGAAACTGCTTGGAGCTATTCCCTCTGCAATATTCAACGCAGCATACGTTAATGAGCCGGACGTCAACCAGCTCATCGAAAAAGTGCTTTACGAACAATTCATGCCCATGGGGTGGCCGGCCATGAAGAAGAAGAGCAAAGTAGCGAATGAAAGCCAGGACGCGAACGGTAGTCAAGCAAATGGTGCTGTTGGCAACATCGAAGTCCATGCAGATAAGCTGCGAACCGAGAGATTGCTCACGCTCGTGCGAGATTTGACACAGCGAGCCAAGACTGTCTTCCTAGCTATGATGGTACAGCAGAAGACTATTGGAGACAACTTCAAGAGCTTCCTCAAAAAGTGCGAGGAATATAATGGTGGCGAGGTTGAGAGTGACGCAAAGCAAGTCAAGGCCGACCTGACCAAGTTGATCAACTTCTTTGCAAAGTCATCCCCAGATGTCAATCGTGTTTCCGACGATCTGTGGAAGTTTGCAAAAAGCCACGACCGCAGATGTTATGCACTAATGCGATTTTGCATGGCAGACGACAGCGACTATTCGAAAGTGCATAAATCTATGAAGGAGATCATAAGACGCATAGACGGGTTTTCAAGCACTACAGGAACGCTCCCACAAACACTGCAAGCAATCTTATACAAGATATCGAACGTCCTCTACAATAGGAGCGGTATTCACGCAATCATGGAGTTCTCGCAGTCTCCAGACGAAGGACTGGCGGCTCCTGCTCATGAGCTGCTAAAGAACATCTCCGCGCATCGTCCAGGAGTCTTCAAAGCACATATCCAAGAACTATGTCGTGTGCTACAAGATCAAGCACCTCGGCCGGGTCGTGATAATGACTTTGATGCCCTGGATAGTATGAAGGCCTGTGCTTCATTCGCAAAGCGCTTCGCCAAAGAGGTTTCGAGAGACCCAAAATTCATCCAAGCATTGATGCAATATGCTACTCTTGGCTCACCTCCTGCAGCAGCAAAGTACGCCACTGCTATTATAATGACCATATCTGATAAAAAGGAACTACACATGAAAGAACTTCTCAAGCAGTGTGTCAAAGGGTTTGAGTATGGCTCTGCTCACTTCCTTGCGCGACTTGCTTGCCTAAGTCAGCTCATGCTTTCTGCATCGACGTGCCTGGATGAGGAGAAGGACGTCGACCCAGTGATTGACATTGCCATCAAGGAGATTCTGTCACATAACCGCACTGAGGCTTCTGAGGACGACTCAGATAACTTCGATCAGCCTGACGAAGAGTGTCAAGCAAAGACATGGGCTTTGAAATTGCTGGTGAATCGATTACGATCATTTGACTCTGCCAGTCATGCCAAAGACGCCTCGCCGCACGTCTACAATCTGCTCAACAAGCTGATCGTACAAGAAGGCGACTTAATACCAGGAACACCCAAATCGCATCGGTCGTATCTTCATCTCCAAGCCGCGCTACGCCTCCTGAAGCTGTCCTGCACGCGCGACTTCGATCATGTACTAACACCTCAAAACTTCATCACATTGGCAACGGTCGCTCAAACACAGAGCTCGCCAATCCGCCAGGCCTTTGTGACCAAAATCCAGAAATATCTTGGACAAGGTAGATTGCCATCTAGATTCTACACTATCATATTCCTGCTACAATTTGAGCCTACGAAACAGCTGCGGCAAGATTCGATGACATGGCTGAAGGCAAGATCTCAGATGTTTGCTAAGGCTAAGAGCACTACATTTGAGGTTGTGTTCTCACGGCTCCTCAGTCTTCTCGCTCATCACCCGGACTTTGAGAACAATGTGGAGGATCTAAAGTCATCTGCAATGTACATCATGTTTTACCTGAAAGCGGTTGCCACGCAGGACAATATCTCGCTAATCTACTTCCTGGCTCAACGAGTACGTGGCGTCAAGGATGCCATCGATCCCACACGAAGTGAGAACTTGTATATAATGTCTGAATTAGCTCAGGTCATTATTGGACATTTTGCGGACATTCACGGCTGGTCAATGCAGGCATATTCTGGCAAGGTGGGCTTGCCGAAGGAGCTGTTTGACAGGCTGCATAGCAGTGAAGGTGGGCATGAGCTTGCCACTAAGCAGTTCTTGCCTCAAGAGCTCGTCGATGACTTGGAGGCGCTTGTCAAGGAGAGCTTGCGCCCTCCGAAGAAGGTACGCCACACCCCTCGTATATATTTACCATCCTGCTAACACTTCTCCAGAGACGATCCGACGGCGACGGTGACCAACCTAGCAAGAAGCGTGCGACTGCCTCTACGACTAATGGTGTGTCAAAACCTAAAGCTGTGCCAGTTCGGAAGGCAAAGAAGCCCGCCAAAACGCCTACGAAGAAGACGAATACGAAGAAGCAAGAGGAAGAACCTGCAACTGAGCGACGGAAGAGCGGACGTGCTTCTGCCAGACAGACTTACGCCGAGCGAGACGACGATGAAGATGACGAAGAGATGGAGGAGGCTCAGCAAGAAGATGAGGAGGAAGACGACGAGGTCGAGGTCGAGGATGAAGACGCAGACGATGCTCAAAGCGAGGTCGAGGATGAGCCTGTGCAGAAAACAAAAGGAAAGGCACCAGTGAAGAGTGCCAAAAAGCCTGCGGCAAAGCCTGCAGCAAGGGCTCCCCCAGTTGAGCCAGAGGCGTCAGACGACGAGTTATCCGACCCTCCTGAAAGTGATGAGGAGTGATGAAAATGGAAAAGGGCTATGCATATGGGACGGCCTTCTGGCGAATATAGGCACAGAGATTTATGGCGCAGGCAGCATTCATGGACAGATAGGATGCTTTTCTTCTTGTATACCCTTCCTAGCACATCTCAGGAGGTCAACTTAGCGATAGGAGGAATAATTGAACTTATGATGTTGTTCACTTCCAGCTCACTCTGTTAAGCGTGACGTCCCTAAAATGCTTAAATTGAACATCGTCACGTCACTCTCAGCGCGTGTCGCGTCTACCGCCTGTAAAATAACCTTAACTTCATCTGTACTCGATCTTCAGCACTCTACATCATGGCAGACGGTGACAAATGTGAGTCGCCGAAGATATGCGCCTCACACTAGCTAATATAATCGCAGGGTCAACGAACGCCAACGAGGCCATCAAGATCCGCTTCTTTCCGCCCGCGGGCTCAAGCGTCAAGAAAGATACGATCTTCTCACCTGACTTCACCCACACCATCTTCGGCGAGGAGGAGACGATATTTGGATACGACAAGCTCAAGATATGGCTCGACTTTGATAGCGACACGTTGCGACCAGATCTGCAGGTGGTGCATAATAAGCAAGTGGAACAGGTCGGGAACACAAAGGCAGATGAGCCCGAGGAAGTGCTGAGGGAACTGATGCCGGGTGAGTGAGAAGACGGTCGCGGGATGTTGACGATGGGTACTGAGATTGTGCAGGTCTTGGATTGTCGGATGAGGACAATCAAAAGAGCGGAGAGAGGTTCACTCCGCCCGGGAAGAAGATCTCAGAATACACAGCAAATGGTGATCGATATGGCATATGGGCAGCGAATCTTTCGGACCCGGCGGCGAAGCGATTGCTACGGAACATGCAGATCCTTGTGCTCTTGTTCATCGATGGTGCTTCTATGATAGAACTGGACGATCCTGACTGGACGATACAGCGGTGGACGGTGTTCTTCGTGTAAGAATGCTATAGCGTAGGCCGTTTGGGATCAATGGCTGATACTGAACAGCTACAAGATCGAGACGACGCAAGACAGCCAGACGTGCTATCATTTCATTGGCTACTCAACAGCCTATCGCCTGTTCTTCCTGGACCGCGACGCACAGCAGACTCCTTTGACAGACCTCCCTCCTGAAGATCACGACCTGATCCGCCATCTCCCAGCACGAGAACGCATTTCCCAATTCCTCATCCTCCCTCCGTATCACTCGGCCGGCCATGGTTCTCACTTGTACAACGCCATGGTGAACCTCTTCCTCGCTAATCCCCAGATCCGTCAAATCACAGTCGAAGATCCCAATGAGAAGTTCGACGACCTCCGCGACTTCAACGACCTAGCACGACTCCGACATACATCTCCCGAGTTCTGCGCACTCACCCTGAATACATCCGCTACCATTGCCATGCAGAAGGACAAGCCTTTACCGGTAGCTCAGCTGATTTCCTCGGAAATATACGACTCCATATCACACAAATCACGCATAGCGCCACGGCAATTCGCAAGACTGGTGGAGATGCAACTCCTGAGTGCCATACCGCAAAATCACCGAAAGACATCTCGCATCACGCGGAAAGACCATGCCACTGATCTCAACGACCGAGCATATTACTTCTGGCGATTGATCGTGAAGCAGCGGCTATTCATGCACAACATGGATCAGCTCATACAGTTGGAAGTGGACGAGAGAGTGGAGAAATTGGAGGAGACGGTGGCTGTCGTGGAGATGGATTATGCAAGGATCTTGGAGGTGGTTGGGAATAGGGCACAGAGAGTAAAGGCACTTGGTGGTGGAGCAGGAGATATGTTTGGTGGTGTGCCGAAGGACGTGATTGATGTGGACATGGACGACGTCGCAGACGATGAAGGGGGTCAAACGGGACCTGGGAACGACTCTGGACGCACACCGAGCAGAATGAAGCGGAAGAGAGTAGTGGACGACGAAGATGACGAGGACGATGCAATGGTTGTGGAAACAGAGAAGCAGAAGCCGGTGTCGTCTTCAGACGGGCTTCGCGCGGTGACAGCAACAGAGACACCCAAGAGTGGCAAGAAGAAGCGGTCGAAGATGCCTGAGGTGATTGACCTTGAGTAGAGGACTGCAATGAGGAGCATTGAGGGCGTTATGGTGGAAGAGATACCCAACTCGAGTGAAGCTGCTTGAGCATTCCTGTCTATAACGAAACCACATTCCATGTTGGCACTTCTTCAAATGCACATGAGTGTGTATCATCATCTTGCCTATATTGTCCTACTATTCATTTATACAAAGAGCTCCTGATACCGAGTGTAGCGTAGGGAGTAGGTAGGCTAGAAGAGCTGAGAGCAAATGTCTTGGCGTCGACTTGTGCCGAAGAAGTGGAGACCCATCGGACATCTCTTTGATCAACAAGTTCAACTTCCGAACATTATCGTTGGAGCAGTCCGAGTACGTTGACAGCAACACTTTTTGTCCACTCCTTGTTCA
>Ga0268246_10000347_pt1 | contig 21607 bp, 29 predicted proteins | sample AgamicOrSfe_FD_200242 | JGI IMG/M metagenome (GOLD analysis project Ga0268246, IMG submission 200242) | Agave microbial communities from Guanajuato, Mexico - Or.Sf.e (v2) (version 2) | ecosystem: Host-associated > Plants > Phyllosphere > Phylloplane/Leaf | place: Guanajuato, Mexico | collected...
AAGGTAATGTGACGCCTGCTCTTGTCGTTGATAAACTTGATATCAATCTTCCTCCTCTCGCGTCCGCCTTTCTCATCATCGTCGTCGTCGTCGCCAGCATCAGCCAGCATTCTCTTCTTGGTCGGACGGCCAGCGTCGCCATTGTCGTTTGCATTGGGGTCGTCGACGAGTTGGTAGCCACCGGTGTTCTGAAGATTGGCGTCATCGACGCTTCCTTGTAGGTCGGCCATGATGGGAGATTGATGATGATGGGAAACTGTGGGTGGTATGCTTAATGAAGCAAGAGGCTAACTCGTTCAAAGAGGAAGAGGTGGGGGTGAGGCTGCGTTGGGAAGGCCCGAGCTCTTCACAAAGGGGCTACCAGGCTTTGCATCTCAGCTGACTTCACGACGACGTTCATCATTTATGACGACTATGATGTGTAGATAGAAATGTGCAATGCCGAAGTAAGAGACTATGAGGTGGCACGGTGTTGTGCTCTCTATGAATCTGATACTGTTGACTTCAGATCTACGACGACCTCACTTCAGATGAGCGAGATGCGATGTCCTGCAATCGAGCGTGTATCCAATGATAACCTATATTCACTCACTCATCGAACACACTCCTATTGAAGAAGCGCACAATCTGCCTCCCCGCCTCTTTTCCCACCTTCGGATCTAGTTGCTCTTCTGTCATATTGCTCAACTCGATCAAGCTGCCCACATCGAGTAGTAAGGCTTGCATGACCTTTCCATTGACGCCAGGCACGCCCCGCAGCATATCCTGTGGTACCTGACTCCAGGTTCTGCCTTCGGCCTCTTCACCGTCCTCCAGACCCAGCTGGACTGCACGCATTGGATCAGGCTCGTCCTGCTGTTTCTTCAACTCTTCGAAGATCTCGGCTGTCTGATAGGGCGAGGATGACCAGATAATCTTCAGCCGAGGAAAGGCTAACGTAAGCAGTACGAGCTTTGACTGTAGGTCAGAAGAGGTTTGTGGGTTGAGGCTTGCGAATGACGACGATCCAGACATTGACAGATCGGCGAAGGGCTCCAATGTGAATGATTTTCCAGCATCGAACTCAATCAGGAGGAAGGGGTCCTTGTAATGTTGGAGCATGCGTTCTGCTTGCGTGTAGAGGCGACCGTTATTGAAACTCGATATCAGATCGCGGACGGACTTTCGTTCGACGCAGATATGTGGTGTGAGTACATAGTCGCCAACGGTGAGTACGCACGGTATGGTCTCCATTGCGCGACCGTGGCACAACGATGGCAGTGAAGAGCGGAACTCGCGAACGTCCACAACAACTCGAGGAGGAGCTGCTGTAGCAGCAACACGACCACCACCAGCGATACGTGTATTGATTGTACGAAGAAAGGCTTCTTGTGGATCCTCGATACCATGAGCGTCAAGGGTCATGGTGAGTGCCATAGTCTACAAGTTGTAATGTCAGTATACAAGCTTCAGCTGTGCAGAGTGTATTGATCATAACTCACCCCTCGCTCCTTGATCAGCCTTGTGAATGACTCCTTCTCTCTTCGTGTATTGCTCAGGTACCTCTGCTCTTCCACTGAGCCACCATAATACATGAAGAATACTCGCACATTTCGATCCGTGTGCGAACTTCGGTAAACTTCCACTCTCCTGATAAAGGCAAGATCTGGCTCATACATAATAATGTATCGTGGCCGTACTTCCTCGAGCAATTGCTCATCCATATCGCCGTCATATGGATGCACCATGAGAAGGTCCTTCATCTCGTAGAGCTCATAGTAGTCCTCCATGTTCTCGAGCGGGTCATTTGCTACCTCGCCTTTTTGCCCAGCTTCGATCTCTGTAGGCTGTAGCTCGGCCATGAGTGCTGCAACATGCGAGTCCCGATCTCCGGCCACGTACACACCGCCACCGGTGTTTCGAGACGGTGCACCACCAGTAGCACCACCACCTCGGACTCGTCGCCGCTTGTTAGGCGGCCCCTTGCCACGACTCCCGTCCTGACCTTTCTGCCCAGATGCACCACTGATTGTTTTCTGATTTTCTGTAAAAAGTGCAGCACTGACCTTGGAGAAGTCTTTTTTCCAGGCAAGGTAGTTCCGTAGTCTTCTTCGCATCATGAAAGCTGCTGACGGCGCAGCTACGGAAGGCTCATCTCCCGCGTCTGGCTGCTTTGCCTCTTCTGGCTGAACATACATGGTTTGTAAGTATTCACGAATCTGCCGACAGGTGCCCTGATCACCACACATCACGAGAATCGAGCCGTTAGAGTCATCCATGATTGTGGGGTTGAAATAGACATCGCGCTCGATTTCCTGAAGAGTTTCTGCGAGAACGGCCCATTTCGGTTGCTCTTCTAGAACTGGTCGGAGGTTGTCGGCCGCAGCTTCACCTTCATTGATACTGCCGCGATAGACACGTCGTTTGGCGCTGTCGAAGATAGTATGAGCTGCCTCGAGGAAGAGCCATGGAGATTGATTCTGTCTTGTCGAGCCAGGTGGTGGCGATGAAGCTGCTAGCACAGTATCAAGATACTTGTTGAAGCTGACAGCATCATACGTCAACACAGCTTGCAGGATACTTCGAAGTAATGTCAAATCGCGCACGATCTGCCTCGTGCGGAAACTTGTGCGATGCCAGACAGGGTCAAGTTGTCGTCGAACAATGACATCGAAGTTTTTGTGCAAAGCACTATCAAGCGTCCAATCCTCCATCTCCAGGCCTGTATTGGCTTTCTTCAATTCTCCAATACTGACCTCAACACACTCCATCACGGCATTCTGAATGTCCTTCATCGCATCGGTCATTGGCACCTCCAGCTCAATTACTTCCGCCTTCTTCTTTCCTTCTAGATCCTGTGTAATCGTGGCATGAAACCGTGGCCATAGACTAGGTCTTCTTAGAAACAAATTCCGCATCATGTTCGTCAATGGCGCAAAGCCAGAGGTGAAAGACTCAGGACTGTCTGTGAATGCCTTCAAAAAGCCAGCCTTGTTCTTCTGCCTGTATATTCGCAAGATGAAGGCTTCGAGCGATGTTGCGACCACTTTCTCAGCATGTAGTACAACCATACCAGTCACAGTGGCTGGATCTAGTAGACCTGACAGAAAGTCGATAATCAAAATCCTGCTCGTGATGCTGAACACACCACCCTTAGCATACAGCTGTTCTCTTTGCCCGACACTGAGCAGGTCCGTAGTAACCATTGTAAGACCTCTTGCCTTGGGAGACATGCTGATGGCAGCGTGTTCCGCCAGTGATTCACCGATCCAGCCATTCTCGCGCTCGTCCGCGCCGAGGACGATGATGAGGTTGTTGCCAGCAGCATCGTACGAGTGGAGCAGGTTGGTGACTATTCGAAGCAACCCGATACCGCGGCAGAAGAGAACCAGCTCATCCTCCTCGCGAAGTTCTTTGAATATGTCTTGCTGGAAGTCCTGCGCCGAGCGTTAACTATATGTAGCGAAGATGGCTTCGTGTACGACTTACCAGAGGAAGCGAAAGCTTCACCGGGTGCTTGTTGTCAGCCTGCGCCATTTCTCACTCGACAACTGCATTCACCAGCATGTAGAAGAAGTCTCATCCTTGCAGGATGTTGTATGCATGATGGGGTGTTTTCAAGATCGAGATCAAAACAATGTCGGATCATCTCACGGACAGGGTCCAGTCTCAGATCCTCGAACAGCAGACGAGACGAATTATACCTGGCAATGGTTGGTAATGTTTCAACCTCTAGTATATACATATGAACACCCTGAAACTTGTTATGCCAACCAACACCACGCTCGATGAGGCGTGGTGATAATAGCTAAGTGGGGGCATAGTCATGGTATGTAAATGCAACAGACAGCTATGTCCCTTCGCCTCTTCATGATGCACATCGACGCTTAACCTTCGTATCCATGCTTCTCCTTCAACGACTCAACAAGCGAAACGTACTTCTTCTGTGCGTCCTCTTTCGAAAGACCCTCGTCGACTGCCTTCTGCCATGCCTTGCGCTTTGCCTTGCCCTATACAGCTGTTATGATCGCGAATTCTTGCTGGTCGTGCAGACTACAATGCATACCTTGAAGTCGAATGTACCAGGCGCTTCAGAGTCCGCAATGTTCTCGCCAGAACCGACCTTGAAGAGGCCGTAGAGCTACAAGAACAATGTTAATATGGTTTGTGACAGTGGGTGCTCAGGACATACCTCGAGTAGCTCGTTGTCGCTGGGCTTAGCCTTGAGCTTACGGCTGTCCTCGACTGCGCGATCAAAGTCAGACATGTTGAGAGATGTGGTTTGAGGTCGGATATGTGAGGTGGATTAACTGCTTGTACTTGTAGATTCGTCTGAATGTTGCCAGCAGGTCTCCCGCCCACCTCATGACGTTTTAGTGATCGACAGCTCATCCATGGTTCGATGCTGGCGCGTGCCCTCATTTCTGGACGCGCCGCGACACCAGAAAAGTAGTGACAACACAGCAATCGACGTCGACAGCACTCTACATACCATACCGACAGCAGAAATGGCACCCAGCGCAGTCGATGCTTCAGGGTCAACGTTTGGGCCAGCAAGTGGTCCGGAGGTCATCCTCGAGCCAGAGATATCAACGACACCCACAGCACCGCGGTCACAGCCTCGACATGAGGAGTATCAATATCTTGACCTCATTCGACAGATCATAGACGAAGGCGAACACAGACCAGACAGGTGAGTAGATAAGCGGAAATGAGTTCATACGATCTTTGCTGACATCATGTATACAGAACGGGGACCGGCACGTATGCTGTGTTCGCGCCTATTCCCATGAAGTTCACACTTTCTCGTTCGCGAACGTCAGAAGATCCCGAGTCCTCCCTTGACTTCGTTCCTATCCTACCGCTCCTCACCACGAAACGCGTCTTCCTACGCGCCGTCACAGCCGAGCTTTTATGGTTCATCTCAGGCAATACATCCTCCACACCACTTTCAGAAGCTGGCATACATATTTGGGACGGCAATGGTTCTCGGGAATACTTAGACAGCGTGGGTCTATCCCATCGAGCAGAAGGAGATCTAGGTCCTGTATATGGCTTCCAGTGGAGGCATTTCGGTGCCCAATACAAGGATGCGAAGAGCGACTACACAGGACAAGGCGTGGATCAACTGGCAGAAGTGGTGAGGAAGTTATGTCACGCACCGTATGATAGACGGATTATCATGAGTGCTTGGAACCCTGCTGCAATGAAAGAGATGGCATTACCACCATGCCATATGTTTGCGCAATTCTACGTCTCCTTCCCCAGTGCGAAGAGAGGTGCCAAGACTGGACCAAATAGCACGCAAGTCGAAGAAAAGCCAACAGGAGCTGGAGGTGCAGAACGAGGTGTGCTATCGTGCCACCTATATCAGAGATCCTGTGACATGGGACTGGGCATTCCTTTCAATATTGCTTCGTATGCTCTTCTGACACACATGCTGGCCTACGCCTGTGATCTCGTTCCGGGCACGCTAACACACTCGATGGGTGACGCACACGTATATGCTGATCACGTAGATGCACTGGAACAACAAATCGCTAGGGAGCCTCGAGACTTCCCAACTCTTGACATCAAGCGGACTGAAGACAACGGAGAAGACCCTCCAAAGGCAAGAGGTGCTGCGAGAGACGAGAACATTGGTGTGAGAGCAGTAGAGGGCTGGCAAGCGGAAGACTTCGTGGTGCAAGGTTACAAACCGCACGCGAGTGTGAAGATGAAGATGAGTGTGTAAGCAATGCGTTATGAATTTCACGCCGGCAGATAGATATCTCCCAGTAGCCACGTTTCCCAGGATGATGTACGTGTGCGAGAGAAAAGAACACGACCTGATATATGTAGTCTTGTCAAATGTGAATTACAGTGAACAGTGAGTGAGTGCTGCAAGTATCGATAGGGGTGCACATCCCCGCTACCCCTGACTTGCAGCGACCATGTGGGAGGCTCAAACACACGCCGGACCAACCACGAACTCCAGATCTACACGGCATCCTCTCTTGCAGCAACTCTAGTCTATACTTTCAAAGCTTCTCTCGAACCCTACCCCTTCCCTGCACGACTAGACTCTCTCCCTGTATACACTCCCTGCTCGGCATCACGGCGCAACCACAGTCTCCCCGGGCGTCCGACACTTTATCTCGATCATCATCCTCCCTAGCGATCGCGAGTCAGCTCACGACTGCGAGCGAGATCCTCTGGGATCCCAAGGTCACGAGTAGGCCTCCGCCTGCCTCCTACTTACGTCCTACGCACGTTGGCACACTCACGACCAGCAATCGTACCGACTCTACAATATCTGTTCGAGAACTAGGCGGCGGCGACAGACAAGTAGTTCACCCGATGGATCAAAGACACCCAAATTCGTTCCAGCAGTTGGAGAAGCTGGGAGAGGGCACATATGCTACAGTAGGAACATGACATCGCTAAGGAGGTGGCGCTAAGACAATACAGGTATTCAAGGGGAAGAACAGACAAACTGGCGAACTTGTTGCACTAAAGGAAATCCATCTGGATTCTGAGGAGGGCACACCTTCGACAGCCATTCGAGAGATCTCGCTGATGAAAGAGCTGAAGCACGAGAATATCGTCTGGCTACATGATGTTGTTCACACCGAGAACAAGCTCATGCTGGTGTTTGAATACATGGACAAGGACCTCAAGAAGTACATGGACACACAAGGCGACCGCGGCGCACTAAAACCAGCAACCATCAAGTCGTTCATGTACCAGCTACTGAAGGGAATTGCGTTCTGCCATGAGAATCGCGTACTCCATCGTGACCTGAAACCTCAAAACCTACTCATCAACACGCGGGGTCAACTCAAGCTCGCCGACTTTGGTCTCGCTCGCGCTTTCGGCATTCCAGTCAACACTTTTTCAAATGAAGTCGTTACGTTATGGTACCGTGCGCCTGATGTTCTGCTTGGAAGTAGGCAGTACAACACCAGCATCGACATATGGTCAGCTGGCTGCATCATGGCAGAGATGTTTAGTGGTCGCCCCTTGTTTCCAGGCACAGGTAACGAGGACCAGCTTCAGAAGATCTTCCGCTTGATGGGAACACCATCAGAGAGGTCGTGGCCAGGGATATCGGCTTTCCCAGAGTACAAGCCCAACTTCACAGTCTACGTCACACAGGATTTGCGGCACATTCTTCCACAGATGGACCCACTTGCACTGCAGCTCCTCATGTCCATGCTCGTGCTACGTCCAGATGGCCGTGTCAGCGCTGCTGACGCTCTCCAACATCCTTACTTCAATGACCTACCAGAAATGCAGAACCAACAAGCCAGACTTGCTCAACAACAGCAGCAACAACAGCAGCAAAGACAGTACACCCAGATGACGATGCAGCAGCAAGTGGCAGCGCAGCAGCAGCAACAACAGATGGCGGCCCAGCAGCAGCAGTATCATCAACAACAATACGCTTCCCAAACCGTGCCTCAGCCTGTGTATCAGAACACAATGCGTATGCGATTTGACCCCCGGTACAGGATTTGAACTAACAATTATGCAGCCAACCAAGCACAAGGTCATTATGGGCAGCAACAATACACAGGTTACGCACAATGAGCATGGGATGAGTATCGAAAGTAACGCTTTGTATATGACAATGTGGCATGACTGGCATTGGCGTTGGTGGTTAGTGTGGTGTGGTCGGGCTCGAGGACACTTTTTAGACGGTTAGTGTGACAGAGCTATGTTCAAAGCCTTCGAGTAGGCATAGCTGCTAGCCGTGTGAAAATATAAGGCGGATTGACAACCTCAAAATCTGTATCTGCTAGATGTCTCGATCCCAGTCTCAGTGCGTGCTGTTTTGCTTCAGCCATGTTTCATCCACAAGGTTCAACGGCTGTACACCTCGGGACTTCAAAACGTCACGATCACATGCCTTCTCTTCGTTGTCCATCAGTTGGGACTGTCAAGGTGTGGCAGCAAGAGTTTCCCTACCCTGAATGTCATGCTGCTCAGATAAGAAGAGACTTTCCGGGATACTTCATTAAGATGTATATGCCTGAGATCACATCTGCTCGACTAGACCGGTCTGATCCCATCCACTGAGCGCCAGTCGATACCAGGATCCCAATGCTAGCTCAGTAACACGCAACTCAACCTACAGATGCAGGACACCATCCATGATCGTCTCTTGAAGCGCGAGCTTGGCAATCGCACGAGATACTCTGCTATCAAAGGTCTCTATAGCGATAAAGAATGGATAAGGAACCTGGACATTGTGAATGAATTGGATGGCCACAATGGATGTGTCAACGCTTTGAGCTGGTCGAAGAGCGGGACTCTTCTTGCCAGTGGCAGCGACGACACCCACATCAATATCCACACGTATCAGTCGACCTCCGAAACCAGTCCTTTCAAGCTCGCCACCACTATTGCGACTGGTCACTCTCAAAACATCTTTTCCGTCAAATTCCAGCCCCATTCAAGCGACCGCACAATCATCTCAGCAGCAGGAGATAGCGAGGTTCGAGTCTTCGACGTCGAGTACGCAAGTTCTGCAAGAGTAGCCATATCGAGGGCGTCTAGTGCAAGAGGTCAAGGTTTCGCCAGTCGTGGCATACAATATCTCAGCGAGGCAGAAACAAATTGCAGGGTGTATCGGTCACATTCAGACAGAGTCAAGAGGATAGTTACAGAGTCTTCTCCACACCTCTTCTTGACGTGCTCGGAAGACGGGGAAGTTCGACAATTTGATCTAAGACAACCGTCATCTGCATACCCCAGACCAGCAGGAGGGGGCAGATGGCGCCAGAGAGACGAGCCAACTGGCTCGGTCCCTCCAGCACTAATAAGCTATCGAGGGCGCATTGACCTAAACACTATATCATGCTCTGCTAGTCAACCACATTATATCGCTCTTGGCGGTTCTCATATGCATTGCTTCCTTCATGATCGTCGTATGCTTGGTCGAGACATGCTTGCGGAACGAGGAGGCACACCTTCGTCAAGTGGATACTCTGATCACGATGAGCTGATGGATCAAGCCACCCAATGCGTGAAGCGCTTCGCACCACACGGGATAGAGTCGAAAAAAGCGGCAACAGGCCATATTACAGCATGCAAGATTAGTGATGCGAATCCGAACGAGATGGTAAGATAAGAGGACTTAGGTCGTCGACCCCAATTAATACTGCACAGATTGCGAGTTGGTCGGGAGACTGGATCTACAGTTTCGACCTCCACAGATCACCAGATGCACGCGAAGAGCGTAAGGCAGGATCTGCAAGCATTTCGAGAAGTAACAAGCTCCAACAAGCACAAGATAAGAAGCGCAAGAGGGTTGTGAAGACAGGAGCCTTGAGTGCTAGACAAAGTCCGGAAAGAGGCTCTTCACGCACCAGAACACTGGATCCGGGCAACGAGGAAGACGTTAGCTTGCGAGTGCGGTATCATAATGGTCAAAGTGAGGATATTCCGATGCGCAATGATACGCAACTGCCCCTGGTAAATGAAGCGGCCGGTCCTTCATCAGCGACAGCTTCCGATCCCATCAGTGAAACAGATAGTATTGCCATGCAATCACTTCGCTTACGCCGAACAATCTTCGGACTCGATGAACCTAATGCGAACCAGTACTCGCATGCTCTAATGATTGCGGATGGACTTCTTGATGAGATAGACGTAGTCAGTCGAGAGTGGCGCTATCCAGTAGATCCAGATGATATCGAGCTTGCTTACCAGAAAACGCTACGAGCCAATCGTGAATCTACAAGAAGATTCGTGCAGAGTGCAGGTACCCTTGCTAGGCTCCTCGGAGGCCAATTGCCAGACGACCAACAGTCGCATCTTGCCAAGTTTGCACAGATTCGACCTGCGCCAAACGAATTAGAGGTTCACGAGCAGAGACGGCATGATCTATTTTGTGTTGAGTTCCTCCGGGCGATTATCCTCTGGCTATCTTCAGGACCTGGAGCCCTCGTCGAAGGATTTACCAAGCAGGGAAGACGTGCAGTGACCAATAACAGGTTTCCAGTAGCTCAGGGCTCAAGTATAGAGGCGATTGAAGAAGAAATCATCCCATACCTCGAGGATCTAATCAACAGCACAAGACCGATATACAACCTCGAAGCCAACCGGTTCGAGATCGATTCCCGCCGAATTCTGTTTGACGATGAAAGACAGGCGCTCAGGAGATTCGCAAGTGCCGTGCACATTCCATTCGAGGACTTGGCGATGCGTCCACATGACGACGATCCTTTGTCGAAAGACCCAATACCGCAAACGCATTCAAGAGCTGAAGCAGTAACGTACTGGAGCAAGGTAGGATTAAGTTTGCTATACACTGTGAGCGAGGCGATAACTTATGAGGTCGTGGATCGTGCATTTGGAGGCACAGTGAGTCCGACCAGGTGGGTTCGCCAACAAGAACGAGCTCTGCTGAGGAAATTCGCAAACATCAGCACTGAAGCGGAAGTTCCTTTGCGGCATGTTACGAGCGATGCTGAAATGTCAGACGGTGATCAGGAGACAGGAAACGACGAGCATGATCGTGAAGATATGATCCCCATTGACGATCTGCGCGACGTCATTGAACACGCTTGGGGTGCTGATGGAGACACGGACGACGATGATGATGAGGACGACGAGATGGAAGATGACGAAGAGGATGCCATGGACGACGAAGAGGACGCTATTGAGGAAGAAGACGACGATGACGACGACGAAGCAGGGCTCGACAGTGAGGACGAAAACTCTACGGGTTCAGTTACCGAACGTCTCTTCCACTCAGCAGCAGAGCGTCGGACGATCCGCGATGGAATTCACGCAGAGGTTCCATGCATAACGCATGAAAGTGTTTTCAAAGGCCACTGCAACGTCAAGACTGTCAAGGATGTCAACTTCTTTGGACTGGACGACACATTTGTTGTGAGCGGTTCAGACTGTGGCAACTTGTTCATTTGGGATCGAGCTGGTAATTTGGTAAATGTACTCGAGGGTGATGGTAAGACTTGACGGTAGTGATGTTGGATTTATGACTAAAACTATGTGAATTAGGTGAAGTGGTCAACGTTGTGCAAGGCCATCCGTATGAGCCTATACTGGCTGTATCCGGTATTGACCATACAATCAAAATCATGAGCAGCGATCGAGTGGCTCGCAGAAATGCGAAATTAGGACTTGGTGTAGCTGGAGTGAACCCCAATGGTTTCTCAAGTCTACGAATGGGTCGGACGCGGACCGGGCCTGCTGCCTCCCGGCCACAGCAACAACCTGACGATACACGAGATGTTGATACAGACGAGACAGACACAGAGCCTCCACATGCAGTCCACGGTCTCAGCAGCAGGAAGCGCATGCATTTACAGTCTGAGATTACGAGCCGCAACGACCATGATAGGAAGGGTGGAAACAGAGAGGCATACATCACCAGGAGTATGCTCGCACAACTAACGCAGTCAATTCGAGGCAGGAGAGCTGGAGGTGGCCAGGAGGGTGAGGGAAGCCAGGTTGCTTTGATGATAAATGGCGAGCAAGTCACGGTGGATACTGGCGATTGTGGGATCATGTAGGAGTGGCTTCGACAGCTCTGCGCTAGCACGTCGTGCAGGAGGCTGCTCGTACTAGCTATTGAATCATAGACACAGTACTGTACAGTAAGTCCTCCTTTTTCCTTTACGGGAGTACCTCGGCATGTACATATGGCCGCGAGGTCGCCGTACCACAACATCGTCCCCAAGTCTCTGCTGCAATCGACAAAAACAGCAGGCCGACTTCGTGAAGATAGCATGAGTCGACAACATCTAGAATGCTTGAAATGCTTGTCTTGTAAATCGTCTCCTCGCGGTGTCGTGCGTGCTTTTCCTTATCATGTTGATGACCTTCCTCTTTCGTGAAAGCGTCAGTGACATCTCGACGACTGACAAAGAAGTATCGGGGAGAGTATCGTGCGGATCTCTGCGCGCCGTGTGATTTACTCGACGAGCTTGAGCCAGCCAGCATTGACCTTCCAATTCAGGCCTAGATGAGGGAGGGGCTAATGCTTGATTATGCAGCTGTTTCTCCAGCTGTGACGCCATGATCGAGCTGGATCACTCCCATCAGGCAGGAGTTCCAGGACCTGCTTGAGCAGCTCCTTCTAGAAGAAAGTATAAGAACGCAGGTTGCTGCTTTTTTCGCTCTTGTGCATACCATTGCAGGTCTCAGGAACAACAATTTATTCTGATCTACAATGTCTCCCTTGTCTACTTTATCATGCTTGCTGAGCCTGGCCTCGGCCGGCCTTGCCTGGGCACCTCCGAAGCCTCCTACGGGGCCTCCTATGCCACCTACCATGCCCTGGGTGCCTGTAAGTACAAGGTCTTTTGTTCTTGGTAATGAATTTAGCTAATACTCTGTATAGCCACCACCAGTATACAATGCAGGCTTCCCCATGTGGGGTGCAGGCGCCTGGCCACCCAGCAACGTCGGCGTTCCCCTGGTCCCTCAGGCTGCCGATGCTGAGCTTTTGGATATGCTCAACCAAGTCGATCCAGCTCGCATTCAGACCATCATCGAGACTCTGACAAACTTCGGCACTCGCCACACCGAGTCCGCGGTTGTCAGTAATGCTACATATGGTATCGTACCTGCTCGTGAATGGATCGCTGCTCAGATGAGAGAACTTGCGGCTCCCAGCAATGGCAAGATGGTCGTCACGACACCAAGCTACATCCAGCCTGCAGATGGGCGCATCAGTTTCCCTACGGAAATAATGGATGTGGTTGCCACTATCAAGGGGTCTGGCGATGCCAACAGGTATGCACGACCTGGAATTGCTTTTTTCGACGGAAAATTGATCCTGATATGATGCAGGACCTACGTTATTACTGGTCACTACGACTCTCGCCGCCTCAATGTCAGTGACTACACGAACCCTGCACCTGGCAGTGACGACAATGCATCTGGAGTTGCTGTCATGATGGAGCTCGCCAGGATCATCGCCACAAAGGAGCCTACTGCTACCATGATCTTTGCCGCCACTGCAGGCGAGGAACAGGTAAGAAAATAAGACGACTGATGGACCATGCAGTGTACTGAAAAGTTTCGTAGGACCTATACGGTGCTACCTTCCTCTCTAACATGCTCAAGTAAGTCGTCCTTGAAACTCACCGCAAGACTCTAGTCTAACAGTTCCAGAAACGCCTCGACGAACGTAGAAGCTAATCTAAACAACGACATCGTCGGCACCGGCAGCAACGAGCCTTTCAACCCTATCAACCAGCACACCATTCGCCTGTTTGGAGCCGGCACCGATTACCTCACCACCAGCGCAACTTACACCGAAGTCCTGATATCGATCGGCGGTGAAAACGACACGCCTGCCCGAAACCTCGGCCGCTACGTCCAGGAAATCAACGCTGGAGCCGCAACCGCCACGGATATGCAGGTTGCCCTCGTATATAGGGCGGACCGATTTTTCAGAGGGGGAGATCATGAGTCGTTTTTGGTGAGGTTATCGTGATTCTGGACGTTAAAGAACGATACTGACGACTACAGGCCAACGGATATCCCGCCGTGCGGTTCACGGAGCCAAACGAGGACTTTAGGTACGTACAGGTTGTTTTCTTGACGGCGTAATGCCTGCTTGCTAATACTGGATCCAGGCATCAACACCAGGACCCTCGCATTCAAGATGGCCAACTCTACGGAGACGATATCCAATTCGTGGACTTTGAGTACACGGCACGAGTGGCAAAGGTCAATTTGGCTGCTATGTATTCTCTGGCAACTGCCCCAGGCATGCCTGTCAACGTTACATTCGGTGAGCTTCCTCATTATCCCCCAGCATCAATCATGAACCAAGCTGATAAACATGCTCAGACGTGAACATTGGCGAGCCTGCTGCCGATCGCGATACACCTTACTCAGAGATTGAACAAGCCACCAAGTTCTACTGGAACATGCAGGAGGATCCTCTGCTCGCTGGATATGAGCTCCTCTGGCGTCCCTCTTCGCAGCAGCAGTGGACACACCAGTTTTACGTGGGTCTGGTTGATACTGTGGAAGTCCCTTTGAGCAAGGATAACGTAGTATTTGGTCTGCGTGCTGTTGGTACCAATGGCAAGAAATCGCCAGCGGTGTTTCCCATGCCCTTGCCCTCCGAGTATGGTGCTTACTAGACGTCTGCTGTCACAGAGTGCACAGAAGGCAAATGATGTAAAGAGATGATGCTGACGAAGCGAGATGACATGATGAAGAGAGATAAAATGATGAAGAGAGATGAAATGATGAGACGAGTTGATATGATACGAAGAGATGGTATCGTATTAGATTACAAGTCTAGGGTAACACGGGGAAGAGTGCCGTATGGACTTCGCTCAGAATATGCTCTTTGACAGTGTGATGTAAAGCAATATAATATATGAGAATCTTCTCCAGAATAATCATACTACATATACATGATCATGGGCCTACAGCACAGACGTATGCTCAAGATTTGCACCCACCGAGCCGCTGAGAGCCCTCAATGTCATAGTACGGACGATAAGGCCCAATACCGTTTCACTGGATGAGTGAAACACGACAAGCATATATGTAGTGGTATTTCACTGACGCCTAAGCGCTGGCTATTCCTGACTCTCGCCTAGGTCTGCTAACCGTTTCTCAGATACATCGCTCGATCATTAAAGGTCACATAACGCCTCTCTGCAAGACATCTGGCTGCTGGCAGTCACGAAGGCAGATTCAAATACCAACCCCGACGACGTGACGCGTGCCAATAGCACTCAACGCGTCGACCCTGATCAAGCAACCCTTGGTAACATGACTACAACCCAGAACCTCGAGTCTACTACCGCCAACAGCTCCACTGCTGCCCCTCCTATGCCTAGACCAGCGAGCCACACTTCTGACCAGCCAAGCCAGATCCAGTCTTGGGATGATACCAATCCAAACTACTACAACACCAGTTACAACAACTACTGGCAGCACCATGGCTACGGCCGGTATCCCCCATCTTCATATAGCAACAACTACTACGATAACGGGTCTGGGTATTCAGTCTGACCGAAAGGCCCGGCATGCGACAGCGGATTGAAAGACCACGCTTCGGGTTAGCTTACGCAAGACGCCTGTACGTGAGCGCTGCCGCCTGTCTTGGCTCATGGATGATCTAGTTCGCACTACGTACTTCTTTACATTGCGATAGGATTTTGCCACGTTTGTGCTTCTAGTGCGTCCATTTACCCTGGAAAAGCTTGACATGCTGCTTAATGGCAACGTGTGAACGTTCGAATGATCCCAGATTGAAGTTCGAGTATAGAGCGCTTGGAGCAGACTGAAGCGCAGGCTCCGGTAGATACTCAGTATCCTCTTCGTCATCTTCTTGCTCCTCGCGGCCATCGGCATCTTGAGTCGTGTCTACATCGTCCTGGTCTTGGTCGAGGGTGATAAACACAGGGCCATTAACATTCGTTGTCGCATATGGAAGGACAGACTCGCGCTCCAAGCTCGCAATACATTCGTCATCATCATCGAGACTGGCATCATCAAGACTAGCGTCATGAGGACTGGCATCATTGGTATCCCCCTCTTCACCGCCAGGTCTGAAAGCAGAAAGTTCTGGCGAGATTTGCTACTTTTCATGCTGACCTTGTCCTGCGAGGTCCAGGGCACCCTCCACAGCAGCTTTGAGCGCAGTCCGAGTCGGAGGTGGGGAGATTCGGGAGCAGTAGGGCTTCGAGAGCATCCTGTACCGCTGGCTGCATTGCAAACTCGAGCTCAGGGGGAAGGGTGCCCTTCAAGAGCAGCCCGATAAGAGACTCGAGACTAACTTCCGCAGCCTTACAGGCCTCAGAAGTATCGTATAAGGGTTCAATCAAGTCCACAGAGGTGTAGGTGTATGTTGTAAGGTCGACCGGCGCTTGAGGCGAATTGTTTCCAGTCATGTCCTGCATCTTTTCTTTGCCTTTGCATGTGTTGCTGCAACAACATCGTCATCAAGAGCCTCGAGCGCAGCCAGAATTGCACACTGTAGATCAGACTTGAGCTCATCGTCGGTAGTACCCTCAGTCTCGTGAGCAGCTTCGATCAGGGACGGTAACTTGTTTGAACAGCCTCATAGGTCTCAGAGGCATCGTACGAGGGTGCTAACATGCCGACATTGGTATAGGTGAACGTCAGGATTAAACGCATCATAAGCGGCCTCCATTTCTCGCTAGACATGGTCAGTATCGCAGGGATCAGGAAGCAAGCGCGTAGAAGACTTACTTAGCGCTTATTTGGCCTTGTCCGAGTACCTTCTTGATCGCCTCTTCCCTCTTGCATTGTATGGAAAGCATCTTGTCGTCGAAAGGGTGACGCCGACCATGTACTTCTAGCCAATACGGTGGGTCTTGGCCATGGCTTGGTCCTCGCCCCCTTCGTTCCACCAAAGCTCCACGAGACAGAATCGATTTGCATGTGTGAGATTGAGACCGAGACCTAGTCATAACAATTAGTATGAGTCACAGAAGCTGTTGAAAACAGACTTACTCCCAGCCATCATGGACATTACCATGATCTTGCAGGATGGATCCTCCTTGAACTTCCCTAGAGCTTTGCGCTTCTTTGGTCCGTGAAGCTTGCCAGCAAAAACCACATGCTCGATCTTCTTCTGCTTGAGTACAATGCTGAGCATCTTGCACGATGAAGGTTATGAAGACGATGGCCTATTGGCATGAGTCAAGTTGACCACGCGCAACGCCTAATCTTCCGTGCCCTTAGCACACCGGATCTGAAGTGCCGTCATCTTGTCGTCAAAGGTGACTCTGGCCAGGATTCGTTGTACCGCGACGTTGAAAATCTATCCGCTTCGATGTGTTCTTGCGATCGCTTGGTCCTCTGTGCCATTGTTCCACCAGAGATTGAGGAGGCACACTCCGCTGGCTTAGGTCAGATTACGCTTCCACCTGTTGGGGCAGCAGCGCGAGCCTTGATACACTTCTCGCGCCAAGGCTTACACCCACGACGTTATCCACATAACTACAGTCTTGCACTTCTTGTCCTGCTTGAATTTCTCAAGAATCTTAAGCCTTTCCGCCCTACGTAACTTCCCGGGAAACACGATATGCTCAATCTTGTTTTGCTTCAGCACCTGGCGCAGTCTCTTGGCGCATTCGATGACCGCTATGAAGCCAAGGCTTTTCTCTTCTCTGGCGCATGCATCTTACCAGTGAACATGGCATGCTCAATCTTGTCCCGCGTGAGGACGCTGTGAAGCATCTTGATTTGTTCGAGGAACGTTGAGAAGATGATCGTTTTTTCCTGACCGCAATGAAATCTCGTACTGCTGTGACAGCCCTTTGCAGCTTGGACCCTCTCTTCTCCCAATCATCTGCTTTCCACTGGCATAGTAGGCTGTTCTTTCGGATTCCGCTGCTCTTTCGAGCGGCATTCTTCTGCTTCGGAAGATCGTTGAGATCTAGCGCGCACTGCAGCATAAGCATATATCCTAGCTATGCTTTCTTTCGCCTCAGCGCGCTTGAGCATGACGGAAAGCAAGGTTAGAAAGCCTTTCTCCTCCCTGTGACTCAGCTTGCATGTCAGCAACGGGAAGCCCTTTTTCTCCCAATCATCCGATCTCCAGACTAGCATTGTTGGTTTGGCTTTCCGATCTCTCGATTCTTTCGGCAACTCTTGATAGACTTTCGGTTCTTTCTTCTTCTCATTCCAGGACTTGTGAAGCTCGTACACGTACTGGACCATTCGGGTCAGCGTGACCTTGTCTGGTTTGGGTACGGATGTAGTGGAGTAGAACAACTTCCATATCTCTTTCTTGTCAAGATAGTCTGGAAGAGGCTCTGCAATCAGTATGAAGTGACTGGCAGACATGCAACCATATTGGAGAATGGTCAGAAAGCGAGCTCGAAGAGCATCGATCTCAGGCTTCGGCTTGCCCTGCTTTCGTGCTTCCCTGAGCTTCCTTGTAATCCCCGATAGCTGATTGAAGAGACCATCAGCGACTTTCTGCTCGAGAGGATGGACATTGATACTGTAGTCTTCGACGTCAAGATCTAAAGAACGGACGATCACGTCTCTAAATCTCTCGTTCTCGTCCGCGGATATTTCTTGAGACACGCCGTACTGCTTTAGAATTGTACTGCTAGCGCGTACGTGACCCTTTAATGATCCCGGTGCAGAATTGCTACAGGCAATATGTGCATGCACTATATGGACGCGAGTGAGGCACTCCAGGCTAGTACACATAAGGAGCTACTATTATAGCGAAGTTATAAAGCATCTGTCGCAACCTGCCTTGATCAGGCTTCCAACCCACCATGTCATCGAGTCTCGGCTTCAAGATACCGCTGGAGATGGTGAGCAATCAGCATTGCGTGGCTTGCAGACGTCCTCCCATGATGTATATAGTCAGTAGTCCGGTCGGTATGGCTATTAGGATTTCTAGCGACTTCTTCTGCTCTCGAGCGTCCTTCAAGTCCCTGATAGCATCTTGAAGGTCAAGAAAGAGGCCACTCGCAAGCTTCCACCCGATCTCGTGGACCTGGACATCTCGATCCATGATAGAGATCTCAGGAAGTTCAAGTATCTCCTGGTCGCACATGAGAGTATGATGCTTCCATCGGATCATGACCTCGGTCAAGATGTCTTGCATCTTGGAGCGGCCATCTAAGCCAACCAGGCTGAAGTCTCCTTTAAAAGCTCGGTGTGCTTTGAGGTCGCGCTTTGCCCATTTTCGCCCCTCTTAGAAGGCGGAAATATGCAAACACTTCCTTCACCTTATCGAGCAATGGCGTATTGCTCGAAAAGGACCTTCGGTCGCCAGATTCCTCCATTGTACTGCTTCACAAGCTACGCTTCATCCAACTACATGGTATAAATCTCATCTGTAGAAGAGCATCCGGAGTCTCCGTCTGCTCTTACAATTTCGACTCGTTCGCGGTATCCAGTTGACCGAAGAGGCTGTCTATACGATTTGCACGCCCGCACGGCTTGTCCCCGGGCGCTCGTCGAATCATGATCTCATTCATGATGTCTTGCATTTTTGATGAGCCGGCTCTGGAACAGACATGGAGGCTTTTTTTGAGCTTGCGGTTTCCGTGCACGTTAGGGACATGCAGAAGTCTGAAGTGGGCGAATGACTCTTTCACCTTATCCAAGAAGAGACACCAGCCAGATACTGTCCGCTCGAAGCTTCCACACGCAATTCTTGATCGGTTGTGCCTCATCAAGATAAATCGTGTGGAACTTCATCACCTGAAGAGCATCGAAAGTGTCCTTCTGCTTGGTCCATTTGGACTCGTTGATGGCATTAGCAATGGGATACTGTGTCTTCTTCGGTCTCTCCGGGGGATTGTGGCTCTTGAGAATGGCCTCGTCTATGGCAATACTATCAATCATCGTCCGTCTTCTGCTTCGAGCCTGGTGGAGCATACATGACACGACCCATCTTTAGGTAGCCTGTACGAGCCTCCTTAGATGAGAAAGACTTCCATGACTCAGAGCTGTACTGCAAGATGTTCCCATAGGTATCCCCAGCATGAACGTGAACTTCTGTCCTCCCTGCGGATACTGTCAGTACATATATATATCTGGTTGGCTCAACTCACATGGGTCGAGAAGGGCAACTGGACAGGCGACCAAGAACTTGTGGCAAGGCAGAAGAATTGCATCGTTGTGGTATTGCCACAAGCAATTTCGACGCCTCTTGAGAACGTGTACGTTCCGCAGAACGAGTAGCGTGGTAAGATAGAGATAATGTCTGACAAACATAGACTGCTCCGGAAAATGCAAGGAGGTCACCATTCCACCGATGATCTGGATCGTCTTCCAAAAGGTTTTCAGGTTGCGACCGACTCTCGAGATCGCTAATATGTTAACAGGTCAGTGAGCATGTCCTTCAACGGAGATTTCATCTGCAAGGAAAACAGGCGCGATGTCATCCAAGCCATTCATAAGATTCCCCGTACAGTGGTCCAGCAAGATCTGGCTGTTTGGGTGCTCTTTATATGTCTCCCACAGGATTTGCTCGTTGACGTTGTTGAAGGACCAACCTTCGAATCTGCGCAGACTTTGAGTTCCGGTCGATTGAGGCGCTTATGTCCCGCTTGGGTGTGATCTGATTTGGAGAAACTCTTCTGGCGTCTCAGGCATCTTGGAAGTATCTGTCGAAGATTGAGTCGAAGACATTAGACGTATTGCAGCGCTCTGGGCAGGAAGGCCAGGGTTGGCTGGAGGTATGGCTGTCCCAGATGATGAGTGGTCGACTTGGATTCCACGGATCCTTTGGTCGGTGGAACACCGAGAAACGTAGAGGATGTCGGAGTCAAGATATCGTGCATCGAGGCAGGGTTCGAGGCTGATCTGCTCATTGCTTGGCCGCCTATCGGGTCTATGCCTCTCCAGAGAGATGGCGACGAGTCTGCTCGAAGGTGGGATACCCTTCTCGGGCTATTCTGAGGTCTTGGTGTTGAGTATGAGCTTGGAATTCCTGTCGGTCTTCTGGCTGCTGTGACTCCCATGTCCAAGCTCGTACTAAGCAGACCTCTTCTGTTGAGCAACGGAGGCTCATCCTGAGACTTATCCTGAGAGCCAAATGACTGCCTTGAGCCACTAGGAGTCAGATGTTCTTGGCCTTTTGGAGAGAACGGTATTGTCGTCACGCCAAGCCTTGGGAGTCAATGGAGTAATTGTTGAATTGGTAGGTCCAGGTCCAGTCTTGACTTTTCGTGGCCCGAGACTGCATGTCGGCCTGATTTGGTGGCTCTGAGATATTGGTATACGTCCCACGGCAAATGTGCTTGCATTCGCTGGCGAGTAGCTCGCTTATACTTAAGTTGTGCTGCTTGCGCTGCTTGCTGAGATACTGGAGTCGGGCAATATTCCGGCAGGCTGCTAGAACCGAAGGTAGCTATTGACTTTCGTATCTGTCTTGCTATACTCGTGTATCTTGTTAGCAGAGATGGTTTATGCGATAGGGTCCGCACCACCTGAGGAGAGCACCGTCTGTCTTTGAGGGTATGGCCCGGCCTGGTGACTTACTTTGGTGAATCGAGCTACTTTCACAAATTGCTTAATAGTCGCTTCTTAGCATCATCAGGCATAATAAACGTCGAATGTCGGCTGTAGTATTATTCTGCCAAAGCTTGGACTTGCCTTCAAACAATACAGACCCCTGATTCAGATGAAATACAGGCGCCTCAAAGAGCCATATGTGAGTAGCACGGCATCACTTCCATCTGAGATCCATATATATATATATATGTAGTAATTGGAGTCATCAATGGGGTGGATACATCCATACGAAGCTGTGGGTTTGCGAGCCCCGGGTGATGTTTGCTGAACTTACCTGGTCACGTCAGAAGTGACAAACATCAATTTCGGCATATTTGGTCTTGCTTGAGCAGACTTTGCTGGGCATCCCGGGCATGTCAGAGCTGAACGTGGCGGAGGTGTTCGAGATCAGGTGCAATTGAGGAATTGATCGTATTGTTGACTTTTTCCTCTACCGCGACGACCGTCAGGTCTTGTTTGCTCCCTGGGTATCTATCCTAAAACCATCTTCTCTCTTGCCACGAGCGCCATCCCGGCATTGATTACATCCACAATCTCCTGCGCCTCCATTGCACTACCCACCTCAAAATCATACCGCTTGCTCTCCTTCTCGCGGTATATGATCAAGCGGAACGTGTTTGGA
>Ga0268246_10000351_pt1 | contig 21514 bp, 24 predicted proteins | sample AgamicOrSfe_FD_200242 | JGI IMG/M metagenome (GOLD analysis project Ga0268246, IMG submission 200242) | Agave microbial communities from Guanajuato, Mexico - Or.Sf.e (v2) (version 2) | ecosystem: Host-associated > Plants > Phyllosphere > Phylloplane/Leaf | place: Guanajuato, Mexico | collected...
CATCGACTTCGTCCAGCTCTGCTGCCAAGGCCACCACGAGCTCTTTCATTGCTTCCTCGGCTTCCAGCTCAGTTGTCAAGGCCGCTTCCACGTCAGTCGCAAGCGTTGCATCGTCCAGCTCTGCCGCGAAAGTTTTGACCAGCTCTACCGTCTCTCCTTCATCACCAAGCTCCATCGTCAAGCTCGCCCCCAGCTCCATCGTCGCTGCTTCCTCCTTCAGCACACTCGCCAAGCTTTCCTCCAGCTCTGCCGCCGTCGCCGTGAAGCCTTCCTCGAGCTCTGCTGCCGCTGCCGCCCAGCCTTCCTCCAGCTCCATCAGCTCTGCAGCAAAGGCATCCTCCACCTCCATCGCCCACACCACCTCCAGCAGCGTGCACCTCAACCCCGTATCCACCACCATCAAGCCGAGCACCTCCACCCACGCCACCACAACCGCCAAGTCCAGCTCAACCAAGCCCGCCAAGAAGGTCGTCAAGACCAAGACCAAGACCCCGCACCACCCACACGTCCACTCATCCAAGCAGACCTCCTCCAGCAGCGCCGCTGTGCCCGCGCTCAAGCTCGTGTCTACGACGACAACGACGAGCGTGAACACGCATTTTGTCAAGATCGTCCCGACATCTGTGCCTGCTACCAGCACGAAGAAGCTCCTTGCCAAGCGCACTCAGACGAGCTCGGCCTGTGGCGCATGCATCACAGCTGTTGGCGTGACGTTTGAGATCTCGACTGCTCCTGCGAACTCGGACGAGACGGTACAGATTGTGGGATCGGATAGCCAGCTTGGTAACTGGAACACGGGCGCTGGTGTGTCGCTAAACAATGGCACTGCTGGGTGGAGCAAGATGATTGCCTTCACACCTGGTGCTGTTATCCAGTACAAGTACATTGTGACCAACGTCGAGGGCAGTGTCAACTGGGAGGCGGACCCGAACCACACTTTCACGGTGCCGACTGGGTGCACGAGTACGGCAGTGGTGCAGGATACGTGGCACACATGGCCGGCGAGGGTTTAGGTTGGGATTGGACTCATAGGAAAAGGTTGGGAAGGAATGGGAAGGTGATGCCTGATGATCTTATTTATTTTTCTTTTCTTCTTTCTTTCGTTCGTTCTCACAGCACAGGCTTGCTGCTGGTCACTGCCAATCAGGCAAATAGAGATCGTCTTTGATAGACGAATACACATGTATATATACAGATGGAGCACATATCAGACACATATGAGACACATTCACATTATACATCCTGCACAACCGCACTGGTTTTCGGAAAGCCTGCCTGACCTCATCGCCGACCACAATGGACGACTATCTGCTGTATGACAAATCCTCCTGCGGGGTCAAAGATAGTCTCCACTTTTCCCCTTCTCACGCCATCGCCATCGTCCTAACCACCTTCCAGTTACATCCACTTCCTCACCACGTCTCTCTTCCTCCTATACATCTTGATTTCCCTTTCCATCTCACTGTCCAAAGCTCATCTTCTCCTGTATTATAGGTTTTCTTGTCCGTGCATCCAGTCCAACATCAGCCCTGCCCATCCAACTCCAATCATGTCCAACGATGAAGGACCCTCCACCTCCCACCCTCTGCCCACCATCGCCATAATATCCCTCGGCTCCATGGGCATCGGTATCGCCAAGCTTCTCCTCGCCCATGAATATCGCGTCAGCACCAGCCTCCAAGACCGCGGTCCCGCAACTCGAGCTCGCGCCGAAGGTCTCAACATAAAGTGCCACGACACCGACTTTGCCCTCGTCGCCGCATCAGACATTGTCCTCTCCATCGTGCCACCCGAGCATGCACACGCTACGGCGAAGCGCGTTGCTGATGCTGTTGGTGCTTTGACGAAGGAGGGTGATAGTAGGAGGAAGCCGCTGATCTTCGTGGAATTGAACGCGATAAGTCCGCAGCGGGCACGAGATATCGCGGCTATCTTCACCGCTGCCAATGAGCAGGCCAAGGGTGAAGGTGAAAATGAGAATGGGGAACAAGCCATCATATGCATAGACGGCGGCATCATCGGCGGCCCGCCCCGGCTGAAAGACGACGGAAGTTGGTACCGGCCCAGCCTCGTGCTCTCCGGTCCCTCCTCCCTCTCCACTTGCACCTCTATTCCCAACGGCGAAGCCCTGGCCGCCCTCCTCAACACATCCCACATCAGCGAGACCATCGGGTCCGCATCCGGCCTGAAAATGTGCTTCGCGAGCATGACGAAGGGTCTGACAGCCATAGCGATCCAGGCATTCACGACGGCGTCACGGCTGGGCGTGGAAAAGGAGTTGGTGCAGCATTTGGAGAAGTATAGTCCTAAGACGGGGGAGCTGGTTAAAGGGGGACTGGTGGGGATGCCGCCGAAGGCTTATAGGTGGGTGGCGGAGATGGAGATGATTGGGGAGACGATGAGGGTGGACGGGGTTTGAGGTGGGCGAGGGAGGAGGAGGGGGATTGTTCCAGGAGGTGGCAGGGGTTTATGACTTTGTGGCGAATGGAACGGAACTGGGGGAGGAGAAGACGGAGAGTAGGAAGAGGGGCCTAGACACCGGAGACGTAGCTCTTTTGGTGGCTGAGGGTCTGGATAGGAAGAAGAAGAAGAAGAAGGGAGGTGAGTTAGATTAGAAGACGTTAAGCTGGTGTCAGATGATTTGAGGTACTGTGCAGCGTCTTGTTTCAAGGAAACAGACATATTTGCCTCGTAGTAGGCCCTCAGGTGGTCACACATACGTATACAGGCAGAAACGTCCTTGCGTTCAACAGTCATATGCTTCCAGCAGTCAAAATTGCCACTGATCCCCCAACTGACTTTGCTGAACACCACTCCAGCATGCCTCCTCAAATGGCTTCTCATGAGGAGTTGTTGCGGTTCCACTTTGCGAAGCTACAGAATACGCTCAGCACCCGCACCTTCTATGCCTCCTTGTTACTCCGCCTCCGATCCCGGCAACTGCAGCAGCGTCGTGAGAGAGATATGCTTTGCAGGTTTTTCGCCGCCAAGCTGGTCGGGCTCTTCCGACGTCAGGAAGATTGATCTCGCTCGAACTCCTCTAGTTCAGCTTTGAGGCAAGAGCATAGTCAGACTCTCATCATCAATTCGACGCTCCCTGTCCCGCTTCACATCTCACCGCACTGCGAGATAATCACATCCATCATCGGCTTGTCATCCCTCGTTCTCACATTCTCAACCTTCTTCACCACATCCATCCCATCGACAACCTTGCCAAACACGACATGTTTGTTGTTCAACCAGGGTGCTGCAGCCACCGTGATGAAGAATTGACTACCATTGGTATCAGGTCCGGAATTCTGCTTCATAATTAGCGATCCCTTCTCTCTGTCCTTTCCACTTCCGGCCCCGCAGCGGCACGACGCCTTCATGCCTTCATCTCTTCATTTGCATTCACTGCATGCACACATTCACGTACCGCCATACTAAGCAACCCCGGCACATCATGCTTAATCTGAAAATTCTCGTCCGCAAAATTGCGCGTGCCATAGATACACGCCGAGCCCGTGCCGTTCCCATGAATGAAGTCGCCGCCTTGAATCATGAATTTGGGGATCACGCGATGGAAGCGGCAGCCTTTGAAGCCTTGGGGCTTCATTTGCGAGTTCTTGGACTCGCCGGTGCAGAATTGGCGGAAGTTTCTGGTGGGTGGGTTGGCGGGTTAGCTGGAGGATGGGTGGGTGAAAAGTGAAGGTGTATAGTAGAGGTAGAGTAGAGGTTGATATGTGAGCAGGACGTACTCTGCGGTTCTGGGCGTCACGTCGGCGAAGAGCTCCATCTTCACACGGCCGAGTGGCTCGCCGGCCAGGGTGATGTCGAAGAAGACAATGGGGTTTGGTGATGCCATGATCTTGCTGATGTAGGTATATCGAACTGAGAAAGTGGTGATGGTTTCAGCGTCAAGATCTAGACTCGGGATCACGGCTTGCCAGAAATGTGTAAAAGTGATCATCGCTCCTCGGATCTAACCAGAGTCCGGGGATCGCCACTCCACTCGTCTGATGACTGTCGTCGTCTCGTCTCTATTCTCTGTCTTACATCTCTCACAGCCCTCGCTCACCCGCTCGGATCTATCGCCCGTCCTTTCCGTAGTCCTTTGGCCTCGCCGTCGCCCTCCCATCGATTCAGTAATCACGAAGACAGCTTGCATCACACTCATAGTCTCGATAAGCGATCATCCATTACGCCGAGCCACGCTCCCCACCTTGGCGAACAACGATTGCGTCAAACTACTGCGGGCGTCAAACGCCACAACTCAGATCTCGAAAGAGCTTTGCGACCACTAGAAAGAGCTAACGCGAGGAGCTTCAAGATCCTTGTGCATCAGCGACACCCACTCGCTCTCAACGAGCCAAACGAGGCATTTACATTATAACCACTTGAAGAGACATGTCGTCAGCCACAGCCACACCAACCGCAAGCGCACCAGCAGCGTCGCATAGCAGTGGTAGCACAAACAACAGTGATGGAGGAAGTCGTCCTTTACTCTTCTTCGTCGCTCTAGGCTTCGGCGTCGTATTCACCAATCTATGGTATGCCTAGCCTCCAGGACTTCACCTTCAAGCACAAGACTAAATAAACACCCAGGATCATCGTTGGCGTCAAATACTGCTTCCGCTACAACCAACGCGCACGCGCCCTCGCTGCTTTGGGTGAAGATGGAAACGGAGACATTGACATGGCTGGACTCACAAGACCGAGGAGGAGAAAGGAACGGAAGCTCATGTCCATGGAGGAAGTGAATGAGAGATTCCCCTTGACAAAGTACAAAGTATGGCGAGCTGGTCGGGAGCAAAAAGATCTGTCGACTGCTGGAGGTGTGGCCTTGAGTCCAAGTCGAGCGGCTAGCATTAGAGCTGCTAGCGTGAAAGATGTGGATATGGCACATGACGAGGAATCGGGCGAGCATAGGTCGAGGATGTCGATCTCGAATAGGGAGATGCAAATGCAAGAGCCGGCAGGTCGAACTAGCATGAATCCACCTCGATTCAGCACAAGCGAGCATCAGGACTTTGCAGGCGCATCATCATCCTCAGATGCTTTGACAGGAGGACATCCAACAGAACACACCATCCTCGAAGACGTCCCTCTAGACGCAGACTCCAGCAGCCACCCCACCAATCCCTCCGACACCTACGCCGCGCCCACCTCCTCCGACGACCCCGAAGACGACCCCACTGATCCCATCCACGCCGCCGTTCCCCCAGACCTAGCAAACGCCGAACCCGGCGATGCCTGCGCAATCTGTCTGGACAACCTCGAACTCGACGACGAAATCCGCGGCCTCACCTGCGGTCACGCCTTCCACGCCGGCTGCCTCGACCCCTGGCTCACCGGCCGCCGCGCCTGCTGCCCCCTCTGCAAAGCCGACTATTGGATCCCCAAGCCGCGCCCCTCCGACCCCAACAACCCCAACGCCATCGACGCAACACAACAAAACCTCAATCTCGATCAGCGAGTTGGGCCTATGCTCACGTCCCCTGCACACGCGTTTATCGGTGGACGGGGCTTCTATCCAAGACCCGCGAGGACGTTCATCATGGGTGGACGGTTTGCGACGGTTAATGATAATGGACAGTATGATTTCAGACCGATTCCGTATCATAGTCCGGAGGTGCTGAGGCAAAGAGGGGAGGAGAGGACGGGTCCTCCAACGAGAGGGCAAAGAATTGGGGACTTTTTGTTTGGTAATCCGAGGAGGCATTTGCCGTTTTATGGGGAGCCGAGACCGGGGAGGGCGAGTAGGAGGACCGGGGGAGCGGGTGCGGGTGCGGGCGCTGCGGGTGCTGCTGAGGAGGCGCCTGTGCAGACGGAGAGTGAAGCGACGCCTGGACAGATGGAAGCTGGATTGGCTCCAGCTCCGCCGAGCGTTGTCATTCCGGCACGGGTTAGCTCCTGAGGCAGAGGTATTGGAAGTGAAGGGAAACGTATGCGACGGAACGGAACGGAATGGGTGATGGTGATGCGATGTGGTGGTCACGGTAACGAACGTCACGATCTCCTCTCCTATTTGATGATTGATCTTTTGAGGGCTTGTATAGTATGGGTATATCAACATTTACCCAAGGGGTTCCACTAGGATGGTGAAAGATGGATGGTGAACGAATAGCAATATCAGCAACAATGATAACCTTACTTCAGCTCGGCTCTTCTTTCTCGCATTTTCCGTTGGAAATCGCTTTCAGTGACAGACGTCGTTGGGTCCCTGCTACTTCTCGCCCGTCTCAAACTGCAGGAGAAGAGACAGAAGCAAGATCAAGGCAAGAGTACCACTTTATGCAGTCACGTGACCCTCATTGTATAATGACTCGTTATGTATTCCAAACAGAACAACCTTCTCCTGAGCGATGCCCTATCTTACGTCAACCTCGTCATACGCAACACGATGTATCGGCGTCCCAAGTCCCACGTCGCAAGTCTTGAGTATCAAGCTAACATTTCATACCGCCATCGGCACACTCAATGTGATCTCAGAACACGCAAATTGGATCCTTGACACTTCGCCTAAGGTCTTCCAGTGGACTATCCTTGCGCTCCAGCTCTTCCGATGCCGGCTCAGCTTTCAACTGTAGTATCTCCTCAAATCTCACACGCTGTGTCTTCGGATCCCTCACTTGCGTCCCTCTCGTCCTTAGTATCCAGCTAACATCAACAATCTCATCTACCACTTTGTTGTGTCGCCAAACAAGCTGGGGCTCATCGCGTCGAAGCTGCTGGAGTTCATCGTATCGAGGTCAATCGGATTCTCGACACTGCCCTCACCCCCTTCCAGCGGACTATCCTTCCTCCCCAGCTCAGCTTCCAGCTTCCGTATCTCCTCCAACTCCGCAGTCCGAACCTTCTTATCCTCCAGAGACTCCACCCTCGTCTCCCCCACGCACCGCGCACACTCCACCGCCGCGTTCCACGCCACCACGTCCCAATCCCCATAGATCGCGTCCTTGGGCAGCTGACCCTCCCGGACTGGGCTCAGCTCCGGCCGCGGCGGCGGCAACGTCACTATCTCCATCCCTGTCCTGGCTGCGACTCCCTTGCCCAACCCGCAAGCGTACGTCTTCGCGAGCTCCTGGTTGTAGGTGTACACGTTGACGAGATTCGGGTTCAAGAACTCCACCTGCTCCCGCTTCTCGACGGCGTGCCAATTCAGCGCGTCGACCAGTGCGTCGGGTTTCTTGAGCAAGCTGCCGGTGTCCCGCAGTATGCCGATGTAGTCTGGGATCTTTTTGGCGAGGTCGATGCGAGTGGTTGGCTCCAGCCCGTTCGGCCCTTGCTGGAACTGTGGCCCGAGGCACCGGGTGAGTGTGTCGATGCGGCCTTGAGTGGCGTCGCGATCGCGGTGGAGGGCGGCGCGGCGGGAGTTGAGGAGGGCGTGGTGGCCAGTGAGGCGGGACTGACGGCGCGAACGCAGAGTCGCTAGACGCTCGTGAACCTGCTCTCGGGCCTTGTTGTGCTTCGTCTTGCCTGGTGCTGGGGAGTATCGTCAGTATCTTGCTTGTGTTTCGTGCTGGAGATGTGGGTGACTGGCTTCTTACTGTGCTGACGCTCACTAGAGTCTTCGAAGGTGGCGTCCATTTGTGCCCATAGCTCCGCGAAACGTTCCATTGTCGATCGAGGATCGAGTGGTATCCGAATATGGCGGTAGGGAGTGCCGTGGCCTATTGAGGAGACGTGAGTTGCAATCCTGGATATGACAAGGTCTGTAGGTTTAACGCTGTGCTTACCTGTTTAAGCTGTCTTGAAGCTGTTCTGGGAGTAGTAGGATGAGTGCCGTAGCGCTGACGTGCTACTTGTCGGCGATCTTAGTACTAGAATGTATACTGTAGCAGGATTCGTATGGTACAATTTGAGGATTTCGATGTGGTGATGATAGTCAAATGTGTTTGGCGGAGCAGCATGAAGAACAGATCTTATATATACACAACAACAAATGTCTCCAGCAACTGAGCGTAAAGCATAAGTGAAGAGTCTGGTATTGTTATTCCTACGTCGCTATGTCAACATCTGGGGTGTGCCCTGGGTATCTTAATATGCATCCTTGGAACGCCTTTATACTTTCGCCACACCATCACATCATCTCATATACTAAGACCTCTCTTTGATGTTCCCACATTGTCCACAACTCCAGAACATCGCCTCCGACCAATTTCCACAGCGCGTACACACCCAGCCTGCTTGTGGTTTTAGCTTGGCTCTGGCTTCTGCTTCCGCAGCTGAGATGAGTGCCCCTGAACGACGCGGGAGGAGCAGCTTGTCTGATCTGTTGGGTTTGTGGCTACGCTCAGACTTTACTGGGATCGGCTTGGAGAGTGATTTCGGGCGATCACTTTCGCATGCGTTGCAGGTAGGACTCTTGATGGGGTTGACGAGCGTGCAGATTTCGCAGGACCAGGTCGTAGGCGCGGGTGGAGGAGGAGATGGGGAGGTGGTAAGGTCGACGACGGTCGAATCGTTGTGGTCATCGGTTTTGAGGCGTTTAGTGTTCGGCGGAAGCGATGGCGATGCGGTAAATGAACCGCGTTCACTTGATGCTGGACGGGGGTGTCGTTTTGAAGGAGGTGACTGTAGTGAATCGCAACTCTTTCCAGCTTTTCGCTCTCCTTCCTTCTCTGCAGCATCGAGTGATGGCGGTAGAAGCGCCGGCTGCAGCCCTATACTCGGATTCCACTGAAGGCCTTCATTCTTCCAATTCGCAACTCCAGCTTTCCTTGCTTCCTCCTCCTGCACCAACTCCCACAGCGCTTGTGAGATAGCCCGATCATTGGCATCCTTCTCCTCCGCCTCCGTCCTGAACCCATTCTGGCTTGCTTCGTCCCCAATAGCCTCGGCGTTTTGGCTGGTCGATGCACAACCGTCTCCTCGACTCGTAATCCTCATGCGCCGGCTCGCTGCATCCGCAATGATCGACCGAATATCCGCTCGAGCATCGACTGGAGCGCCACCAAGTCGCTGGCTGAATCCTGTCTTTCGTTGCTTCCGCAACTGAGCTGCAACACGAGCTTGCCTGCGCATTTCCTGTATGGGGAGGTTGCGGCCACCTAGGCGTTGACCTTCGGAGAGGAAGGCATCGCCGGTAAAGCCTTTGATGGCGAGCTCTTCGTACTCGTCGCGGAGCTCTTCCCATAGTTTGTGGAACTTGTCGTCGTGAGGACCGAAGACGTTGTGGGATAGTCTGGGCTTCGTTAGTTGGTGGAAAGGATTGGATGGCTCAGACGAACTCGTGGAGCATAGTGTCAACGACCTCTTCTGTAGGCAGGAAGAGGCTGTTGTCGTTGGGATAGCGCAAGCGGAGGCAGATCTTGTGACCGCGATTGACGTTGATTCCTGAAGTAATGTTAGCCTTGTCACTTGCTTGAAGATAATGTGAATGAGACATACCAAGCAGTCTCTGGTCGTCAGGATAGAATTCTGACAGGATCCGTACACGCCATCCGTGTTTTCTCATGATCGGCTTGACGAGTGATGCGATCTTCCGGATGGTGTGTAGAGCGTCTGCAGCACGAGGCATAGTCGGGAGGTGCTCATAGGAGCTGATGAGTGCGTCGTGCTCTGTGTTGGGTGCCATGGTGATCTTGATTGAGTTGGAGAAGGTGGAGTATGATTTGTGAGGACCTGATGTGCAATCATGCAGTCATGAAACCAGATGTGAATCACGATCAGAGGACTGCAGCAATCTTGACTAAGGGGCTCGGTGCTGCCGGCGGTGCATTTTGTGTGACAGCCTCAGGTCATCCTTACTTCGGGTCTGACCAGATGACAGGCAAGGGTGGTTAGGCAATTCATGACAGGCTGAAACATACAAGCGGGCAGTGATGCGACTGAGGATGTGGCAAATATGAAACATCGGCTGGGTTAGCAATTGTGCTGGGCGTCAATCGCGAAAGTGGCGTTGACGCGTGGGACGCGAGAATGGAGAAAACGAGCGGACGTGCAACCTATCTTCACAACCCGTCAAGCCCTCATCCTTCTCAATATGGCTATGCGCATCACGGAATGGCGCAAGCTCCCAGTCAGCTTAACCGAATTGTGCATCGACACTACGCTTCGTTGCGGCCAGACCTTTCGGTAAGTGTCTACCTGGAAACCACCACTACCACTCACTGACTTTTGTCAAGCTGGCGCAAGTCGGAAGAGGCTGAGTGGTCGCTCGCACTCCACGGCCGCATACTCACCGTGCGACAAGATACGACACACGTCTTCTACAAAGCGGCCTTTCCTACCCCACCGCCTTCCGCCTCCCACACACTGCCGAGTCCACCACCATCCGCTACCAACTCACCTCACACGAAAGACACAGACGATAACACCGAGGCACTCATTCGCCATTATTTCAACCTCGATGTCAACCTCACAGAGCTTTACTCCCAATGGTCTGCCGCTGATGCAAACTTTAAGAAGCGAGCGCCAAAGTTCACCGGAATTCGCATACTGAAGCAAGACGCTTGGGAGGCATTGGTCGGTTTCATCTGCAGTAGCAACAACAATATCGCACGAATTGGTCAAATGGTACATAAGTTGTGTATACATTATGGTCCTCTAATAGGATACATCGACAAGGAACCTTATCACGACTTCCCGACTCCCGCCGCACTGACCGACCCTTCGGTGGAGGCGCATCTGAGGGAGCTTGGATTTGGGTACAGGGCGAAATACCTACACCGTACGGCAGTGATGGTCGCCGAGAAAGAGGAGGGGTGGCTCGAAGGGCTGAGGAACCCAGAAAGTCCCCAGCTCGGACAGAACGCACGGCCAGCAGGCGACATGAAAGAAGGTGGACGAGCAGGTTACAGAAAAGCTCACGAAGAACTCTTGCCATTGCAAGGAGTCGGCCCTAAAGTGGCAGACTGCGTGTGCCTGATGGGGCTTGGCTGGGGCGAAGCTGTGCCTGTGGACACTCATGGTATGTTGACAAAAGACTCCAGCGATGAGTCAAGATGCTGACAGCCTTCTAGTTTGGCAGATTGCACAGAAGGACTACAAGTTTGGCAAGGGAAAACATATCAGTCTCACCAAGCTTACGTATGATGCGATCGCCAACAAGTTCCGCGACCTTTGGGGAAAGGATGCAGGCTGGGCACAGTCCGTCCTGTTTGCAGCTGATCTCTCAGCTTTCAAGGAACGAGTATCAACAAAACTGGAGACCGTCTTCAAGTTGGAGGATGGAGAACGAGTAGTTGAATACAAGTCAGAACTTCTCCCTGTGCCCTATATCAAGAAGGAGGATGACGACAGCTATATTGATACGGTGGTGGCAGCAGATTTAAAGATTGAGGAGAAGAACTTCGATATCGAGATCGGGACGACGCCAAGAGATCAAGACAAAGCACCGAGTCTGAAGAGAGAGGCAGAGGAGACCGAGCATTTGAAGGCCTCGGAGGATATGGCGAGTAGAGTCAAGCGTAGACGGCGAGCCCGATGATGTTTGTACATATGAAACGAATTTAATGCAGCCCCTTTACATTCAGGGGCTGAGACTAACCTCAAACTTCGCTTGCTGTCGTCCCCATGGTTCGACTTGTTTGTACTGGCCTTTCTCATCATGATTGTTCCCATGCCCTGATAGTTGCGTGAACTTAAGATGCTTGCACGATGGGTAGCGCAAAAGACCACAGTATCACTGTTTCGTGGCAATAACATCACTTTCGGTGCACGTCAGGTGATATATCGTCCTACGAAGCTCGTCAGTTCTAGGCGTTTATTCCTACCACGAGCCTTCAGCACAAACACAATTCAACGTAATGATGCGCCCAAAACGTACTTCCAGCCGGGAGACAAACAGTATGCGCGGTCAATCGCAGAGTATCGAGCACCTGCAGTGGATACAGCGCCAATTATAGCCACACCGGCCGCCACTACTACCACCACCACCTCTTCAGACCGTCCCCATTCCTATGCTTTCGGCCCCAACTGGCTCAATATCGGCATTCATATTCTGGGCTGGGCGACACTCATCCCTATGATCCTAGTAGCCATTGTGTTACTTTACGACTTTGCCACAAATGGCTACGACTCCGTCACCAATAAGATCGCCCTTCTCAGGGCTTCTGCAAAACACAAAGCCGCAGCGAGTGGCACACATGAACTCTTCAGCCTCATGTTGCTGCACATCATGGACCCCAATACGCTTTACGACGCATATCGCGATGATGAGCTACTCGAGACAAATCCCCTGATGCTGGAAGGCGGGAGAGTGACGGCCCAAAACCATGGCGTTGTGGTCCGTGTGGTCGATAGTGGCGGTCGTACTCGCATGATTATTCTGGCTGTCGATGCCACTGACATCCGATCTAAGTTGTCGGACTCCAACGGGGTGTCGAACAGCACGCCGATTGATAAATGGCTACTTGCGCTGTCAAACAAGATCTATCGGGAGAATAATGACGGCGAGGTTGGACTCACGCTTATGTTTTTTACGAGGGATACGATGGGTATTGGGCCGGTGGGCGGCGAAGACGAGATGGCGTTGATGCAGATATATCCCTATGATGCTACGGCCGAGGATAGCTATGGGAGCATGGTTGATGTGCTGAAGGAAGTGAAGACTGAGAGAAGGGAACTGCCGAAGACGGAAGAGAATATGGAAGAGGATGAAGAAAAGGAGGATAGGCTGGAGAGTTTACACCAAAGCCTTGGAGAAGTGATTGAAGAGATCGAGCCTTGAAGACGGGAAAGATCCAACACGTCTTCATGGATATCCGGCTACCCATCACGACAACATGGTCGCTCCAACGTCAGTCACCTTGTCATGCTCGAGCCCATGGTTTCTACTGCTGGAGAGTAAGAGTCTTGTGTCTAGAGGACTTCGCCAACCCCCAATACCCAACCTGCTTTTGCAGACCCCCCTCGAGTCATCAGCCAGCGATCTGAAAAGTATGATGGACTATGCAAGACGCCCATGAGCAGAGACTTCCGCGCGCTCAGCTCGCAGGCAGGCTACGAAATTGTCCGAGACACCAACCACACCTCGAAGGATGCTTGCTGAAGCCCGGCGTCAGACCGAGAGTAGATATTCTCAACAGAGTGAGAGTACAGATGAAGTTGAAGATGGCCTAGTCGATGCTATAGATCTACCGCGTCATCCATTATATCCTCCTCATCATCTTCAAATCCAAATCCGAAGCTGAATCCGCCCTCTGCACCCTGCACATCTTCCACACCCCCAACCTCCGCTTTCGCCTTCCCCGTCAAAATCTCCCACTTCGACGGCCTCCCCTTTCTTTCATCCTCCTTCCTCATCTCCTCCAACGCCGCCTCCACGTCTACTCCATACCCCTCCTCCCTCAACTTCTCCACAAACAGCTCAAACTCCTTCCCCTCCTCCACACCCTTGACCCCAGCATCGACATCCTCTCTCCCGAATCCACTGACCTGATCCCGCTTATCCCTCAAAAAGCCCAACACCCTGCCCAAATGCGCTTTCGGCACGAAGTTCTGCGTCAGCGCAATCCCGTCCTCAAGGTTCAGCACCATATGGTACCACCCGCTGGGGACATGCAACACTTCGCCCTTCCTGCAGATTGCTTCCACACAGCCCGGATGCCGGCGGGCCTCAGCGTGGAAGGTGAGGAGATACTCTGCGATGCTGAGAGGGGCGGTGATGTGTGAGCCGTCGGGCGAGATGTGTAGACCCGGCATGGGATTGGCAGAGGGATCAGCCACGGGAGGGAACATGAGCCAGTATTTTGAGCCGCGGATGACGGCGTTCCAGGCTGAAGTGCCGTTCGGGTCGGCGTGAAAGGTTGAGCCGGAGCGGGAGGGACCGATTATAAGCCAGCGGTGGTCGGGGCGGTGGGGGCCGAGGGTTGTGAAGAGGTCGGGGGAGAAGCAGAGGGGAGGTGTGTATGCTGGAGAGGATGTAGGTTTGTTGGGGCCGTTCTTTGCGACATCGTCCAGACACAGGTTCATCTTCTCCCCGAAACGGCAGTCAAAAAGGTACAGCGGGCTTTCATCAACGCTATTACGCATGTATGACTCATAAGTGGTATAAGGCCAGTCTACTGCTTCTGCTCGGAAGAGGGTATCATGGTATTTGTTACTCAAATGCTGCCAGGACCAGTCTTTGAACAACGGCCAATCTGGAACGGGCTCAGTCAAGATGAATGGTTTCGATGCCCAATTAGCATTAAACTCGTCCGAGGTGAGGTTTGTCAGACGAGTGATTTGATTTCGCACCGGAATGTCCTGTGCAAATGGTTGCAGGGAGACTCGAGCTCGATGCCAGGGAAGATAGAGTGCGTCACTGTACAGATCTGTATACTGAACTACAGCTTCACGATCCGCAGGGAGGTCGAGATATGTAGAACGCCATGTCCCGCGCCAGGAAAAGGACTTCGAAGGAGTTTGTCTAGCATAAAGGTTCAGTAAGATTTACATAGGATTAATTGGAATTACATACTCTATGAACAACGTCTTCCACAAGTCTTCTGCACTACAAAAAGCATGGAGAGCCTTACAGCTGGCTCCAAGTTTGACAAGGTCTAAAGGAGCAAGAACTTCGAGCAACTGCAGCAGAAGCTCATCTGGCAATCGTGCAAAATGACCAGTGAAGGCCTTGATGTCTCGAATAGCAGTGTATGCGTTTCCTGACGGCCTGAGCCCGAGAGGATGAGGTGGAACTGTTGACTCAGAGGCCAGAGCTTCACTGCCTCCAAGCACAGCCTCTTCTTCCTCGTCTACTGCTCCATCTTCGACTACAACTTCCTCATTGCTTAGCACATCACGCCGAGCTCTTTTGTGCCTTGACACAAGAGGAAAGCTGCTCTCGTCGTCATCCATCAATCTCCCGGGTGCCATTTCGCAGTACCAAGAGTTGTGAATTGTGAAAGTTTATGCTGCTGCCGTGGTGGCGTAGGCACAAATAGAAACTTTGCGGTCAGAATTCTGTTGCTAGCCCAGTCTGTCACGTGTCAGCACTCCACTGGGAAAATTCTCACATCCGCGACTATTATTTCACCCCCTCATAACCACTACTTCTCCCACTTTCATCACCATCTTGCAGTACCAGTATCGTGTAGATCTGAGTACTTGCCACCAACTTTCACAAAGCAAAACAGCACACTAGTCGATACGCCCATAGCAGGTAGTATCGCTTTTTAACAAAACAAAAAAGTCAACCGCAAATATGGCTGATTCCAAGGGTCTTGAGGACCTCCCCGAGGGTAAGCGACAAGATAGCACGGTCGCCACCGTAGCGGCGCAATAGCTGCGAAGGAACGGCGCATAGAACAGTCTACTGACGCGTATCTCTAGGTACCATCGAGTCCAACTACGATGAGACCGTTGACTCTTTCGATGCCATGAACCTCAAGGCTGAGCTTCTCCGTGGTGTCTACGCCTACGGTTTCGAGCGCCCATCCGCTATCCAGCAGCGCGCCATTATGCCTGTTATCAAGGGCCACGATGTCATTGCGCAGGCGCAATCTGGTACCGGAAAGACCGCCACTTTCTCCATCTCTTGCCTCCAGAAGATCGACAACAACCTCAAGGCTTGCCAGGCCCTCATCCTCGCTCCCACTCGTGAGCTTGCGCAACAGATCCAGAAGGTCGTTGTTGCCATCGGCGACTTCATGAACATCGAGTGCCACGCCTGCATTGGTGGCACCAGTGTTCGTGACGACATGAAGGCTCTTCAGGACGGTCCTCAGGTCGTTGTTGGTACACCCGGTCGTGTTCACGACATGATCCAGCGTCGCGTGCTTAAGACCGACGCCATGAAGATGTTCATCCTCGACGAGGCCGACGAGATGTTGTCTCGTGGTTTCACCGAGCAGATCTACGACATCTTCCAGCTTCTGCCCCAGTCTACCCAGGTCGTCCTTCTATCTGCCACCATGCCCCAGGACGTTCTCGAGGTCACGACAAAGTTCATGCGCGACCCCGTCCGCATTCTCGTCAAGAAGCAGGAACTCACCCTCGAAGGTATTAAGCAATTCTACATTGCTGTCGAGAAGGAGGACTGGAAGCTTGACACCCTGTCCGACTTGTACGAGACAGTCACTATCACACAAGCCGTCATCTTCTGCAACACCCGCAGAAAGGTCGACTGGCTCACCGACAAACTCACTGGCCGTGACTTCACTGTCTCCGCCATGCACGGAGACATGGAGCAGGGTCAGCGTGATGTCATTATGAAGGAGTTCCGATCTGGTTCGTCCCGTGTCCTCATCGCCACTGACCTTTTGGCTCGTGGTATCGATGTCCAACAGGTGTCTTTGGTCATCAACTACGACTTGCCCGCCAACCGTGAGAACTACATCCACAGAATCGGTCGTGGTGGTCGTTTCGGCCGGAAGGGTGTTGCCATCAACTTCGTCACCGCCGATGACGTCCGCATGATGAGGGAAATCGAGCAATTCTACAGCACACAGATCGAGGAGATGCCCATGAACGTTGCTGGTAAGTCAAGACGCTTCTCTGATACTAGAACCTGTGCTAACCATGATAACAGACCTCATTTAAACACTGCATTTGTACTTGTTTACATCCGAAAATTGCGAGGTACATAACGACCTCCTTACGAATATCTTGGTGGATCAGGAAGTCTTGAGAACTTGTAGAGTGAAGCATAGTGGTCTCTACCTCAAGAAGTATGGTTCTGGGAAAAAGTTGCTTTCCTTTGTGTAATATGCGTGGACAGGAGTTGGGACAGGAGGTCTTTGTTGAGTCGGTTTACATATGTTCCTTATGTCGACTACAGATGATTATGATAGATCATAAAAAACGGAAACGATATTTCAAGACTATCAAGTGCTGTTCGAAACGTGTTTCAGCATGAGCCCCACTCATGCCCACCTCCATTTTCTCAGGGTTTGAACATGACTGACTTCCTTTTCCTTTCTTAACGTTTTTATTGCACCTCTGACCTCTCTTCACATCGTTCGCCGTTCCGATAGGCATTGGACGCCGAGGATTGTACTTGGCGTAAGAAGATGAGGGACACAACCGTCGAGCTCGGCGAGACTCTACTATGGGCGAATCGAATCAGGATAGAGAATGTCGCCCTCAACAAGAAGGTGGACAACCAGACACATACCATACAGCTCCTTCAATCTAAAGCCGAACAACAAGAATCCGAGTTCGTCAACATTCGGAAGCAGCTACACGCAAATACAAAGCTTGTCGAGAAGCTGAACAACGATTTAGCACAACAGCATCAGCGAGACTTGGACAGAGAGGCTGAGCTGGACCAGCTCGTACATATCAACGAGAATGCTATTGCCGAGATTGATACATCCGTGAAGTCATTGGCGAAATATGCCCAGGACATGAAGACCACGATCGACCGTGATATCTTACAGGTCATGCCTGTGCTGCAGTCCAAACAGGAAGAGCACACAGAAGACATAATCACGCTAGTCGACAATGTCCAAGAACTCCAGAAGGCACGAACAGAACAGAGTCGCGAGCTATGGGCTCATGAGAACCGTCTTACGAATATCGATGCCGACCGAGATGTGATTCATCGAAACTTGGTGATATTCGCTCGCTGCTGCAAGCAAGTCGACAATGATATTCCCAAGGCCAACAAGAATGCTACACAGGCTCTGGATCTCGCACAATCGGTGGAGCGTATGGTCGTCGAGCAAGGAAAACAGCTGGACTCTTTGCGAATCAACCCAGAATATTCTCATGAGAGGAGGACCACTGTTGCAAAGCCGAGCAAGCTGAAGAAAGAGCCCATTGTCAATCCTGTCTTCAATGGAGCGAGCCCTATCGATAGTCAAGCGACCACACAATGGGATGGTAGCGTGCCGCCTCCGTCTTCTTCGCCGCAATTGGTCAGCTCTCAGCTTTGGAGTTCGCCACGACCTGCACGTCTAGTCAGAGAAAAAGCGAGAGCCTTGCCTGTCCCTATTTTCCAGCTCTCACAAACTACCGGTGAAGCGAAACAGGCGAGTGGGTCGAGAATGCATCCTACAATGCTCAGGAAAGATGCGAGCATTCCTGATCAGATGTCGTCTTTCACTGCAATGAGGTCCAGCCAGCTCGAAGCTCCTGATTACTCCCAAATAAGCGAGGTTGCTCAATACCCAAGGAGATCGACTGGAACAACACCTCCACCGATCGTCATCTTAGATTCGAGCGAGCCTCCGTCGAGCAATGTTCCAGCAACTACAGAAGCTCGTTCTGCCAATACGAGTGTGAAAAGGCATGCTGAAGTAGTCGTGGATTCCCAGCAGCCCTCAGAAGCTCCTGTCGCGGCACCGCCAGCGCAGAAGAAGTACAAGCCAAACAGAAAGATCTCGCTGGACAACTGGTAGTGACAACTGGAAGTAGTCTGGATGTTCTGCTCGCTTTTTACTGATATTGCTCATGTGCGTCATATATCTTGGAATATTTTGCTTTTTGCTCGCTACATCTCGCTACGTCTCGCTGAACTGGTACGGTCCTTCTCTATCCACGACCGGAACCTCCAATCTAGCTTCCTCAATCTCTTTACCATCAACCACCAGTCCACAGGTCATCACATCACCAGTACCCACAGGACCAACACCCTTCGGCGTTCCAGTAAGCACGATATCACCAGGCTCGATGTCCATCACTTTGCTAATATCACTCAAGATCCGTGGTATCCGGAAAAGCATAAGCTCAATCTTGTCTCTCTGTCGCTTCTCGCCATTCACATTCAGATATAGCTCAGCTGCGTACGGATCTGGTAGAGACGAAGGCGCGATGGGGTGGGAGATCGGGAGGAATGTATGGAACCCCTTCGCAATGTCCCAGGGCAGTCCCTTCTTCTTAGCTTCTTCTTGCACGTTGCGCGCAGTCATGTCGATGGTGAGGAGGTAGCCTGGTGGGAAAGTGTCAGCAGAGCGCTGCCGTCGTCGCGGATCTTATTTATAGCTTACTGCTAATGGCAGACATTGCTCCCTTCTCATCTGCCTCATCCAAATCTCTCAATCCCTTCCCCATGACCAGACCTAGCTCTACTTCGAAGTGCATGTTGACTCCTCGTGGCCGCAGGACGGGACCTTCGCTGGGTAGAAGGATTGAGCTTGGTGGCTTGAGGAAGAAGAAGGGCTGTTTCGGTCGTGCATTGTTGAGCTCGGTGATGTGGTCACTGAAGGACTGTTAGCTTGATCTCTTGCTTTCACAGAAGGACTACTGTTGACTCACGCATAGTTGCGCCCAATGCAAATGACCTTGCGGCAGTTCTGTCTGATGGTGCTTGCGGACACTGCGCTTGAGCCGAAGACGCTCGCGACGCTAGTTGCTATCTTGGCTGCCATTTTGTGCGAGAGGACTGGGTGGATGGGGAGGTTTATGAGCTTGTTTCAAGTCGGTGTTGTCTTGTCTTCTCCGCGCTTTCCTCTTCGGGACAATCGCAGCTTTCCCCGCCTTTTGATCTACCGAAAACGGGTAAGGGACCTGCCATTCCGGTGATTAGCTCGTGTTGATGCGTCCATCTCGCCGTCCTCGCTGTCTCACTCTCCTGCTCTCCTCTTTCGCGCGCATCTTGTGCTGGTCTACAGTGCTCACCTCCTCCAAGGTCGCCACACAATCAGGGTCACTGCCACTCATTTCTCGAATAACCAGCAGAATCAGATTAGATTAGATCACATTAGACGACCTGCGCTCGAGTCTACAACATGGGCGGCGAGACAGCCTCGAGGCCGTCGACGGGCTCCTACCCGAGACTGGCAACCGGGCCAGTGGGCAAGAAGATTCATAACATCTATACCTCCAGGCTGCGCATGTTCACAGACAATGGACAATACTACGATGACGGGCTGCTTGCGTATGTGTATACTCGCGGCGCATCTCGTACTTCTCCATTCTGACCAGAGGGACAGCAAGTTATACCAGGGCAAGATCAAGGGAGAACCTCATATCAAGCTCTCGGTATACTCCCCACCAAACCTCGATCGACCTACGTTCAAAGAAGCAACATCACATACCTTCACACGGACGAGCACAGGAGCCGAGTTCGGACCGTCCTGGTCAACACATTGGTTTAAGGTCCAAGTCACGCTTCCAGACTCACTTGCGAACAAGCCCCATCTCGAGTTCCACTGGGACGCAGACAATGAGGGACTGGTCTGGAGTGAGCATGGCGAGCCACTACAAGGCTTGACCGGAAAGGGAGAGCGGGTGGAATGGATCATACCAAGCGAATTTCGGGATGGTAGAGAGCATACGTTCTATGTTGAGATGGCATGTAATGGCATGTTTGGCGTGGGTAAAAATGGTGACGATATTCAACCGCCGGACATGGATCGGTATTTCAAGCTTAAGCAGGCTGAAGTGGTTGCTGTCAATTTGCAGGCAAGAGCATTGAAGACGGACTTCTGGATCATTGGTGGTGAGTTCAGGTCAGTCGAAGACTGTTCTGCAGAAGACTAATCAGCGTAGATGCCGCAAGAGAGTTTCCAGAGGACTCTTGGGAGGAACACGAGGCTCTTACCGTTGCTAACGAGATCATGGACTGCTTTCTTGCTGGCAAAGGAACCGATGCGTGTATAAAGGAGTGCAGACAGATCGCAAGCAAGTATCTAGGCAACAAAGTCGACTCCGCAGCTGTCTACGATGGGGACGAAGGCAATCTGGTTTACGGCATTGGTCAATGTCATATCGATACTTGTGAATAGTCTAGTATACTGACACAAGGTCAAGCTAATTCGTTCTTTAGGCTGGCTTTGGCCATGGGCGGAGACTAAGCGCAAAGTTGCCAGATCTTGGGCGAATCAGTGCAATCTTATGGACAGATATCCGGAGCACAGATTCGCAGTATCTCAAGCACAACAGTACAAATGGCTGAAGATGTACTATCCCACACTCTATGACCGTGTCAAGTCAAAGGTGAACCAAGGTGTCTTTCAACCTGTAGGTGGTAGCTGGGTAGAGCACGACACGAACATGCCGAGCGGTGAATCACTAGTACGGCAATTCCTACTCGGCCAGCGCTTCTTTCAGAGCCACTTTGGAGAGCGATGTAAGACTTTCTGGCTGCCAGATACATTCGGCTACTCCTCCCAGCTGCCACAGATATGTCGTGGTGCTGGTATGTCAAGATTCTTCACGCAGAAACTCAGTTGGAACAATATCAACAACTTCCCGCATACAACATTCAACTGGGTAGCACTAGATGGTAGTCAAGTTATCTGCCATATGGCACCCTCTGAGACATATACAGCTGATGCCAACTTCGGCGACGTCAAGCGCAGCATCACACAGCACAAGTCCATGGACCAAGATCCAAGCTCTTTACTTGTGTTCGGCAAGGGCGACGGTGGTGGTGGCCCCACATGGGAGATGCTGGAAAGGCTAAGAAGATGTCGCGGTATGAGCGACAAGGTCGGCCGCCTACCTCGCGTGAAGATGGGTGACAGTGTCGAGGACTTCTTCGACAGGCTGGAGAAGAAGGTTGAGAATGGCACCCAATTTGTGACGTGGTATGGTGAGCTGTACTTTGAGCTTCATCGTGGAACGTACACTACGCAGGCGAAGAATAAAATGAACAACCGCAAAGCAGAGGTCATGATGCATGATGTAGAGTATCTCGCCACTATTGCAAGTC
>Ga0268246_10000354_pt1 | contig 21307 bp, 10 predicted proteins | sample AgamicOrSfe_FD_200242 | JGI IMG/M metagenome (GOLD analysis project Ga0268246, IMG submission 200242) | Agave microbial communities from Guanajuato, Mexico - Or.Sf.e (v2) (version 2) | ecosystem: Host-associated > Plants > Phyllosphere > Phylloplane/Leaf | place: Guanajuato, Mexico | collected...
TTTCCAAGAATGTTTGTTGAGCCGGGTATGTAAGCCATGTATCTGGAAAGAACTTCAAAGTAAAAGAGGGGCTTTCGGTTCATTAGTCTGGTCTTTCGCTTGTACGATCATCGGCTTGTTGGTGCTTTGAATAATAACCTGCGCTCAATTGGTGTTGTTCTTTAGGTTCATGAGGAGTTAGAGGCGGACATGTTCCCATGCAGTATGTAAATCACAAAGAAGCTGTTGGGGCTCTTGCGGCGCTAAGGTTAACGTGGCCATGACGGAAGCGTGGGAGATAGACATCGATAATCGTCTCTCCCATTTCCGTAACCTCCACCGGTACTTGGGTACAAGGAATTGTCCTCTTTGGCCTGAGATCGTAAAAGAGCTTTGGGAATTGGGCAATCCCCACGTACCTATAGCAGAGAAATGACAGCATCGTTAAAAAAATCCAATTCATTAGGTAGGCTATTCCGTTCCACATTTTTATTTTTCAGTTTCTTTCTTTGGTCGATTCCTGCATAAAGTCCGGGCTGGGCAGTCGCTTTACCCGTTGTCAGAATCGAATGTAGCCTTTAAAAAGGCGAGGCCCAACGCGATAGGGGGAAAGGAGAGTGGGTAAGCGGGCTCCTTTCTACCAGATTACTTTACTTTGAATTCATTCAAAGTAAAGGAACTGGTTTATCAAAAGGGGTAAAGAACTACATAGATCTGATACCTTCTTCCCTTGGTCTGGGAGGTAGGTTATGTAGGCTACAACTCTTCTGCTCAAGTATTCGATCACGAATGGCTAAAGAATCGATTAGTAGTAGTATGCCTGGCCAGAAGACCTTTTCTTCTTTCTCTTTGAAATTGGAAGAGGTTCTTGATTCAAAATAAAAGTTTCTTTTTCCTGGGAAATTACTTTGAAAGACTGAGGTACATACCTCAGTCCAAGACGGACGCGGAGCTCTCACCTGGGTAACAATCTCGCGTGGGTAAGAAGAAAGCGTCAAAGCTAGGCGCTTCATTCAAAAAGGCGCAGAACGGTGCAGGATGGAGGTCAGTCAACTCTTGCCTCTCTCGTCGGGCAATCAATCCATCCTTCATCTCGGGCACAAAATAAGAACTCTTGTACTGGAAAAGAGAAGGACGCAATGCCCTTTTTTACCCTTTTTTCTCTCTTCTCTTATGAAATTTATAGTTACCAAGTAATACCCCATCAAAGAGCCTATTCGTCTCCAGCCCTTTTCACGCTCACATCCGATTCTCGAACTCAGACATACGATTCTATGTTATTGGCTTATTCTAGTGCCCAAGAACTAAGAGCGCATTCTCTGACTTTACTTCGAGAAGGAAGAAGGCAAGTCGATGGAACTGACCGAAGAGAAGGAGAACGATTTCTTACCTTGAAAGAGGACGATTTGGCTTTGAAAGGAATTCCTCTCTTGCAGTTAAAGGAAGAAGGCTTTGTTCTTGAATAAGCTGTTTTCCCGAAAACCTGACACTATTCCTAGTCTGTATCACCTTAAGGACTATTAAGTCTTAGTAGTAAGAGTGCTTTAGACGATTTTGTCCATTTTGCATTTAAGTTAAGGAACTTCTGGCCGGGAAGGACTTAGCGAATGAAATGGAAAGTTAGAGTAGAGGGAGAGTTAGAAGGTAAGTCGAAATATCAAGATAGGCTTGCCGGTTAAAGGCCTTTCTCTTCTCCTCCTGGGATTCAATTAAGGGAGTTCATCCGAGGGATAAGCTGTTCTTGCTTGAGTTAAAGGAGATATTCTCATCTATATAATAGGCATTGATGCCCAGGGAGGAAACTCAATAACTCTGTCTTTATCACCGAAAGGAGCAATAGTCGGATCTAGCTAGCTTTAGTGGTCTTGTTGTTGTTACCGAGGATGATAAACCTAAACTAAAGAGATTAGCTCCTAACTCGTTGACTTGAGGATGTCACTGGACTCTTTATCTTTAGTTCACTAGGCATGGGACCTCAGCCCATTATCTTTTCAGCTCCCCCACCATATCACCAATAAAGCTGTGCGACCCATCTGGAACCCAACTACAACGGGCCTTTTCTCAGCCTACCTATTAGCCATGAATTGGTCGCAGAACAACTGGAGAAGGGAACCCCATAAACCATTTTTTTGTTTGGTCATTAGCAAGACTCAAAAAAAGAAAAACTTTTATATGAAAGCATAAGAAGCTACAAACAAAAGAACTGCTTAGCCACAGGAAAAAAACTAAATGTCCCAAAGAAGCAGAAAGAGTATTAAATATCCTACAAGACTGCATGCAATATGAATTACTCAACATATTGCCTTTACTTATGATATTTTCCATCTTGGGAAATAAAATGCTAGGCCTTAAAAAAAGGGGCTTATTTCTTGGCTGACAGCCATTTTGATTCTCCAGCTTGAAAAGCTCTGTGTTATCACTCTTAACCTTACAAAATATGCGTATTAGGTACTCACAAAGCCACTTCCACTCAGTTATTGAGATGCTAATATATTGAATGTCCTAGCCTATCACACTGTAAAAATATGCTCTTGACTTTAGTGCGCCTTGCTTGAATGATTTCTCTAGCTTTGGCAAAGACAGATCGGAAAATGAATCAATGCTCGAAGTCTATTCCCCATTAATCTCCTCCAATAGAATGACCTTCAAAGGCTGGCAATCTTGTTCTATTTTCAAATGGCTCATTGAAAGAGGCAGGCATGTTAAGCCGTGGCATGATACTTTTTTGTATATTGGTCCGGTCCTTAGAAAGAAGAAATTAAAACAATTTTTGATAGAAAACATGAATGGAAAGGGAACTTACAGATTGAAGTCCAATCCTATTTGAATTCCTATTTCCGGTTTAACTTCCTCAGTTAAGTGATAAAGCGGGATCTTTCATTTAAAGTAAGTCAGCGTGCAAGAGCTAGAGTCAGAATGGAATTAGAAGTAAGAAGTAAAAAGTAAGGATTCGAAGTCAACTTGAAAAGCAAATGAGTCAGGTGATAGAGTTACCTTGGTTCGTAAGTACCCCTCTTTCTATCTTGTAGTAGTCAGTCCACGTTCTAATCCCTTTTGAAAGAGCGTCAGGAAGGGATATTTAAAGCCCACGCTCAAACCTATAATCCTTTTGCTATCGTGCTCAGTCCGGTGCTATTCTCAGAGACAGGTACGGAAGATTCTCAGGTGCGGAAGAAAGGAGTTATCGAAGCAGGACAAAATCACTAATAAGTCAAAAGCCACAGGAGCTGCGGGCAAGTGCTTGGTAGGCCAACAGCCCAATGAACCGGGCGGGGCGCACACTGCAGCTTCCTGCATTCGTACTTCTGACTAGCTCCCATCCTATTCTTTTAGTCAGTCTAGCTAGTCTCGGATTCGGAAAATGAAAGTTCGATCCTTGTACTGTGGTACTTTGCCTATTCACTCATCTCCTTTAGTCGCAAGGAGGCAAGACCAGAACCCAAAACAGCAGAGCCAAAGCCTAAGTCAAGCACAGTCACATCAGCACAGCACTCGAGACCAGTCTAGTACAGGCCCAGACATTAGAGTTAGAGATCCACAGCAAAAGCCTACTTTGAAACCTTGGAGTACTTATGAAAGGTTATTTAAAAGGCCAAAGTCGGGTCTTTCTTTCACCTTGAATAACTATCGATAAATAAAAGGCTTTTAGAATTAACCTCACCCTTTTTCTAAGGCGAAGTGGGAGATGTAAGATAAGGATTCCGGAAGCATTGGAAAAGCAGCGAGACGGGCCTACAGTAGAAGAAGGTAAACTGAAGTTACATCAACTATCGAAGCTGTTGAGTCGGCTCCAGAAGTGAAATCATCTGCAGCAGCCAATTAGATTAGGAACCATCAGACTGATCAATCCCTAGTTAAAGCTATGGTTCTTTGTAGGCTCTTCCCCGGCTAGTCTTCAAGCCATGCCAGTCATAATATAATCTCTTCCAGCCAAGGCAGTTGAAGAAGGACTAGAGTAAAGGGAGGGGCACACAAGGCTCGTTCCGTACTTGACTTACGAGCTCGCCTCTATCTCTAACAAAGGAAAAGAATGAAATCCAGTCCCAAGCTGGGGCTACCCTGTTTACCGGATCCTTAGAGGTCTGCCCGTCGGTATCTCATTTAATTAAGGCGGCCCCTCAACCGCTTTTGGGGTCTTTTTCGACTTGTAATTACTGAAAAGCTCATCGGGAGTACGTATCCTATAAAAGCTGTTACAATCATTAAGAAGAAGGTAAACCACAATGAGAAACCTACTTGTACTAGTCAGTTGATTACCATTTTCAGCCCCAGTGCATTAAGAGTCACGATTATGCTCAGGGCGACTGCTCCAGTCAGTACTGGTATGGTCTTAGCGGCTCTTGACTATTTGCATCTTTCTATGAGTTGGCTACTAGAGTAATCAAAGAGTGACGGATTCAGGAGTTACTTGCGTCAGATTGGACAGTGAGGATTATCGGGAGGGTCGCAGATTGGCTCGCGAACAACTCAAAGGATGGGGAACTTCGGAGTGAAAATCCTTCTTTACCCACCAACTGCGATGCAGGATCTTCTTGTCGCGGACAAATGTGGAATAGCATGGCCTAGATTGTGTGTGTATTAGGTAGTTCTCTCTCTTTTATAAGAAAGAACTATTATACAACATCCCCAGGCTTGAGTTTTCTTCTCAACTCTTTCTATCCAATAGTTTACTGCAGCTTTCTTTGATTTACCCCACAAGCATGCCATTCATTAGTGCTGAACACTACAGCTAAGGGAAAAAAATGTTTATACATACACAAAGGAGGAGCAAGCTAGAAGATTCTCCTCTTTGGCTAAAAAGATACTGCTAGCTTTCAAGATTCCTGTTTTCAAACTTGCCTAAGCTCTCCATAGCTTTATTTTATTCTTTTCTTGCTATATAGCTAGAGCTCGCAAATTTAAAAAGGAGAACTTCCTTTCCCAGGAAAAGCTTAGCAAGAGAGCAAATAACTGGCTTTCACTTGATCTCACTCCAGCAATGGAAAGAGGAAGTACTGGTACAATGCCAATACAAGTAACAAGTCAATCCACTCCTCACTAGCTTCTATAGACTCAACTCAGGGAAAAAAAACCTCGTCATATCATATGACAAGACGAGGGAGTGCCTTTGCCCGAGAACCTGAAACGGATTCGTGAACAACTGCAGCTCATACTCCTAACTCTCCTCCTCGCTTACCCACTGCCTCATCCAGTGGTATCTACCGAACATAGGACTCTTCCTGACTGAAAAGACTGCTTACTTGGTAGTTGGTGATTCGATACCTGCATCTGTGGGGAAGAATGGCTAGAAAACTAATAAGCGGGTTTAGGGGAAGCAGTTAGTTAAGGCCTACCATTTGAACAAGGGAAAGCAAAGCACAGAAAGACGAGTGAACAGCTGAATTACATCCAGCCTCGGGTTCGAGTCCCAGGCAATGCCAATCTCGATTCAAAAGTCTGCCGACTCACTGGTTTTGCCAGCGAAATCCGCTTAGACAATGTGAACCATGAGAGATACAACTTCACGAGACGATTCGCCCGATCATCCTTCACTTGAATAGCTCTTCTATGGTGAGCTGGGATGAGACAGGCCTGATCTGGTGAGTGCGATTGGAACCGGGAATAATCCAGGTAAATGCTTTGTGCCACCGTAGGCCTCTTGAAGCGATGAGGAGTATTGCTTCAAGTAAAGGGCGGTGAAAAGCAAACCGGACTTCCGAACCAATCGTACAACCCGTTTGGCAAATAGGTATCCACATCTTGCCCTTTTTTGCACCTTTCGCGGGGGGGTACAGTCATTTAAACTTCTTCCTTAAATTCTCTATTATAGAAAGCATTCGTCGACATCTAACTGGTGGAGCTTCCAGTTCGTCGTTTGCAGCCACTTCAAGAATCACTCTCATCGAGGACTTTCTTTTAGCTACCAGAGCAAACATTTCCAGGTAGTCGATCCCATACATCTGAGTCTATCCCTTCGCTACAAGACGAGCCTTGTGTCTCTCAATGGATCCGTCGGGCTTAGACTTTCGGGTATACACCCGAGCGAGTGACTAAACGAGACTCCATCCGAATCTCAGCCAACGGACCCTTTCCCAGCCGATAGCGTTACCAGTTCCCAGGTACCATTCCTCAAAAAGGACACGGACAATTTATCATTCCTAACCTCGTAAATGGACAAGGTTCCAGTTTTCTTTAACTTAATCTTAAAAAGTAAATGGGAGCCACAGATGTCGAGAGACTCTAGATAAGAAACTCTCTAATACGTTAATATGTGCCGGAAATAGAACCTGGAGTCAACAGGATCTGGAACGGGTCCAATTCGATCTGCATTTGAATCTGGCAACTGGCTGATTAAGAGAAACTGCCTCCACCATTGGTGGTTCTTAATCGCGATCCCGTAGGAATGCTCTTGGTCTTGATAAAAGCAGATCAGGATCAATTGCTGCTATCACGCCCTATGCTTCTGCGTCCCATACCCCAACCTCTGCGGGACTGCTCGCTTTGGAGATGCCCTTTGAAGGAATACCAGAATATGAGGAGATGCCCACCAGGTCGGGCAAAGGCCTCCCTATAGTTCTGAAGCTCGACAACGAGCACGAGCAGACGGAAAAGGATTGGAAACGCTATGAAGAGCTCTTAGCGGCTGAGCAAGAAAAGGCTCTGGGCAGTTGAGACCTTACTCAATCAGATTCGCACACTCAGGGGACAAGGAGTTTTGGGATACCTACATGTCGAGCGAGGTTAGACGAATTAAGAAATAAAAAAGAAAGAGAAGCAGAAGTAGGCGGCTTACTCGGCTGAATGGAACTCAAATCGGGGGAGAAATGAGAGGAGAATGAGCGTCGATGTAGCCTCTCTTGGCGCAGTGGAATCCTCAATCGGGCAATTAGGATTGTAACTGAGACGCGTAACACAGGCTAATCGATGAAATGATAGAGTGAGAAAGGTAAGGGAGGGGCATCGGTAAAGCATCTGTAGCAGGCGGTAGTAAGCTCACATTCCTGTTTTTGTTAATAAAATTGGTAAGCGTTAGCGCCCCTTTATCAAAAAAGTTCTTTCGCGCAGCTCATCCCTTGCTTCTTGCTTTCGAGCCGGAGTTTGCTTGTTTTAGTCCATACAACGCCTTTCTGAGTCGACTAACTAGATGTTAAGAAACTGATCACCCCGGGCATGTAAACCTCCTCATTTAGTTTTCCTTTCAGAAAAGCATTCCCCACATCTCACTGGAACGAAGGCTACTTTCTCACCGTGGCAACTGCAATCAGAGCCCGTACAAAAGTAACCTTTGCCAGTGGGGCAAAAGTTTTCTCAGAATCGATACCAAGTGAGTCTGAATTTCTCTCAATAGTGGTATTTCCGTCAGGAAGAGGTTTGAACCCCTCTCTATCTGATAAGGTAATGAACGACGTCTTCTGCAAGACTGGCAATTCCTCAGACATGGCCTGCTGCCACTGAGGGATCCTTGCTGCCTCACTATCATTTTGCGGCTTTAAAGAAGAATGAACAATGGCAAGAAAAGCATTATTAAGGGTCAGACACAAACCATATGGGTGTCACAAATAAGAACAACGTACCTCAGGCAAGGACGAAAGGCCAACGGGCAACACCATCCAATCATCTTTTGATAATATATATAATCTTCCAAACAATACTGCCGACAATCAGACGGAGCATAATCTTTTTTCTTTTAATAAAGACACTTCTCAGCACATACAGATTTCTGCCGGGTTTCTGCTTCATTTAAGTCAACATTCAAGTAAGGACAAGTCCTTATCCTCCCGATCGGGATAGACGGGCCTTCCTCGCTGCGGGTCAGCATCTCGGGCTCTCTTTCTGCTTTCTGTCTGTCTACAAGCGGGAGGCGTTAATGAAAATTCTAAAGTAAAATAGCCATCAAATGCGAATTGATGTTGAGATGGAGTCCTTACAGAGAGAGGTACTTCTATTATCAGATGAGGCAGAACCAGAACCTGGAGATCCACCCCAAGGACTGACTGCGGGAGCAAAGATTGGATTGGAGACTGCATGCCTTGATTCCTCTTCTTCCACTGAGTGCTCGGGGGATAGGATAGAAAGCGGGTTGTCGGCAAGCGTGACGAGAGGTCGGAGTTCCTTTGTGAAATGGCAGCCTTTCACTTGTCTATGAAATCAGGTCCGACAAACAAAGGGTAAATGAAGAGGTTTGACTTCAATGGAGGGATAGAAGGTCTTGCTACACTGCTTCAGGCTTGCTTCGGGTTTAGCCCTTGATTGGCAGAGTGAGCGGGGACTTTGCCTTCTTCGTAAGCGTCTGAAACGGATCCGGGCTAGCCAGGGTGACCTCTAAATCATTAATTGGAAGCTATTCAAGAGGTTCGACATCTATGGGCGCTCAAAACAGACAATGTTGCCAGAAAACGGACTCTCTTTATAACATAGTTTGGTAAGATAGTATGGTGCACCGCTATGATGGCAAGTGGGATGGGACGGATGACCCCACGGGGGACATCCTAACACCCTAGAATCTGATTAGGAAAGAAGTGAAGTTTTGATGTCGACTCCTTTTTTCGCTCTAAGAGTAGTGAAGTTGAATTCGAGTGAAAAGCAGTTAGTTCAGGTAGCTTGAACTATAACTCTTCCTCCCACTAAGAGAAGAGGACTCACTTCAAGAGCGAGGGTTTCAATCCAGGTATCCTTTCCCTCTTCTTGCCCAGGCTTGGCTTTCAGACTTGACACCTTTCTTGTCGGAGTGAACGGGGTTGCCTCGTTTCGGGGTTATCTTGTTGAATGTCCGTTGAATCGTATATAACTGATTGTCTAACTAAAGAGGTTTGGAAAGACCTTCATATCTACCGATCTGAGTACAGAAATGCTTGTGTAAGAAAAAGGGTCGGTTTTGTATATGTCCACCAATTCATATATCCCCAAGGAACTCTCATTAGAAGGAGCAGCATCATATCCGAGTCCATAACTTCTTTTGTAATAGAATAGCCCTTTGACCCCAATAAATTGGCTCTTGCTTTTCTTAGTAGGAGTGCCCCTATGTTAGCAGGACATTTCGTGCAAGAACTAGGTTTGAGTTAGTGCACTAACTAGGTTGTTTTTTCTCTCCTAATGACTCTATCTCTGAGGTAACCCGGACTAGTAGAAAGCGGCCTCACCTAATTACTTAGCCTATACTACTTATGGTCGAGCCTCACTACCGATCGCCTCTGACGAGCCTAAAAGCTTCGCCTTCCTCTTCGAACTGCTCTCTAAAACTCAGTTGAGCGTTTCTGTCCAATCGCTTCAATCACTCCTATGTTAATTTTGCTGAGATCTTGTCGCCTTTCCCTCTCCTGCACCTGGGACTCTATTTACTGCGCTTTGATCTGCCGATGATGATTTAGCCAAGTGTTTTGCTGCCACTTCTGAAGCGTTGGACCTAACCTCTTCCTTGAAGACCCTGTATTGCTTGTCTTTGTTGGCGGTGTACACTACTTTACTGAAAGCGAATAGTGCGCTACGCACCTTCGACGCTGGGGAAGACAAGGAACTGATTTACCATTTCCAAAGGCCGACGACGGAGGAAGCGTAGCAGGCGTCTTTTTCTTCTCGTACCATCTGAGATCAGAAAAGGAAAGGAAGGGGTGATGCAAAAAATTCGGGTCATATTCCTGTGCTATCAAGAAGAAGGAATTTCGGGACGGGAAGGACCTGGAATGTCAGGATGCCTAAGAATAGAAGTAGCGATATGCCGATTTGCTGCTGTTAAAAAGCTAGGCATCTCTGTACTCTTATTGCCAATCTCTTTTAGCTCCCGAACAGCCTATTCGATTTCTGTGCTTAAGCTTGCTCTCACTTATTCTTGGCTTGGATCTAGATAATAGAACACCCTTTCGTTTCTATCGAAGGCAGCCAACCATATGAAAGCATTTGATCGTCGCGGTTTAACCGGTCAGGGTGACGCACTAGACCTGAAAATGGAAGGGCTGCACTTCACGTTGATGTCGGCTATGCGCCTTTTGCATCCGATGACTCAGTTCACAGACCTAGTAATTCAAAGGAAGAAAGCAGATGGCCGGCTTCCCTCCTCCTAGTATCCTTACTGGTTGTCTGTCTTTTCTTTTAGGCCGAAGAGGGGAGGTCCAAGTTTTCACCTGATGGGGCACTAATAGCGATACACATTCCCAGTGTCTCGATAGCTCATAGGCGTTTTAGGAGCCCTATTGAGCTGCGCAATCGCCCTTCTTTCGCCTTACTTACTAGTATCCAAACGAATAGATTTCAGAAGTAAAGTGGTTTGGTTGTTGTGCGCGCCGGAGGCCTAAGGGGTAGTCGAGTTGGAGGGGTGCTGTACGCTAACTTAAATTACCTTCCAGGAACGATAGCCGCATAAAAAGAGACTCTAAACAGACTGTATTAGAGCAGCAGTCGGACTTGTTGCAAGAAAAGGTAGTTGAATGTGTTAGGCGAAGAGAATATAGCACGTAGAAGCTTATTATAGAGTCGGTAGTTCGACGGCTTAATGCTTGCCAAAGAGAGTTCTATAGCCCTTAGGATAAAGATATGACCGTAGGATTTCATAGAGAGAGCCTTTGGGCTCCTCTGAAATACCCCAAAAATCTTTTTTATGTTACCACGTCAGATGGTTGAAAAAGGGGTTATTGCTACCTAAATATGGCTGTATAACTCGTTTTAGCTCTGGACAAAAGATGGGAACCAGGGAGTCAGACCAAAAAGAATTAGTTCTTTGATCCATTTGGTGTCCGGAAATCCCTCATTGATAGATATAAAGAGAACACAGCTATTGAATCAACTGTGGGACTTGAGCTAGTTGGCATATCTTAACTTTTTGAATCTTCCTCTATAGCATCCGATTACTGATTCTTAAACTGGCACAAAGGAGATAGAATAAAATCTTTGCACTGTATTCGCGGCTTTGTGCAAGTGAAGAAGAAAGAATGCTTGAGATTCCAAGTAAGGCATTCTCCCCGCTAGGGGAGGTAGGAAAAACCTCAGTAAAGATATCACCCACGCGGTAGTTTACTTGCTTACTCTTTATTTATTTTATCCCTCAATGTTCGTGCAAAGAAGATTGACTGATGCCATACTCTTCTATAATAAATAGTTTTTCTAGTGCAGCTAGGAGAGCTAACTAAGACTAGGAGCTGTTCGGGAGAACTCCGATTGTTGACGATTTTAAATAGACGAGATCAGATCGTAGAATATCAAAGTCTGTTCCCGCGTCCCTGGTTCTATCAAACCAGACTATTTCATTCCAGGGAGCGCTAAGAAGCAAGACCGGAGTGAGATGAGCGTAGGTTAGGTCAGCTACCAACTAAGCTAGGAAGCTGGGAAGAGCCGGTACGGCTAACTTTCCGATGTGTTAGTGTCGTTCCGAACTCTTAATTGACTACCGGCATGCTCAACGGCCTAGGAGCGATTGCCCGACAGCCATAAGACCTGACCACTATCAGACTGAGGAGTAGATTTCTTTCATCGATCACCCATTCCCCTTTTACCAAATGCCCTCAATCGACGGGAGAAGAAACCGAACGTACTGTCAAGGGCTTACTGAGGCCCCATCTGCATTCCTTCTTGCACTAGAGGCCACCACAAAAAGCCTTGTGCCAATCCCGCAGCGTCGAAACCTTTCTCTTGAACCACGGGTCGTTTCATACCCACCTGCACTTGCAAAGGCAGACGCATCCTGGCTTCGTACGGATAGATACACGTCTTCGAATCTCTAAACTCCCACCCTCTATCGGAACTCCCATACACTCATCTCCATACAACATGTCCGCCCGTATAAGCCAAGTCTAACTCTTCTGAGTAGTCAAACCCCCACGGAGCGGTAAAAGGGCTGGGACGCTTGAGCAGGGGCTAAAGACAGGTACAGGTGTGACTATAAGCGAGCACTTTACTTTCCTTGGTCTGCTTGTTCATTCGGAGGATTGACCAAGAGCGCTCGGTGTGATCTACCGACGAAAAGTCTGCCCATACGTCCTTCGTACCTCACAGGTGATTCACCCTAAAACACAATTCTTGTGCGTATTGAGGGCGCAACCTCTGAATCGATTTACCTAAGACTAGAACAGTCCCCCCGGGAAGTCGGGTTCCTTCTCTTCTTTCTACCCGCCCACGGCCCGTTCCCCGGAAGTGCCCCCAACCTCTAAAACCTTACGAGGGGGGATAGCATAGCACAGTACTGCGGGCCTGGAGTGAAGCAGTCTGGTTCTTTAGAACCTGGGGCGAACGAACAGCTCCTTCATCTCTGAGGGACAACTCCTTCACTTTTAAATAAAGCGACGCCCCACCGTGCCCACCCAACAAGCTAGGTTGCTTGCAAGACAATTGCAATACAATCATTCAGAATGAAAGGATTTAACAACTCTGGGTAGACTTACAGTTTCATAACAGCAATAGCAATAGCTGTAGCTGAGCTACCTAACAAGACCAATCAGATCATTTTCAGTCCATCGCTCATAAAGAACCAATAATCTTTCCGAATTCTGGCAGTAAACTAAGCCCAAAAGAATGGCTTTTATCCTAAAGAAGCAAGGCCCTTGCGTGTTAGACGCTACCATTTTCTTGCTTGTGCATGCCAACTTCCAATTTAAATCTAATAGAAAAGATAGGTCTCCCGCTAGTGCTGACGTGATGCGGCCTCGCTAGCTTTCTGATAAATAAGATGAAACTCTATAAAATTCAAGTAATCACACGACTATCTATATAAAAAAGAACTCAACCGCGGGACCAAAAGAAAGATTGATAACTGATGTCAGGTAAGGGATACCGCCACCAGAGAAGCCTGCCGTTGAGCCGGCTTACTCGCCCACCATGTCAGCGCCTTCGGGTTAGTTCTTTATGGAGTGCTTTCTTTCATAACAATTCTTCTTATGGAAGTCCCCCACAAGATCAAGAATGCTTGTTGCCGCGGCTTTCTTGGTTTTTCGCTTGGTTTGGCTGGCTCAGTTGCTATTGCTACGGTTGCTTGCAAGACAATTGCAATAAGCCGCTTAACTGATTTTGTTTAGGAGTTAATATCCAGGATATTAAATCTCTGGGACTGAGAGTGCCAGGCTGCGACCCATCTTTGCAAAGCAAGAGCGAGGCCAAGAAGCAGCAAAGCAGCACTCGTACACTAGAAGGATGGGCCATGGTGGATCGCAACCATGCTACAGCGGAACCACCGGGAGATTTGTAAACAACCGTCGCACCTCTCATCGGTCTTGACTTTAGGAGTATAGCTCTCCGAATCAGCAAAAATTTTCCTTCGTCGGCTTACTATTCAAAAAACCTCTTCCTTGCAAGCAACATCGTCATCATAGATAGACCCCTCGATATCAACTAACCTCTTGTTCTCCTGGCTCAACGAAATGAGCTTGTGCGTCGAATCTCCGGACTCGAAAGAACGATGTCCCGTTTCCAAACACACACTTTACTTCAAGACCTGGGAAAAAATCCTTCTTACTGTCCTCAGCCCCCCTAACCCGACGACTGCCCCACTTTGGTGTTCACGTAGCATTGTAAACAACCTCTTGCAAGCAACCTGGTTATGTCATACCCATATCAAAAAGGTAACAAGGTTTTTAAACCCCTCGTAGCGTTAGCTATAGCGACTTTTGGCAAAGAAGCCATCGAGCTGAGAGAGATCCTCTCTGCTCTTCCAACTCGATCTTCGGCGGGATCGAATGCTTTCCCGGTAGAGGTTGCTTGCAATATCGGCTAACTCAAATGAAATAGAGACATACATTCTTCTTCCTAAACCTGAACAGCAAGCAGTTCTTGACGGAAAGATCCAATCTTATAAATTTCTCTTCTTTTTGAGTCACTTTCATGACTTCACACAAACCTAATCACGCAATCGAAGTGTTAGCATTTTGCAAGCTCACGCTTCAGAGGGATTAGCTATCTCAAAGCACGTGCCCTCTCTTACCAAAGCTGTCATCCGAAAGGCTTGTTCTCACTATAAACTACGCAATTAGCTGTTCGAGCCAGCAACAGGAGACAGATAAAAAAGAAATGGACAAGAAATCCCGTCTTTTGTTTAAAGAATAGAAATTTAGTACGGGCGTCATGTACCTCACCGATGATGCGATGCTATGCGACGACAGAGACATAGAGGCGGGACGTTGCACTATCAAGACTAGGGAGGGAAGAGTGAAAGCTTCAGTTCCTTCCCGAGAACGTAGAGTACCTTGCCCGTCAGAGTATAATGTGTCTCAACAGGCTCGGTTCGGGACTATGTGAAGCAGTTCACAACCGTCGATGTTGGACGTCACCGAGATGGGGGAGAAGGATCGACTCTTCTTCTCATGGACTCAAAAAGATAGGTTAGCGACCGGGCGAAAGGTTGGAATTGATTTAGAAGGGCTTGGCCCTACTCTATCTATCGGAATTCGCCGGTTAATATTCTTTCTACTAGACTAGTTCTCCAATAAGAGGAATCGGGGACGGCACTTGTTTTTACATTCTTTCAGACTTTCCCCGCTCTAGAACAATAGTAAGTAGTCAGTATAGCCAGTAGTTGGCCTTAAGCCTAGCTGTGTTACGGAATCGTGTTCAGGTCTTTCCTTTCTTTAAATAGAAAGTCAGAATGTACTTCTGCTGTAAGAGAATGGCTTGCCGCGCCCGTCCTTGTTCTAGATCTAGAGAAGAGTCAACCTCGAGAAGAATAAGCGTGGATGCCGGTCTTGAACTCCGTGAAGGCTTTACAGAGAACTAGGCTTTTCGCTTCATTGGATAAAGGCGGAGATCACTGGTTTGTAATTCCTTTCTTTGGCTGTCACTGAATTCATCCGGCAATTGATACCGAAAATCGGCCTTTTCAAAAGCATCCTTTGATCCTTCTCTGCTTTAGGGTAACAAAACTGTCCCATGCCACACTAAAGAAAAATGAAATGGCAACTAGACTAGTTAGTAATTTCGTACTTCTGTCGTTGGAGAGCAGAAATGGCACTTTACAGCAAGAAGAAAGAACAACGAAAGTCGAAGATAGGCTTGTAGCCTCACCTGAATCAGATTCTGTAGCTGATACAACTGATGTTGCTTCATCTCCTTTCCCATCCGCCCGGGGAACCGAGTCTTCTTTAGTGATTAATGAATTGACTGCTGCAGAGGATACCACTTATGTCACTGACTCAGTAGATGGACGAGACAACCTCTTTCACCGAGCCGAAAAGTCTGCTATCGCTTAAGATAATAAGATAAATAGATCAGCGGGCTTACCACTTCATCTTAAGTAGCTGAATTCAATGAATATACATAGGATGTGGAAAGTTAGCAAATAAGCTCCGTTACGGGAGAGTACTCTTTAGAAGACCCGTAGCTGGCCATAACTCGAACTGGGCATTCTAGGCCTGAGGATTCTTTCCTCTTGGAGGACTTGTTTCACGAGGGGTTTCCTCTTCTTGCTATAGTCTTGTTGCCAAGCGTCCTTTTCTTGAGTTGGGAGCACATTCTTAGCTGTCTTTGGAGTAAGGTCCTCACTTGGGCAAGGGTCACAGGATAGAGGAGGGGGCCTAGTCTTATCCACGTTATTACTTGCTTTTTCCTATTGCCGACTTGCTGGTTCTATGACTGGTCAACTACATCTCCTTTATATTAAGTGCGGGGGGTCTCCCCGACTAGATGACCTGGGCCTGAAGAAGGACAGGCCTTGTGACTTATCTAGTCAGACATGAAGTAGAATCGACTGGAGGCGTGATTCTTCTTCCGAGCCACTTATACAGTACAGAAAATCTCCTCTAATTAAAATTAGAAGTGCCTTTTCTTTTTGTGAAGTACTTGGCTGAGCTGGGTGGGTGGTCCTTTTCTTTGACGTCAATCGTTTGGCTTACTTGGGGGCGATATTTTTCTTTTGAGGTGAATGGGTCGTCCTCTTACTTGACCATGGCATCGCCAACATGAGTCTGTGTTCGGTGGTTGATAAGATGCTAGTTGGTATTTAGTTTAGGGCTTGTTATTTCCTTTGACTTTTCCCAACGAGGTGGAGGGCCAGAAAGTCACCTATCTCCGTAGTTCCGGAGACAGGAATTGGGTAGTAGGGGGTGGCACGACTCCCCAAAAAGGCTTTGACCTGCTGGAAAGTCTCTGTTTACCGCGAAGTGAATAAAGTTGGGGAGAGAAGAAAGGGATGGGAGGGAGCCTATCACTGCTTATGGCTCGCTTCCTATTTTTTAATCAATTCCTGGCGAATAAAGCAGCTATCAAAGCTATGCTTGTCAATCGAGTAGGCTCCTTCCCTCGGAATTTCGGGTTCTTTGACTCTATTCCAAAGAGTAGACCGGAAGACCATGCCTGTGCGAGCACCTTTTCCAAAGCCTCAAATTCTTTGATTTTCTGCAATACGAGATTGAATGAGGCCCCCTTGAGACAAGAAAGAATGGAGAGAAGCGGTGGCGGAGCGAGGATCCGAAGGAGAGAAAGAAGTCTTTCGTGTCTCAAGTACTTGAATAGAGAGAAGAGGGATTTCGTCTGTCTTGTCTCCTATATTGGACAAGAGAGCTCCGGTGCTATCTTTCGCGGAAGTTGTCAAGAAAGGATCCCTTAGTTCTGTCCCTTGAGCTGCTAACTCCAAGGAAGGAGCTGAAAAAGAGAAGTTCTGGATTGCGAAACCCCGAGCCCCCTCCTCCTTAGCTTAGGTACACACACCTTAGTCCAGCTAACCCGGAGGAAGCTCTTCTCATTTTCAGTTCTTTTCCACAGGAAGCTTCTAAGCATTTTATCTTCTTATATCAACTTCTTTAATGATATGGGGCTGCTCAGCCACCTTTTAGAATCTTCTTAGAGTACTCTCCTTGGCCAGATTTCCTCCTTGATCTGCATCCTATGTTCAGCAGTAACCATTCTTTCATAGTAGTCAACAGCAAACTCAGCTATCTCTTCATCTTTTTCATGGGGTTACCCCTTTCATCTTTCAAAACTCTCATACCATTATGCGCCTTCCCCTTACATCCCTTAACTCTGACTAGCCGAATCGATCTGACTCAGTCCCATCGCAGTATGGTGGAGATTTCGGAGAGAAACTGACAGGAACAGCTCCCCGCTTTTCCTATTGGGATACCTTTCTTCTATACGCTATTTGGCTTGTTAGGACAGCCAGAAAGAAATCCCCGTCTCCAAGTCCTTTATAACAAATCCCCAGGTGCGAAGCGTGTGGGCAGTAAAGGTTGCTAGCCTTCGAGAAGGGGCGTAGCCAATTAACATATTCTTTTTCTTTCTAGATGCGAATCTAGGATCTAGGATATGTAAAGTACCCAGGTGCCTAGCCTTTCCTTATGAGGGACTACTACTTATTAGATTAGACGGACAGTCTTTCCATGCTTTGTTCTTACGAAGACTAACCGGGAAGGATGGTTTGCAAGGAGGTATACTGGCAGAGCAGGAAGATAGGCAAAGGAGAATCGGGAATCGATCGTCAGATGCCGGTGCCATTCAACTAGCTGCCGTTATTCCTTACTTAAACAGAAGCAGACGGGATACAACAATAAGATAGACCACCGAAAGTCAGTACCACCACTGCTACTCAAAAGAGTACAGCTAGCGCCTCGAACTAATCACATGCTGCTCTCTGTCTTCCTTCCGTCTTTTATTTGACTACGTCTGATTCATTTCAATCAAACCTTCCGCCAGCAGTTGATTCAATAGCAAACGATATGCCGATCGGATAATAAACTCTTTGTAGGTTACTTATTCCCACAACTGATGCAGCCGAGTCGTTACAACAGCTAAAAGCAGCTTTCGTTACCAACCCAAGAGCAGAAGGAGCTTTTAGACACTGTACCTTTAGATGCGTGCAGGAGCAAGGGCCTCTGACTAAGATCATTTCCTACCACACACTATACAGGCAAGGAGCAGCTTTCCCGGCCCTTAGGCATTTTAGCTATATGCTATTATTCTTCTTCTAGTAGCTAGGTATCTAGATCGAGTATCATTTCCAAAGAAAGAGAGTCTGCTAAAATGTATGCTCTTCTAGGGATAGAGCACTCTGTAAGAAGGTAGTCTGCCCTCCATACTTAGTTGCTTTAGGTTATTAGTAAACTTTCTTTAACAGACCTGTATTTAGATTCACTAAAGAAGCCCCTACACATGGAGTTACAGCGTACTACTATTCATTGATCTATTCACGTAAAATTTCCCCTTTTGCGGAAGGCGCTAGGTCTTCGAATGTTATGTAATATGTAAATATGTAAAAAGGACCAACGAGGATCCTAAAGGAGTAGGAGGAGTCAGTTTGAAGATCGAGGAAAAAATAGGACAATTATTAATTCTCCAGAAGTATTCTACAGAAGAAAAGCCTGTTACGAGTAAGTGGAAAGGAAAGATCTCCAGAGATTCTTATCTCATTCCATTCCAGTGGCTCAACCAGTAACCAATGGCGAAAACTAAAAAATCCATGGTTTCCCGGTAGAACCCTATTTCGCCCAAGTAGTTTCTTAACCGGAAAAAAGAAGCGGTTTTTCGCACAGCTTGCTCATAGTGCAGGTCCCACTTGTATATCGTATTTGGCCGAAGAAGCATCGGACAGGTTGGAGTTCTTACCTTCTTGGGACTCCATGGACCAAGATCTGCTTTTATTATATGGTCAATACCGATCTACTTTAGTAGATCATATGGATGTATAACAAGCTTCTCATTTTGATGAATTGGAAACATCTTTTTTCCATTTCTATTTACCCAGTTCATATCTTTGTTTCGTGTGTTCCTGGGAGGAATTCGATCTCTTCAATTTCGGAATACCACCTAAATAACTGCGGCCAGAGAGTCGGGAATAAAGAGTCTGAGGTCGGGTCGGACGACATATATCTAATAGAATCTTTCTTCTAAAAAAGAGAATTACTGGATCTATTTCATTTTGAAATAGCTGAAAGACCAAAACGGGGTGCAAAAAACCGAAAGCCCTTGAGTTCTCACTCCATTTATTCCGTACGAACTACTAATCCATATTTTGGGGCCGGCAGAAGAAGACGCCGCATCGTCATGAGGAAGATGATTGAAACTATCACCAAATGATAAGACATCGAAGTCTTGAACCATTTTTCAAATCCCATACAGTCTCTCCATATCAAATGTGTGTCTTGTCATATAATATTAGGGTTTTACAAAAGCTCCTCCATACAGCTTCGAACTGTAGGATTATATATATATAGTTTTTTGTTGGTTGTTGACCAAAGGGATGGTATGTTTTCTATGAAGTAGGGTTAAGGTAAAGCATAAGGGTCCGACCATATTGGTCTACACGAATACCTTTATCCCCACCCCCGATTATGATGGGTGCGCCCATTCTACCAGCATGGTCTGCTATGCACGAATGAAAGTTGCATTCATGAAAAATCTGAATTAGTTCATTGCGTTGATTATAAATAGGTATAATTATTTCACTATAAAAGCGTACATATTGAAAATGAGGCATCCTTTCTTCCATCTTTTTTTCAATCAAACTAAATAACAGAACACTGGAAACATCTTTTACAGGAGGAATACCAAAACACATTCACCACAGCTATACCATCCTCAGCATCTTCATAAATAGGTGCACTTAAAAAATCTGATAACAGCTTTACAGCATAAGCATGATTTGGGGCTACCTTCTTCAGAAGTAGAGATCTGTCAACCCATCTCGCCAAATTGACTTTCATGATACCTTAAAGATCTTGCCAACCAAGAATTACGTTGTAGTAATCTTGCAAATTACCATCTTTAGTATAGTTACTAACTATCGATTTGCTAAAATTCGTTGAGATAACTCAAGAGTTATGATTGTAGTAAGTACACCTAGAACAAGACGTGTAGATAGTTGGATGGAGTTATCTCTTTATATTTAAGATGACCTATGTAAAACTTTTCAGTATCAAGTAAGGATGCAAGATAATCGAGATCAAGTTCCTCCTTATCCTTTTCATCAAGTATCTCATTTCCAATAGTCTGAACAATATCAGTAAAATTATAGGGATAACCTTCACGACCCTGCGAATAAGATCTGTACGTGACGCAACAGTTCAAAATAGGATGTAATTTAGATTATTTCTATACCGGGCAGTCCAACCTGATTCTATCTCAACCTGCGCCTACCCATTCACTCTCTGGGGTCCTTCCCAGTTTGAGCATAAGGCGCTTAGGGATAATTCCAGCCGAGTCCCTAAAGGGAGTCACTAGTGTTAGGATACTTTATAGAAAAAGCTCATATGCTTCGCACATGGAATTCAAACAGGCAGAAGAGGTTCCAACTGCTACCTCTGCTCGACCTACTATTTTGCGAATCAGGTAAGGTAAACGTAAACCTTATTGACTTATTGAAAGGAGTAGTTGATAACTAGTACTATAACTATATATATTATATGTTTCGTTGCCCAACAAAAGAATTACTTGAATTGAAAGATTGAGATTGAACTAGATCCCCCGTGACTTGGTAGTCCAAAAGCCAAGATTCGCATGAAACAAACTAGACTTATCAATCATTGGATTTCTTGACACAAGCCTATTCTCTAACATCAATCACACTTTGATGCAGCAAACTCTAAAAAATAAAGGCTCTTCCACAAGACTTAACATGTTAGGAGGATAGCGGATTGAGCTTCCTTTCCAATCCACTCACGTGGCAGCAAGATCCGTGTCTCTTAAAGTAGATTCAAGGTAACTGAAATCGGAGTAGGCAAAGCCAAGCCTTAAACCAGACGCGAACACTTCCGCCTTATTCTCTTAAGCCCAGAGGGCGGATTTTAGACGATTTGTCTGTTTGCAGCATCAGATTTCACACTGAAGAATCGGCGGCATTGATTTGTCAAGAGGAGACTCGGTTGAATCGGCTTACCAATAAGTCAAGGAGTTTGACCCTTCATCCGGATTTCCTCCCTTCTGAGACTTTTCAACTCCTTTCACTTGAAAAGTGAAATCTTTTCCTATAGCTGAGCTAAGCGAGAAATCCTAGATCAAAGAAAGCAGGAGATTCGGCATTAGGAAATAAGGTCTGAAATTCAGCTTGGAGAAAGCGGGCAATTCTGTAAGGAAGACTTGCTCGGTTCCCTATGCTGATCTTATTCTAAGATCAGGAGACAGAAGATGTGAAGCAACTCATACACATCCTTCGCTTCGATTCTGTCATCTATCTAAGTGATATCGTCAATATGAGTCCGCGCCACCTGATAGAAGGAGCAAAAAGAGAAAGATGGCTTGCAGCTGAAAGGCGGGCGAAAGCCGTCGAAGTGCAAATGTTGCTTAGTAAACAAATCCAGGCCCAAGAACAATATTGAAAACTGTGGGTCGAAGTTTAGACCGCGAATACTAGTTCTACTTATAGAAAAGATCATCAGAAAGGAGACAAGCCATTTATGATTCCAGCCGAGAAGACTAGTCAAAGGAAGAATCAAGAATGTCATATATTTCA
>Ga0268246_10000355_pt1 | contig 21270 bp, 17 predicted proteins | sample AgamicOrSfe_FD_200242 | JGI IMG/M metagenome (GOLD analysis project Ga0268246, IMG submission 200242) | Agave microbial communities from Guanajuato, Mexico - Or.Sf.e (v2) (version 2) | ecosystem: Host-associated > Plants > Phyllosphere > Phylloplane/Leaf | place: Guanajuato, Mexico | collected...
CTCCCATTCCCCAACTCGCTCTCTGATCCAAGTCACTTGCCCTCACCCTACACTCACCTCCTCCACCGCTTCCCCCCAGGCGCCGCGATAACCACAACCTCTCCAACTTCCCGTCCTCCTCCTCGCCGTGACAGCCAGCTTCGCCTCCATGTCCGCCACGGTCCCGTACAGGGCGTCGATGTACGTCTCGCTCAGCACGACGCGGAAATCGTTACCCTTGAGCATGTTGGCGAGGACGGCTTTGCACCATGCGAGGCGGATGGAAGCGGATGTGTTTGTGAGTGTCAAGTATGAGGAATTAGTTGCGGTCATAGAAGTGAAAGGTGTGGTGCGTCCGGTGGATGAAGAGGCGGTCGAGGGTGAAGCCGTGCTCGAGATGGAGGATCGACTCGGGGAGGATATGGTCGGGCTGGTGCTGTTGCTGTATAGTGATTCGAGACTACCATGTCTGCTCGCGGAGTCTGGCTGTACCAAAGATTGCTTTGCGTAGTGATACATAGCAGCCCTCAACGGCAGCGTAGCTGGATAGTGAAACGTATCATTCGCTGTCGAGCCGCGCAGATGGTACATATATTCCATACTAGCACAAATGTTCTCGGCTGGCTGGTCGAGATCTGCTGCCGTCATGGCAAGAGCCACGGCTGTAGCCGGAGCGTGTCGATGAGCTTGATGTTGGTCAAGTAACAAACGGGCAAATGCATGACAGGATCTTAGGTGGTCGGCCAGTTTCAGCATGATTGAGATGAGACGGATTTCGTAGAACCAGTAGATGGTCATCATATCGCCGATGCGTGCGTCGCGGAAGATGTAGCAGCGGGGGACGACGGTGACGAGATGAGGACTACCCTTTAGCAACGCCGTCGACGAGGGAAGGGCTACGGTTAGTAGGTCCGGGTTGGAGGTCTGGAGATTGCTCAGCCATTCTTGCAAGGTGTACCTGAGGGCTTGGATGTCGTTCAAGAGGTAGTCGACGTCGGCCGTGTGCTCATGATCGTGCATGATGATATCGGCACGCTCCAGAAGTCCAGGCACTCGCTCGACCAAATGCCATAGCTCGTCTTCGGTGTTTCTAGGGTAGATCTTGTATGGCACAGTACGCCACTTGTGATCATCGAGGAAGAGCTTCTTCCTGTCAAACATACTGATGAAGAGGATCTTGGACTTCATGGCGCGTAAAATGTGTAGACCCACAGACGTCTGGTATGCCGCAGGGCCAGCAAGCTGAAACGTCAGCAGGCATGTCCGATAATGCGAGAGCCACTTTGAATCGCCACTAGGAGGACCCTCTCCATCTGTCAATCGGAGTCTGACAGAACTTTCCATGACCTCCACACCGGCCAGCGCGATCTCGACAGTGTTCATGAGTGGACCGAGCGGCGTCCCGCCCCAGCCTCGATCCAATCGCCGGCGTAGTTGCTGCAGAATGTTCTGGTACGCCATACGTGACAGGCAGATGAGTTCCTTGTCGTTACGCGAACGGCCGAGAACTGCTGACCCGGCTGCTAGAACTGCAATCTCGACTAATCGGTCACCACGGCTGAGGGAGATCGTGGCACTCCAAGGCCAACCCGTAATGGTTTTCTCGAAGTCTTCCAGGACAGCACGCAGTGATTGGAAGGTTATGTCGATTGGCGCCTTCTTACTGTGTGGCGTCATATCTCTGGCTGGTGTCGAAAGGTAGTGGACAAGAGCTTGTGTCGGCACGTCATCCTCTGTTGCACCTGTTGTCTCCGCTAAGACACTTGCTGATGTGTTGTCAAGACCTCGAGGCTTGCCGCCCGCAATGTGTGTCATGGCCATGGTACAAACCGAAGGTGCGAGCTCGACAAGCTCTGCCTTCGCTCTGCGGCCACGATGGGCTCGGACATGTCGTCTGCAAAATGTTAGTGGAGAGTCACATAGTGAGCGCGCAGCTCGAGTATACTATACCTGTTTTGCTCGCGTCTCGCTAGTAATCTCTCCTCTTCCGAGGCGTACTTCACTGGTCTACCCATGTTCTTTCAGACTGGATAAGAATCCTCCGCAATGATAGACAGAGAAGAGCCTCAAGTTGAACATGCTGGCGGAGGAGCTGAGAGATGCCGGCAGAGGAGCTGAGAAGTCCAGCCTTGTAATCACATTCAGCCAATCGGCCCCTCCAGACTTGGGGGCCAATTGGAAAGCACAATACCTTAGCCGGCGGGCGAAGAACACCATTCCCGCACCTGCCGCAGACGACTGTCACGCGATGTCGCAGACATTGCAAGGTCTCAGAATATGAAAGCAGTGGATGTGCTCGCAATTGTAGATAAACATGAAGATCACCAAATGGAGAATGAAAGTTGGTTGGCGTTTGCTAGTCATGTCGATCGTTTCGAGGCGGCTCTGATGGACATGGACATGCGCAGGTTAGCCGCGACGTGCAGGTGAAGGTTCACGATACGAGGACGAGCTCTTGATAGCACGTAGGCACGTAGGTAAGAAGCAGCGACTGAAGACGATGCTGTGTATCATTGAAACTGTACAATTCTAGGAAAGCGCAAACTATGCTGAAAACAACAGACCCATGACCGCTTCTTGCTATGCCACACTCCTACTTCTTCATTGCATATACATCACCGTCCTCTTCATCATAACGCCGTGCCCGGCTTGATGACTCAATAGCGACGACATCTTAAGCCATTCAGATTGAAGCGATCCTCCCAGAATAGCAAAACTTTTGACCGGTCTGACCGAGACCATAACCTGACCAAAGGAAACGAGCAAGGAGAGGTAGAAGTTTGCGACCTGTTCACCATTCATCATCTACTAGCCAAAGCGTCCATCTTGGCTAGCAAGTCATATATGTCCATGAAATCCTTGCACTCTCGTCCACGTCTCATCACATCCCCAGCAGAGCTTTGGCACCAGGCTCAGAGCAGATGTAGATGCACTCGTGGTTGTCAGTGAAACCATTGAAGCGTGTGGCAGAACACTTGGTATAGGCTCCCATGTCGCTGAAGTACAGCCAGTCGCTAGGCTCGATGACGTGCTTGAAGAAGGTTGACGTCGAGATGCAGTCAATGCCGTCACAAGTAGGTCCCCAAATGCTGTACTCGATGAGGTCCTTTTGTGCAGGCTCACCGACTTGGGCAGCAGGGAAGTATTCATCACCACACTTCAAGACATGTGGGATAGGATGCTGGTGATCAAACATGATGCTCGAGAAATTGCCGTAGACACCGTCATTGAGGTACAGCATGTAGCTATTGTTGATGAGAGGGTTTGAGTCGTCAACAGTGCGCCGTGCAATGACGTTGCAGGCAATTGTGAATGCTGAAGCCACGTAAAAGCGACCAGGCTCGCCAATAATGCGAATGTGAGGTGGAAATTGGGCATCGAGCGCGGTCGAAAGAGCAGCAGCCATGGCTTCGAATGACTCTCCAACGAAACCACCGCCGACATCGAGTGTTTTCATGTCGAAGCCAAGTGTGGTGGCTTGGTCGAAGACAAAGCGAGCATCAGTGACTGCTTGGACGAATGCAAGCGGGTCAGAAGCACCAGATCCGACGTGGAAGGCGACACCGGTGACATTGAGACCTAGCTCCTTTGCCAATGTGAGCAAACCGTGTGTGGAATCTAGAGAAGCTCCAAATTTGAGAGACAAACGGCACAAGCTGGCAGAGTCGTCTGTGTGAATGCGAAGGAAAAGCTCGGCATTGGGTGCGAACTGCTTGATCTTGTAGAGCTCATCCGAGTTGTCGAACGTCATCTGCTTGACGTTTTGCTGAGCTGCATAGCGAATGTAGGATTTGGTCTTGCATGGCTGAGCGTAGATGATGCGAGATGGGTCAATGCCAGTCTTGAGTGCAAGCTCAATCTCAGCTTTGGAGGCACAGTCGAAACCAGTACCGAGAGCTGCAAGCAGACGAAGGACTTGAGGGTCTGGGTTGCATTTGACAGCTTGAAAAGGATGTTGTTAGCTACGATTCTTAGAGCGACTGCAGTGAAAAAACTCACCATAGTGAGGCTTGACTCTAGGCAAGTTCATCTTCCACCTCAGGTGCTGGCGGTAGACATCACCAAGGTCAGCGACGAAGAAAGTGTCTTCTTCACCAGGTTCGCATATGTCCTGGTCAATAGTCTTGATACGCTGCTTGAGAGCTTGAGAGATCAGCTGCTTGCTCAGAGCATGACCATTGGCAGAGAAGTGTGTAGGTGAGCCATTTGCTGCATGAAGCTTGGTGCTGGAAGCATCGAAGGAATAATCCTCGAGAATGTTGACTGCAGAAGGTGCCATTGCTTTTTGTTCTTGTGCTGAAATTATTGATACGTGTGTGCTGGGGTAGCTGGAAGATCAAAAGTCTTTGGAGATTGCCAGTAGTTGGCAATATATGAATGAGAGGTTTTTATGTTGGAGAAAAGATGAGGTATTAAGGTGGTTTGAATGGCGCGTAGCCAATGACAATTTCGAGTGAAGTCCTCACTTGCTCTCCCGCTAAAGGGAGAGAAGCAGAGAGAGTCTTATGCGGCAGCTGATAATCAGGTGAGGCAGGGGTCTTCTGATTCAGGTCCAATTCCTTCTGGAGCTCGAGTATCGAGTCCGTGGTGTCCGGTCTGGCTAGTAAAAGTTGCTTATGGCGGCGGGATGTTGTTGGAGATGTCCTGGTATGGTCGTGCCAAAACAATTTGAGTGTCCTTGTCGGTAATTTGAGAAGCCGTGGCGTGTACAGCGAGGTCTTCTAAGGCCTCGCAGAAAGGTGAGGGAAATTATAGATTTGCTGAGCCAATTCTGCGGTGGCTAATCTCGTAAGTCTGAGTATGCGGATGATCCTTCGAGCCAAGCGAGAGTATGTCGGCCAAGTGATCTATAGGGTGTCTTCGTACCTTCTAGGCTAACAGAGGATAATTATGATACAACAACGCCGCGTTTCACTGATGTCGCACTGTAGCTATAAAATTCTGAAGTGTTCCGTATCGAATCACATGCACGTTCGAGAACAACCTCGTCATTGGAGGCGGACGGCGGGCGGCCGCCTTCCTGATCGGCCGTTAGTCCCAATAATAGGACGTCCCAACCCAACCATGCGATGAGGATTCTCCCTTTTATGCACGAGTGGAGCATGACGAGGCACAAGGCGTGATGCACGACCGACAATCTGATCATTATTGTTTCAGAATGGTGTGGAGCGACCGCCTGCATAAGATGAGGCCAAAGCTGAAACACACATATACCTTAGATGGCAGAACATGGGATGCATCCCCGACTATAATATCGATGCTTGTAACATTACGAGTACAGCTTCTACTTGTTGTTCGTCAACTCTAATCATATTAACCATAGCACATCTGCTGCTGCTTCATCATGCTCTTTGCGCTTATTTCGTGATCTTGCAGATGAGGTCGGAACCGTCAATCGAATCACCCTCCTTGACAGACAAGCTCGCGACCTTTCCGCTGAACGGTGCTGAGATGACCATTTCCTGTGGCGCAGATTAGCATGTAATTCGGCATAAAACGTTGCTCCAGCAAATGACTTACCATCTTCATTGCTGACAGCACTGCGAGTGGGTCACCCTTGTTGACCTGTTGACCATCCTTGATACGCAGCTCGACGACAACACCGCTCATTGGGGCACCGCATTGTGAGTTGTCACCTGGGTCGACCTTTGGTCTTGTCTTCGTCTCCGTAGATGCCTTAGAGTCTGTGACGGCGATGGTTCGTCCTTCACCGTTCATTTCGTAGAAGACTTCTCTCTGTCCAGTCTGCGTACTGAGAGGTCCGATGGCCAACAGCTTGAGGATTAGGACTTGACCCTTCTGGAGTTCGACTTGGAATTCGTCCCCAACCTGTGGTGTACCGAGGAAGTACTTGGTAGGCAGCACGCTGAGATCACCGTATGTCTGTGTGAACTTCTTGTAGTCCTCAAAGACCTTAGGGTACATGGCGTAACTGGCGAGGTCGGTCTCGCTGATCTTGCCGTACTTGGCCTCGAGGTCCTTGCGAGCCTTGGCAAAGTCGAATGGCTCCATGTAGAGACCAGGGCGCTTGTCCATCTTGCGACGGTCACGAAGGGCATCTGAGCGGAGAGGCTCGGGGAAGCCACCGTATGGCTGACCCATCAGACCCTCAAAGAACTCGAGTACAGAGCCGGGGAAGTCAAGCTCTTTGGCCTTCTCCTGGACGCCCTTGAAGTCGAGCTTGTTCTGCACCATGAATTGCGCAAGGTCACCGACGACTTTGGACGTGGGAGTGACCTTGACAATGTCACCGAGCAAGTCGTTGGCCTGCTCGTACGCCTTCTTCGTCTGTGCCCACTGAGTGCCAAGACCAAGCTGGGAAGCTTGGAAGATGAGATTGGTGAGCTGTCCTCCAGGTATCTCATGTTCATACACATCTTTTTTTTGATCAAGTTAGCATGAATACAACAAGGAGGCATCGATGAAAGCAGAAAGATTTTGGTGAGAATTTGTGAGAATCGGGTTGAAATATTTGCGGAGAGTGCCGTGATGATTCCGGTCCGACTGATTGGTCTAGTACTGCATCTTGCAGAAAAGGAAGTGGAAGTGGAAATGGTACTGGTTATGGTTATGGTCATAGAACAAGAATCTGAGACAGTGCCAGGAGAGTGCCGTACAGAACCTGCTCAGATTCATGTTTCATACCGAGGAGAAGGGAAAGGTGAGAGCACGAAACAGAGAGAAGGGATGGGATGCATCAGAAAAGACTTACCACTATCGGGACCAGTAAGACCAGCCTCGAATGGCGAGTAGATCAGACGCGTCTGCGCCCAGTAAGAGTCAATGGCACGGACTTGGTTGGCATCAAGGCCGGTGTCGATATCGCTTCCCTCGAGCGATGCGAGTATAGCACCAATACTAGGTTGCGAGGTCATGCCAGACATGCTATCGGTAGCGGCATCGACCGCATCAGCACCAGCCTGGGCACAAGCAACCATGGAAGCAACACCAGTTCCAGCAGAGTCGTGGGTGTGTACGCTGAGGATGATGTTAGCGTTGCTTCGTGTCAGGACTTGATTGAACTAACTGGATTGGCATCGAAGGATACTTCTTGCGAAGGGATCCCACAAGAAGTGCAGCAGCCTTAGGCTTGAGCACACCAGCCACTATGAGCTTGTCAGTATGAGCTCAGATGATATATCGTTGAGGGATGACAGACTGTCCTTAATGCCCAGTATGTGCGCCCCCATTCCGACAATCTTTTCCGCAAGGTCGAGATAGTATTGAAGGTTGTACTTCTTGCTCGGGTTCAACACTATCGAAATAGGTCAGCATGTGTATTCACTGTGAGGAGTGCCGTCGGTCGAGGAATAGTATGAGGTCGGGCTTTTCGTTGAAGTGCTTCCGCGAAGCCACTCGGGCAATGGTATAACAGCACATTTGCTGATATAAACAACGTCCGGCGGCGAGTACCGCGAGACATTAAAAGGCCATGACTTACTGTCTCCACTGTAGCACAGTGTTCCTTCAGCGACACCTCCAGCCTTGAGAACAGCCTTGATACCAACTTCTAGTTGCTCAGGGTCATTGAGAGCGTCGAAAACACGGAAGATGTCCATGCCAGCTTTCACTGCTTGTTCACAGAAGTGATAGATAGCATTGTCAGGCAGAGAGCTGTAAGCCACACCATTGGCACCACGCAACAGCATCTGGAATGGAATGTTTGGCACAAGCTCCCTCATCTTTCGGAGTCTGTCCCAGGGGTCCTCATACAAGAAACGCATGGCGACATCGAAGGTTGCGCCACCCCAGCACTCCAGAGCCCAGGCATTGCTGTAAGCGTAGCTAGTCTCCCTGGCAATGTTGAGGAAGTCAACGGTCCTGACTCTCGTTGCAAGGAGAGATTGATGTGCGTCACGCCACGTTGTGTCCATGATCAAGGTGCCCTTGTTCTCACGCAGAGCCTTGGCGAAGCCCTCTGGTCCTCTCTCCAGAAGAACCTTGCGCCAACCCTTCTCACAAGGCTTTGATGTATCAATCGCTTTGTGGTGGGCGTCATAGAGTGTCGGCATGATAACGTCACCCTTGAACTTGGGCTCGCCAATCTGACCGACAACCATGCTACCGTTGACACAGAGCTCTCCAAGGTAGGTGAGGAGCTTCTGTGCACGGTTCTGACTGCTGAGGAGGTTGAAGAGCTCAGGAGTGTCGTCAATGAAAGTGGTCCAACACTTGCTATCAATGAATGTAGGATGTGACAGAAGTGAAAGTAGGAAGGGGATGTTGGTCTTGACACCACGAATGCGGAACTCGACCAGCGCACGAAGCATCTTCCGTCGCACGATCTCGTAGGTCGGTCCACGACAGGTACATTTTACCTAAACCTAGGTTAGACGACATATTCCCGAAGCAAGAAATGAAACAAATACCAGCATGCTGTCGTAAAAAGGAGTAATGATTGCTCCAGCGAAACCATTCCCACCGTCCAATCTGAGAAAGTCAGTCGTGGTACCGTTATATGCAGCTTTAGTCCATCTTACCTTACACCCTGTCCACCCGCTGAGCGGTACACTTCAATCTTTCCAGTGTCAGGCTGGAAACCTTGCGAAGGGTCTTCTGTGGTAATTCTGCATTGGAAGGCAAATCCGCGAATAGAAATGCGGTCTTGTGTTAGTCCGAGCTGCTCAAGAGAGGCACCAGCGGCGATCTGAATCTGTGCTGCAACGATATCGATACCAGTGATCTCCTCGGTGATAGTGTGCTCGACCTGGATTCTGGGGTTGATCTCGATGAAGTAGTGGCGGTTTTGCTGATCAACCAAGAACTCGGCAGTACCGGCGTTGCAGTAGTTGGCACTCTTAGCAAGTCTAACGGCATCGCTCAGGATGGCGTCGCGAGTCTCGCGGGGCAGATCCTTTGCAGGTGCAAGCTCGACGACCTTTTGATGACGTCTCTGAACACTGCAGTCACGCTCGTACAGATGCACGACATTACCGTGGCTGTCACCAAGAAGCTGCACCTCAATGTGCTTGGGCTTGTCCAAGAAACGCTCAACAAAGACAGTTCCGTTACCGAAAGCGTTGAGGGCTTCCGATGCAGCGCGGGTGAAGGCATCCTTGAGGTCCTCCTGCTTCCGCACGACTCTCATACCACGACCTCCACCACCAAAAGCAGCCTTGATGATGATTGGGAATCCATACTCGTCAGTGAACTTCTTGACGTCCTCGAACTTCTCAACTGCACCCTCAGTACCCGGGACCGTGGGCACGTTGGCTTTGGCAGCAAGCTCACGCGCAGAGACTTTGTCACCTAGAGCGTCGATGGTCTCTGCGCTGGGACCAACCCAGGTGAGACCGGCATCTCTGACTTTCCTGGCAAACTCTGCGTTCTCAGAGAGGAAACCATAACCTGGGTGAATCAAATCGACTAATGGGGATGATTAGAGACGCGTCACAATCAGTGCGGACGAAGACCAATGCTGTCGAGCCTCTCTTGAAGAGTATTGTAGTCGTGAAGGCTTCGAAAGCTCGGGCAGAAGGGTTAAGTCACAAAGAACGTACCTCCATGAGCAACCGCGATCTTGATGATCTCATCCTGAGCCAGATATGCCTCAACAGGCCTATACTGCCCACGCTTGCCAATGACATAGGCTTCGTCCGCCTTCTGCCTGTGCATGCTGAGACGGTCCTCATGACTGTAAATGGCCACAGTATGCAATGACAACTCGTGAGCAGTACGGAAGATTCTGATAGGAATCTCACCACGATTCGCGACGAGGATTTTCTTCATCGACATAATCGACGTGTTCGCCCGCAGGCGGTTGTGCACATCACTGTCGTACTGCGCCATGTCTAGGGAGCTCGAGTTCTTCTGCTGCTGCTCTTGCAAAGTGAGGAGGAGCTAGCTATATGTTTTGAGGGGCAAGCGATAGCGACCTCGGATCTACAATTTACGTAACTGGGGGATCCACTCCAATGGCAGTATCAGAGATATGGCTAAATAACTCGTCACCTCTCAACGATGCAAACACGTTGATAAAGTTACAGTAGTGGCTGTCTATGGCGTCTACGGCGTTGTTCTTGAGTCTTGCTATCTATCTACATTGAATCGTCCATATGCACATATCACATAACACATCACGACGTCGAAGTCTGGGCGCGCTTTTCCTCCTGTTTTACCCCGTCCTCTTGGTACATCCATTCCAGCTTGCTCAGCTTGCTGCCCTTCCCGCTCAGTTTCTCAAGACACTTTGTAAGTGAAAATGATGCAAATCATTGCCAGAGTCAGGTCTTATCCATCCTTTATGAGTTGACGGCGTTCTGGATCTTCTCAGCAATGTTGGTTGCAATGCCCGCAGTCCGGTTCGCCGCAATGTCAATCTTGCTAGCTGCGAGACTGCCCTGGAGACCGAATTGGCTGGGCACACCCTCGACTCTGTGTACAGAGTTGATGTTCTTGACAAGTGTGATCTGGTAGCAAGTTGCGCTACCTTGGCGGGAGATGATGGTGCTGTAAGCAAGGAAGAACTCCCAGATGCGGAACCAGCGCTTGCCGTACTTGGCCACAACCTTGTCCTTGTTTGCCATCCAGTTGCGGTACCAGTGCCAGATCGTGGCCGAGTAGTGTACACCTGTTGCGCTCGTTAGGTTTGTGACGAGCAAGAATTGATGATCGGCTACTTACCAATAGTATCAACAGCTCTGACCTCAAAGCCTGCACCCTCAAGCTTGTCGACGAACCAGCCAAGAGGTGTGGAAGCATCAGCACCAGGGAAGATGTACTTGTTCATGAATAGACCCCAGATGAGATCCTCATATTGCCAGCTCTTACGTAGTCCAGCAATCTGGAGAAAGAAAACACCATCATCGTCAAGCATATCGTGAACTTGCTTGAGGAAAGTACCGAAATGTCTCACACCAACGTGCTCGGCCATCTCCAAACAGGTGATTTTGTTGTATCCTCCAGATGGTACAGGAATGTCGCGGTAGTCCATGCACAAGATGTTGCTCTGCTGATCGGTGATTCCATCGCGGCGAAGACCGCTGTTACCCCACGCAGTCTGATTACGGCCAAGAGTCACACCAGTGGCATGCGCACCATAGTTGCGGCTGGCGTAGCGAGCGAGTGTACCCCACCCACAACCGATGTCGAGCATGCGCTCGCCGCGCTTGAGGCCAATCTTCTCGCACACAATGGCTAGCTTGTTGTCTTGCATTTGCTCCAGAGATTCTTCTTTGTTGATATCCGAAATCACGCCAGAGGTGTAGATCATACGTGGGCCCAAGAACCAGCCGTAGAAGTCATCACCGCGGTCGTAGTGGTCACGCACTTGCTCTTCGTCTATACAAGCGATCTGTTAGTATATATAATACATGCGCGTGATCAGACCAGCCTTACCTTGCGAACGAGTATGCATGATGAGCTCGGGAATCATGCCAGTCAGGAAGAACCAGTACAAGCTGATTGTAAACCTGAAGCTTGCCCAGTCGTGCCTGTATTCCATAACCTCGAGCATGTCTCCATTGATGTCGACTTCTCCATCAAAGTACTTCTCGTGGAAGGTCTCCATGGGGATCTTGCCGCGACCACGGTACTTCACCTTGTCCGCATCTTTGTGGAAAGTCAGGTAGTGCTCGACTGGAAGTCCAGGGTATTTGGCCTTTTCATTCTTGCGAGGCGAAAAGGTTGAGGCAAAAGTCCAGTAGGCAGCGAGGAGAGGTATCGACGTGAAGATGGCGAAGAATATCCCGAGGTAAAGACCACCGCCGACCTTCCATGAGAAGTACAGTGGGACTAAGGCGAGTCCAGAGAAGAGGAGGATGTTAGAGAAGCTGTCATTGCCAGCAGCATCGGCGGGAAGAGGAGCATTCTTGATAGAAGGGTACTATGTTACGCGTTAGACATCTCTGCAGACAAAGTCTACTCTTCTTTAACACGTACGGATGTTGTCCTAACACCACAGTCTTGTGCTGGTTTGGTTTGAGGTGCACGAGGAGTTTGGACGAAGTTAAAGGTCTCCTCCGAGATGTCGTTGCTGTTGATGGCCGACATCTTTACTGCTGTCGATCCGGCAGGCAAGACGGAATTGGATGTTGACTGCTGTGCGTGTTGTATCGAAAATAAAAGCCAATGGACAACCCCTGAGACACGTCGCGCGAATATGTATTACGTGATCAGTCTTGGCAGTGCGGATCATCGCTTCAAGCCCCAAGCTGTGCTGGATAAGGTACGGGAGTCTTTTTACCTCACATTATTGATGGCCACGATGCTGGGCCAGCCAATAGTCCAGCTTTTTCTGAAGCGTGAAACGACGAAGTGTTGCTCAGGACCATGGGCACACATGAATGAGTAGCTCTAGAGCTACGACAGCGAGGCTGACAAGCGCAAATGTTAGATATGAATACAGCAGGGTTTCCTTCCGTCACACAACCAACTATCTGAGTCCATCTCTTGGAAAATGCGAGGACACTGATAACAGTGATAAGCTGTCCGCTAAGGGTACCAGGTTGTCCACCTCCTCGGCTAGGTCTGTGAGGGGTAGTAAGACCATCTTGTTCTATCTGGACTTCGCATCCGGTACAACATGTGTAGATATGTAGCGTGTCGCGTGTCGCTTTGCAGACCGAGGGGCAATGAGGTGAAGGAAGTGGTTCATCTCGCTGGCATGGTCGCTTATCCTCATCATAAGATGCCATATCAAGTATGTCCAGCCAGGGCGAATCCTCAGGGTCCAAGATGTGGAGCCGGCATCCGCTGTTGTACCAGTACCTAGAGATGATTAGGAATGATAAGGTATTCTCATGCGGCAAGGTACTACCTAGGATGGAAGATAGATAGAGGACAAGCTGCGCTGGCAGCATCTTCAGATCTGATGGCCTCGATCCTGATGCCACCTCCACTCTCGCGTGACATCAACTCGACCTTGTCCACTTCTTTCTCCTCATAACTGAATGTCTCGCTCTTATCTTTAGAGTTGCCAGGACCTGTACTCCTGTGCTACGCTGGTCTACGTGACACAGAGTCAATGCCTCGTCCCAAGAAGGATAACGTTGGCGAAGTCAAAAAGAGGTCGCGCAATGGCTGCTGGTGAGCTCTCATTCCTCATTCCTTCCTTCTGACTCATCTCCTTCCAACGTACAGTCTCTCTCGCATGCTCCAGCTGATATGTCATCTCTCAGGAATTGCAAAGGCAAGAAAGTCAAGTGTGACGAGCTCAAGCCTGGCTGTGGCAATTGCGATCGTGCCCACGAGCGCTGTGACTACAGCATCCGCCTGAACTGGGATGGGCGCCAAAAGCGAAAGTCAGATGTTATCTCGACGTCTTCACCTGTTGAAAGCCAAGCCATGGATGATGTAACCGAAGCTGTCTCCTTTGAAAGTGACCGCAAGATTCCTCAGCTGCCTCAACATGTCCAGCATCCTCAACTCCCAGCAAGCTTCACCACTCTTCAGAATGCTCAGCCTCTAGGCTATGGATTCGGGCCGATTCGCGGAGAGGTACGACATTCATCCTCCTTGAGGTCAGCATCCATCACGAGCGGAAGTTCTGTGCCTATTTCCAGCAGTGAAGCACAAAGTCCAGGCAACAGCCAAATCTATTCGCCTGGGCCTAGCTGGAATAGAATGCCCGCCACATACCAAGCAGATACCGACTTGCGTTTGCATCAACTGCAATTGGGGGATAGTAGTTCAGGACTTTCAGATCATGCAAGAAGCCGAAGAACTTCTGACATGGACTTGCCGACACCATTGTCTCAAACTCACAACCCTTCCCCTCGATATGAACCTTCATTAGCATTACCACCTATCAGAACCATCACGTCATCTCTGAACCCTCGAATATCGACCTTCGCGCATCCACCACTTCATGTTCGACCTCCAGCGCATCCGCTTGATATGAAACAGCATCCATATGCGTCGACACATCAGAGCAGGCCTTCGGTGCTGCCTAGTCATAATCTACCTACACCAAGTCCATCTCCCACCGATTATATCATCTACGGCATTGACCGTGGTCATATAGATCTTGATATTCCCGACAATGATGATGCAGCAGCCATTCGTCATGACGAACCTGACCATGGTAATTCGCCACCAGTACCTCGAGAAGAACGTTGTCAGCGAAGAGGAAGTGCAAAGTGTGGCTTTGGCTTTGGCCTTCCACAGTTCACTGCAGAGCCATACTACCAAGAAGATGTGATCGTCAGAATCCCTTGGACATGGAGCTCCATTCTGCATCCCAAGCTACTGAAGAATCCAATGAACCTACTTTATTTCCATTTCTTCATCAACTACACAGCTCGAGTTTTGGTTCCTCATGATTGTCCAGAAAATCTCTTCCAGATAGTCTTGCCGCGTATGGCACTTGCTAACGATGATCTGCTCAACCTGATGCTTGCATACTCGGCTTACCATAGAGCTCGTGTACTTGGGCAGGTCGTTCCTCAGGCTCGTATTGACGAGTATACAAATGGAATCTTCCTGAACCTGTGGAATCAGATCCAGGAACAGAAGCCCATCACCGATGCTCATCTTGCTACGGCCATCATGCTTGCGTCACTCCAGATCATCTCTCCAGAATCATTCGGAGCAACTGTATCATGGCAGAGTCACCTGGCAGCCGCGAAGCAGATGATTCTCAAGAGAGGTGGCTGGCGTACAATGCAGAAAGAGGACAAGGTATCATATTTCTTGCGGATCTGGCTGCTGTACTTGGATGTTGTAGGCCGTCTAAGCGGTGCTCGCCATGAACTGATCCTGACGTATGACGACTTGCCGACACTCAGCGAAGACACGACTATAGAAACAGACATAGATTGCATGACAGGATTCACCACTGAGTGCTTGATGATTCTGGCCAAAGTGGGCGACCTTTGCTCGAGGTGTGACAAGGAGCGCATCCGTGCCGGTACCATTCTTACCACATGGCGGCCCACTGCAGCCGTTGTTGCAGCTGCGAAAGACCTCAGCTCACAACTGCAGGCGAAGAGGACTATACGCTTCCGGTGTTGCATCTACCATGTCGGCACAAGTCCTCATGTGTCTGCACAAGAAGCGATTGAGTTGACTGCTATCAACGACGCCTTTCACTGGGCAGGACTGATCCACCTGTATAGTCGCGCACTTGGAAAGCATACCGATGAAGAAGAGATCCAGCTTGCAGTAAGAGAGATAGTGACTACGATGGGCAAGATTGGGGTCAATACTGCAGCTGAAAACGGTTTCATCTTCCCTCTCTTCACAGCGGGTTGTCATGCAAAGGAGAAAGTTGTCCAGGACAAAATCCTGGCGCGGCTCATGCGGATAGAGTTGAAGGGTCTCTCGCAGGTCAATCACATTCGCCAACGCTTGGAGCATGTCTGGAGAACGGGTGCTGCGTGGGAGACGTTGCTCAATGGGGATTTCTGCGGATGAGTCGGACGTGCAGGCGGGGGCGGATGATGATAACGGAAGGATGACACCTGGTCATATGCATGATGATACTGCGAGGATATGTGGATGGGATAAGCGATGATATATAGTGACACACTGGAGTTTGCGGGCATTCTAATCATCAGCTAGGGTTATTCTAGTGAAGTGCCGGAGTTGGGTGACATGTCGCAAAATCTAAATAGTCAGATGATCGATCATTGAAAGAATCCCATCAGAAAATAGCATATCTCAGGTATGGACATTACTGGCGCGGCTTATCGATATTTCGTCAGTGGAGCCTTAATGCTTTAGTGCCTTAGCGGGTCGTGCGGGTGTGCCCTGCAGGTGTGCACGTCCCCGTTTGTCCCCGAATAACGTAGGATTCATCTTCTCTTCCTGCGGATTGGCGGCCGGCGTGATGGCGCGGAAGCAGAGGAAGCAGCGTAACCTTCAAGTTCCGAGCTTCTTATAAGTCGCTTTTGGAGCTTACAAGTGATCGAGGTTGATGCCATACGAGAGAAAATAAGTTGGACTGACTATACTGAATGCAGTATGGTGGGATTACGAAAGCTGGCAAGCAGAAAACGTGGAAACGTGGCTGTGACAAACATGTGCTATTCCAGGGCGGTGATCATGCTTGGCGTGTATGCCTTTCCCCTCCAGCTCGTCAATAATTCGACCAAGCAGGCAGGCAGTGAGTAGTTTCTGGATTATGGTAGCTGGCTCCAAGTATTGCGAAGCGTCGACTGTGTTTTAAGTTCCTGAAGACCTCCCAGTACGAATTGGCCTTTTCACCTTACTCGCACTTTCTTTGGCTAGGCTGCAGCCTGAACAGCAGGAGCTGGGCAGCATAATATCTACTGTACCCTGTCACAACACAACACCTTCTGCAGTACTGTCCAGTGATAAGAGAGCTGACAGACTCAACGCTTCCTCCACACCACACCGCGCCATCTGCAGAGCCACTACTTTTCCTTCGTTTTCTCCGGATCATCCGCCCTCACTTTTTTATCTTTTCGATAGCAGCCTCGGACCTGGGTCCTTACATCATTCTGTTCCACTATACATCAGCAACCTTTTTCGACATCCTCATATATAACTCAGCACGGTCCCACACACAGTCATTCAGAATCAAAGATCCTACTGCTTGTCAACTGCCGAACGCGTCAACCTGTCATTCACTTCGACCAGTCACGAGTGTCTCGTAAATCGTCCATCAGCTTTCCTTCAAGACACATCAACGAACTATTCAACAAAGACTCGTCCACAAGACTCGATCAAGTGCTCCCACAGAGACATTACCTTACCATGACTACCTTCATCTCCTCTTTGTGAGTCATCGACCAACACAGAGAACTACTGGCGAAGCTAATGTCTTTTCACAGGTTCCTTCCTTACACTGTCGACTTCGATCCATCTCACACACCTACCACTGCCGGTCACTCGCGTAGTCCTGAAGAAACACCAATCCTTGGTCGCCAAGCCCGAGGCAGCGCAGTCATCCCCGAACAGGCACTTAGTCTCCTTGCTACCAGTACGCCACCAGGAACACCTGGATACGGAGGTGCTGGGGATCCATTCGCGACTGCTTTCGCCCCAAAGCTACCGGAGAGCGTCACTTCTCAGAGAGCATCTCGTCCTCCAAATCCAAGAACCCTTACACTCGCAAGAACAGAAGCCAATTCACCAGAATGGGGCAGAAGTCGAGCACTCAATCAGCCAAAAGCAAAACTTGAGGATGTACCTCCTTCGACCATTCTACAATACGCCCGGGCACAAGATACAACTCAGGTGAAAGCTCTCAAACAATTGAAGAAGCTCGAGCTGCCTCGACATCGGTCCAAGAGTCGAGGCCGCTACGACCGATCTAGCTGGCGTGTACAGCCTGCGGTGCAGGGCAATGGCGCTCTTACGAATGCTATCAAGGCTGCCTCAGACAATGGGAATCTCGAGCATGTTTCTTGGGTCGGCACACTCGGCTTCCCGACTGATCAAATGGGAGAGGACCGCAGACGTGAAATCGACGAGAAGCTGGAAAATGAATACGATGCATTGCCGGTCTGGACAAAGGACGGTGATTTCGATGGTCACTATACTCACTTCTGCCACACCATCCTGTGGCCAATCTTCCACTACCAAGTACCAGATCATCCCAAGAGCAAGGCCTTCGAGGATCATTCATGGAAGTACTATGTCAAGGTCAATGAAGCATTTGCGGAAAGGATCATCAGAAGCTACAAGAATGGCGACACGATATGGATCCACGACTACCACCTCTTGCTAGTGCCTGAATTGATCCGCAGAAAGCTTCCAGAAGCACGCATTGGCTTTTTCATGCATACCGCTTTCCCCTCTTCCGAAGTCTTCCGCTGTCTAGCGACTCGAACGCAACTCCTCCACGGTATGCTCGGAGCGAACCTTATCGTCTTCCAGACGCCTGAGTACTCTCACCACTTCTTGACAACCTGTGGTCGCTTACTTGTTGTTGAGGCGACTGAGGATGGTGTGCAGCTGGAGGATCATTTCGTCAACGTCACCAGTGTACCGATGGGCATCGTGCCGGATCAACTTCAAGCTGCAAGGCAGGACGATGAAGTGAAGGAATGGATTGACTTACTCTCCGAGAAGTACAAGGACAAGAGGGTTATAGTATCACGCGACAAGATTGACCATATCAGAGGAGTTCGGCAAAAGTTTCTGGCATTCGAGCTCTTTCTGCAAGACAACCCGCACATGGTGGAAGATGTTGTCCTCATCCAGGTTGCCACTTCTTCAGAGACCGACAAGGTCGTTGATGCTGCCATCATGGAAGTCCAGATGCGTATTGATGCACAGTTTTCAACCCTATCTCATCAACCCCTAGTGTTCTTCAAGCAGGATATTCCTCACTCGCAATTCCTGGCACTGCTCAGTTTTGCCGACATATGCATGCTAACCCCCCTCAGGGATGGCATGAACCTCACCGGACACGAGTTCATTGCTTGTCAAGATGGAAGGGGAACAGCAGGCACAGCGGCAAGTGAGAAGATGCATGGACCATTAATCTTGAGCGAGTTTACAGGCAGTGCCGCTGTGATCAAAGGTGCTGTGAAAGTCAATCCTTGGGATTACCGTCAGTGTTCGAGGGCAATCAAGCGATCTCTTGAGATGGACGACGCACGAAGAGACAAGCGCTATGAACTTGCTGTGAATTCAATCAAAGAGGAGAATGGCGAGAAGTGGGTCGAGCAGCTTCGCCTACGCCTTGATGCCGCAGTCAAGGGACACCACAGCCGTGGTGTGATGAATGTGCCAAGGTTATCCACGAACACATTGGTGCAGCAGTACAAGGACTCCGAGAACAGGCTATTCATCTTGGACTATGAAGGCACCCTGGCTGCATGGGACCCGTCGGACCACGGTATCCTTCTTAATCCTCAGCGCGCCATCGATGTTATGATCAACCTCATGGCCTCTTCGGATCGCAACATCGTCTACGTCAATTCAGGTCGCACAACCAGCGAGTTGGAGCATATCTTCGCACAGGTGCCTGGTATTGGTTTGATAGCTGAGAATGGTGCTTCGATTCGCCCTTTCACAACACAATACTCGACTATGAAGTGGCGTGATCTGGCAAGTCACAAAGAATGTGAAAGCTGGAAGCCTGGTGTCATGAATATTCTCAAGTACTACCACGAACGTCTGGAGGACTCCTGGATTGAGGAACGTCACTTTGGAGTCATCTTTCACTACGACCGTGCCATCGAGACAGATATTGGCTACGAGGGTGCAACTCGCCAAGCAGGTGAATGTGCCACACAGATCAACGACAGCTGTCGTTCGTCGCACGTTCGCGCTGTTCCCATCGACAACACGGTCGTTATCGAGCTAATGGATCACAACAAGATGACTGCTGCCAGCTGGGTCTTGGAATACGAGTCAAATCGTCTCGGTGGTGTACCAGAGTTATCAGACTTAGCGACTCGTCGTGAAAGCCTTGCTGATAGTGCCGTCGACAGAGGCTCTCCGCCTGAGAACAAGCTGGATGCTGTCAGTTCGATCAAGTCGATACAGATCTCAACAGACAGAACAAATGACGCAGGATCCATCACGCCACCACACAGTGCTCGCGTGGAAAGTCCTACATCTAACTACTTCCCCGAAGAGCCTATCATATCGCCAAGTGTCACGTCAGAGCCAGATCCTCGCGCAATCATGCCTGACTTCATGATGGTCTGTGGAGATAGCAGAGATGATGAGCGTCTGTTCAGATGGGCGAACGAGAAAAGTGATGAGAAGGTGATCAAGAATGTGATAAGTTTGTATGTTGGCAGCAAGCCCACCACTGAGGCCACAACAACCTTGACGCAAGGCGTTGTCGGTAAGTACATCCTTTGCAGATTCAAGACCAATAATACTAATGATGCTTGTAGGAGTTTTGACAGCGCTTTCAAGGCTTGCATCGGTCTAGTGCAGCCATATTCGGAGAGGATGGACAATGGGGAAGGAGGAAAACGGATCCTCTGGAAAGTGTGGTCATTGTAGCATACTCGGCGTCTGTTGTATAAACCTAGTTGTAGCTGTAGCTTCCTTAGCACCACCTAATCACATAAAGTGACTTTATTTGACCATGGCTACAATGGCTACCTTGTGCATGCTGCTCCCTTAGCTCAAAGTAGTAATTCGTGACCTCAGACACAATTATGCAGTCCTCACATGCGGATCGCAGCTCCGGCAGATCGGCAAATCGTCATCTTCCGGGTGCTCGGATCACGCACCTGCGCCTGGAAACGATGACAGTCTGTTTTGATTGAGTGGCGGGGAGAAAAGATGTCATCTCGTTGGTCTTGTTGAGGTTCTACGGTCTTGTCTTCATTTCTGATCTGTAATTTTCCATTCGCTTAATACAGGTCGCTGCATCACCACGACTGTCTTCTGTTTTCCACCTTCGAGACTCGAGTATTCCAAAAAACGACCTCGCTTGACGACCTGAATCTACACTTCTTGCATAGTGGACCCAATACTGTAGCACGATCTACGATCTGCCTGGGCATCATCATACTCTTAGTCTGGACGGATTCTTCGCTTTTCCGTACACAATTTAAAACAACACTTAGGATTGGACAGCCAGCATTGGGTTTGCATCTGTCGTCGACCGCGATCTCCCATTAGCACATCCGTGCAGGAAGAGACATCTACGCAGCTTGGATTAGAATCAAGAAGAATACAGAAATAAACCACCATCAACATGTTTCAAAAACTATATTGGCTGTTGCCGCTAATTTCGGCGCTGGTTTGGTGTGGTATGCTGCTGGGGCTGTTACTGAACTGGGTATGTTATTCTCCGTATATCTCCCATACCTTTGGATTGTCTTCAAAGATGAAGGAAGAAGGATGGAGAGAAGTGAAGCAGAAATGAGAGGACCGCACGTCGTTGTGTTGCTCAGCTAGAAGTATCGAAGTACCATACAACAAGGCTGCAACGATATGAGAAATGCGGCTGAACATAGAGTGCTGACATGGATCGTTTCAGGTTACAACTGGCGAGCCACGATACCCTTCGATGCAGAATAACCCTGGTCAGACCATTGCATACCTATCAGACACGGGCGCATACAAGTACAAACCTCTCTTCATTGCCGGCTCGACCGTCATGGTCGTCCTCCTCGATCTCGGCATGATCGCGGAGCGCTGGCTCAGACATACAGGAGATCTCACACCAAACACCTCATGGTGGCAGAAGTCCTTCTCTATCCTTGCTATCATTGCTGCGATTGCAGGTGCTGCTGGACTGATCCTGCTGTCATGCTTCGACACGTACAGGCACCCTAAGCTGCACGATAAGTTTCTTGTCCTGTTCATCGTTGGATATGTCATCTCAGCCATCTTTATGTGCGCGGAGTATCAGAGGCTTGGATCGAAGTACAAGCGTCACCCGATCCTGAAGGCGTCGTTCAGAAC
>Ga0268246_10000356_pt1 | contig 21254 bp, 13 predicted proteins | sample AgamicOrSfe_FD_200242 | JGI IMG/M metagenome (GOLD analysis project Ga0268246, IMG submission 200242) | Agave microbial communities from Guanajuato, Mexico - Or.Sf.e (v2) (version 2) | ecosystem: Host-associated > Plants > Phyllosphere > Phylloplane/Leaf | place: Guanajuato, Mexico | collected...
ACGGTCGCGGTTCATATATATATATATATATATATATATATATATATTTCGTTGTTCAGAGCAGAGGGCACAACCCATATCAATAATCAAGTGCGTCTTCAGTCGCGTTTCTGCGCCCCGGAAAATGTAGCAGATTGCGGATGACCATGGCGGCCAGTCTTTGTCTCTTCACCCGTAACTAGGTGTGCCATAGAGACAACCTAGGGAGGGGGTATGGATCGTAGTCTGTATGCAGTATCATTCAATGTTGTTGTCTAAAGACTTGTAGTCGGTCGAATCGACGTGAGGACAAGCGCGTAACAACCTTGAAGGGAGTCAGTCAAACAAGCTTCCAGGCAGTGATCTTTTCGCAAACGAGAGCAGCGTTTCTTGTGCGCGCCTGAATTTGGCAGGCTTCGAGAAGCATTCCAGAATGATAAAAGAAGATAGAAGAGGCTTGCTCTACTGGTTAGCACAACGTGATGTGTGCCCGGGTTGCGTGCCCGGCGAGCGTGGGTGTAGGGTACGCCAGTGCAGAACAGGTGCGGCGGGAGCGTGGTCGGCCACTGTTGCAGCTGCTTGCTTTGAACGTTGGAGCCTCTGCGGAAGAAGGAAGCTACGACTGCTGCGACCGTTGTCGTTGCTGTGTAAAAGAGGAAGGTGAGCAACTACCCTACCTACTTCAAACAGCTGGACGACGATAGCTCAAGCTGCTCTTCGACTCTTCTTCTTCACCTTCCCGTCCCATTCACTCACATCAAATTTGTTGTTCTCTACTCTCTTTGCAATTCGTCTGTTGATTGATCTGCCACAGCATCGACTTCATCAAGTGGGCCAGCCTTCGTCATAGCGTCGGAAGCTTCCACTTTCGCTGCACCGAAACCCACTTTCGCGAAGAAGGCGGCAGCAGAAGAAGCAGGCAGAACACCAGCAACAGAACCTGCCCTGGAAAAGCCCCTCAATCGCGCTTTCCCCTCCTCGTCCAGGTGCCTGCCCGTCTGGCTAGCTCCACTACCAGATTGATACCTTAACTTAGCTGAGGTATCACTCGTACAATCAACAAAGAGAGCTCTCAAACCACACAGTAATAACACTCCAAACGAGCAGACTGTGAGAGCGACAAGCCGTTTCGTTTATTCAGCACCTCACTGACTTCTCATCCCGATAGGCCACCGACTAGTTTGAGCTGCCGCACGAGTCTGTGTCGCGTTGCATTGCGGTACACCACAGCACATCACCTGCACTTGACCCCGTACAGTACGACCAGCTAAACCCTACCTGGAATAACGTTACTTGTGCGCTTGGTACGAGTACCTTACCCTGGCTGGTCTGATTCACTACTTGCGCAATTGTCCCTCCACAACCCGCATTTGACCTGCCTGTCTTAACTCCTCCCAATGTCTCTACCGCCTACTTTGACCCACGAGATTGCTTCGCTTGAACGCGAGGTTCTCAAGAGCAATCCCTCCGACGTCATCCAATTCTGTGCAGAGTACTTCCAGCGTCGTCTGGCCAGTCAACGCGCCGAATTCCTCCTATCTCAGCAGCATTCCACCAAATCAGGGTCTGGTATGGCCGAGAGCACCTTTCCAGGCAGCAACCCCTTCTCTGCTGGTACCAACAATAACACCACCGCCAGCACTGGCAACGATAACAACATGTCTCGTTTGGAAGAGGAGGAAGAACATGATCACTTTGCTTCGCCAACCTCATCCAACTTTCCTCGTCATGTAATGGACGACGTCGAACCTGGCGATACCACGGGAGCTTCTTCGTCCGCTTCGCCATTTGGCAACTTCAACTTTGCTCCAACCTCTGGCGGCAGATCAAACCCCCCTCCATCTGCCAGCTCTGGTGCCATGGAGACGCCTCAATCCTTCCCTACAAATTACAACCTCAATCGTCGCACATCCGTCTCGGCCGAGTCACTCGCTCCGTCATCCACTGACGAGGGCAACTGGAAGCCACCGAGATACCCAAAGACCGCCGAGCAGGAGCAGCGCCTCCGTACTGCTGTCGCCGCCAACTTTCTCTTTACCCACCTCGACGACGATCAGAGCGATCAGGTTTTAGGAGCTCTGCAAGAACGCAAGATTCCTGCAAAGGACGTCACCGTGATCACACAAGGAGATGTTGGTGACTACTTCTACGTCGTCGAGAGTGGCAGCTTCGACATCTACGTCAACGCTTCTGGCAAGCGCGAGCCTGGTCCCGACGGACTGGGTAAAAGAGTTGGAGCATCACCATCAGGTAGTTCCTTTGGTGAACTGGCTTTGATGTACAATGCTCCTCGTGCCGCCAGCGTTGTCAGCACCGGTCCTTCGATCCTCTGGCAACTGGATCGCATAACATTCCGTCGCATTCTTATGGATTCGGCGTTCCAGCGTCGCCGCATGTACGAGTCTTTCCTCGACAGTGTCCCTCTTCTTTCCACCCTTACCACATACGAGCGCAGCAAGATCGCCGATGCACTCGAGACTCAAAAGTTCCCACCAAACACACACATCATCAAAGAGGGTGATATCGGTGCTCACTTTTACATTCTCGAATCCGGTAGCGCTGCCGTCTATAAGCGAGGTCACGAGGAGATGATCAAAGAGTACAAGAAGGGCGATTACTTCGGCGAGTTGGCTCTGCTCGACGACAAGCCTCGCGCTGCCAGTGTCATCTCAGAGACCGAGGTCAAGGTTGCCATGCTGGGCAAGGACGGATTCCAGAGGTTGCTTGGTCCTGTTGAAGGCATCATGAGAAGGGATGATCCAAGCAAGAATGCTTCAGACAATGTCGACCCTTTCAGCAGAGGTTAGACGTTCAAGGGACTGGTGGACAAGAGCTCAACCAGTGTGAAGTGCATTGATCAGCGTAAACGATATCATATCAGACAGATGTTAACTTATGGGTGCGAACAATTTGTTGCTCAATGATCAGGCTTGCTTGAGCTTGACTTCAACCGGCCGTTGAGATCCTGCCAGACTATCTTAGTTTCATAGTCTCATGAATCGAAACGAGTGAACAAATACTGAGTTCTGTAGGCATCACACGTGAGGTAGATATTCAATGTGCGTTGGCCACGACGAGCAATGATTGTTATTTGAAGACTTCACCGCAACAGATTCAATTCGAATCACCATAATATTGACCCAGCTTCTCGCTGTCCTGATGGCTGACCATATCGCTGGCGATGTCGCTGTCGCTGGCGGTGTCGCGAATGTGAATTCGGGAGAAGTCTGGCGGGGCTCGCAGACGCCAGGCAGCGCTCCTTCTCCAACCCAACCGAGACGCGTTTGAGGGTCGTGCTTGCCCATCGAGTTTGACAGATACATGTAGGTAGGCCTGAAGAACTTCCAAGGTTGTCATTGTATTCCTCTGGTCCATGGAAATTACAGTCCGACCACTCACATGTAGTATGTAGCCGCCGGAGCGAGGCTGGCGCTTACACACCGCCGCACTTACAGTAATGATCAACTTCATCTTGGCCAGAGGTCATGCAGATAAAACAAGCGCAGTATTGATCATAATCGAGGTAATCGAGTAAGGTGTTCTTCATATCTGTCAACCCGTTTATCTCGCTCTTGCATTTTATTTCTCTTCGAGCTACTGCGTACCTACCCAAGCCAACTTCTTGTCATCACCCGCAACATACCCAAATCCCGAGAGTGAGAGCTGTCAATCAAGAGGCAAAATGTCTGCAACGCAGCCGCAGTACTTTCCACGTAAGTTCGACTGAGTAGCGTATCTCTGCATTCTCCCAGACTGACCTCGACACAGCTCCTCCTCAAGGTAAACAACCTCGATACTTCGGTAAGCCGAGACCGATACTCAACCTATACAGATGATCAATCTTCCCCTCCGCCCCCGCAGCAGACATATTATGCGCCACCAGAAGCGTTGTCAAACGAAGAACAACACGTCTACTCATCTCCTCAGCCTCAACAGCAGTACTACCCACCACCTCCTTCTTCGTCGGGTAACAGCTACGACCATGAGCCAGTCTCCCCGGTTCCTCCTCAGCATCACTATCCGAGCCCTCCCCCGCAATCCAGCACGCCCCGAAGTCTCCCCATCTACTCAGGCCCGCCTCAGCCTGCCCAAGGCCATCTACCCACACCACCGACTCCCCCGAAAGCCACTCCCCAAGCCGAAGATGTGGACGTGATCTCATCGAACGCTCTCGCCTCAGGGGCAACCCCTGTCGCTCACTTCATCTCCGCTGGCTCCCAGATCGACGACGTGGGCACCTTCAACGGTGGCTCCTTCCGCATCTCCCACCGTGACAGCAACACGATCCTGACCCTTCAGCTCGCAATTGGCTGTCCGCTGACCATCAAACCCGGCACCATGATCAGCATGTCCCCCACCATAACCTTGGTTGGAAGCGTCAAATTCAGCGTCAAGAAACTCGTGGCCGGTGCGCACTTGAACCAGACCACCATCACTGGTCCAGGCGAAATACTACTCGCGCCGCACACCTTGGGAGACGTGACCGTTTTGCGCTTGAACGAAAACGAAGGGGACAGGGTGTGGAGGGTCGGCAAGGATGCCTTTCTGGCGTGTACTCAGGGCATCGTCAAGGACCACAAGACCCAGACGATCAGTAAGGCTTTCTTTTCCGGCGAGGGATTATGGACTTATACCATGAGTGGCTTCGGATTGGTATGGATCTCCAGTTTTGGTGCGATCATACGGAAGGATGTGAGTTGACCATGTCCTCGTCCTCGTCCTCTACGCTAGTTTCAGAGGCCCTTTAATAAGTTCCAAAGCTGACAAGTCCCAGCTCCAGCCTGGCGAAAAGTATATCATCGACAACGGCCACCTCGTAGCCTGGAACGCAAAGTATGTTGTAGAGCGCGTCGCTTCGGGAGGCATCATCTCCAATTTAGCCGCTGGAGAAGGCCTTGTCTGCAAGTTCACGGGGCCGGGTACAGTATTCATGCAGACCAGGAATGCACAACACTTTGCTCAGTGGTCTGCTGGCATCCTGGCGCAGTCTTAGCCCGGATACTCAAGTGAAAGGAAAACGGGGAGTCAAAAAAGATGGCACTTCCATGATTTCCCAAAGAACGTCATCACGATATCGATACCTTACACTCTGTGCAGCGACTGATACCGGTGCTCTTATCTCTGTAGAAGGGATCAATACACGTAGAGTGCCAATATCACAGCACGGTCCATCGTGGATATCATATATTCATTTGCAAAGGGGCTAATATACTGAAGTCCCTGGCTCCTATACGTGCTGAGACGTTGTCAAGCTGTTTCGCCGTGATCAGGCTGTGCATTCTACTACACAAACGTAAAATGAGGCCGTTGCACCTAGTGCATCATTTGACCAGATCCTTGACCATCGTGTGCAGTAGTCCCGGTGACAGACCTCTGTTGTTGTTGTGCCACAGCATGGCCATACTGCTGCATGAGCATCGCATTGTATTCTCCAGCTTGACCATTGTAGGCATGGGTAGCTACTCCTGATCTCGCAGCTTCAGCTTGCTTTCTACTTTCCATCTCCATCTTCTTCTTCTGGACCAATGTGCCTTTGACGCCTGTCAGGTATCTTCTTGCCTCCTTGACCAAGTGTCCTGCTTCGGGGGACTCTTTGAGCGCGAGCAGCATGTTGCGAACTTGAGTTTCCGAATTTATATGGGGGCAAACGCGCTGATGGCCGAAATGTGCAATGCCGCAAAGATTACAGATCTCAACTCCTGCTCGTTTGAGGGCGCAATTGCCTTGTATGTGTACTGATTGACACGCTACGCAGCCGATAAGTTGTGGTGCATCGTGTTCGTCGTTATAATCAATCATTGGCTGATAAGTTACTCCTGGAGGTGTTGAAAGGCCACCGACCGTGGTAGAACGTAGAGGTGCTGTGAGGTTGACGCGTTGGAAGACGGAAGCTAATGCTGTCAGCGGTCGGAAGTTCATTGCATCATTGCATCAGACGAGGCCGCTTCTGCCAGGTCAACGTCAAACATAGTAATGTCAATGATCACCACTTTCTGCGAGGAAGTAGCTGGGAGTGGGCTGGGTTCCTTCGCTTTGGTAGTGGTTTTGACAGACTTGATAGTTGGCACCTTCACAGCGGGCTTGGGCTTTCGTGAAGGATCTTTCAACCCAACGGAAGATTTGTTCGGGGCATTCTTCATGGTGGAAGCAGAAGCCTCGATGAACATCTTCCGGGGCGCAACCTTTTCCTTGATCGACTTCATTGCAGGTCTCTTCCGCTTCGATGAGGCTACCAAAGTCTTGGGAGATCTCGATAAGATCGCGGAAATCGTTTCCGTCTGCTTGATGCGCAATTTCAGAATGAGAGAACACTTACTAGACTTCTTTCTCGCAACATTGTCGAGCTCGTTTAGATCGACCTCATTTGCGTCAGGCTCATCAGCACCGTCATCACCGTCACTCGATGCTTGAAAGTCGGTGTCGCTCTCTCGGTCTTCTCTGATCTTCTTGAACAGCTTCGAAGTTTGACTTCCGTCCTCACCATCGTTGGCTGCGGCTTCTTGAGTCTCGGCTGTCGGCGCGTAGACAACGTTGATCTTGGCCCTTCGTCCTCGTCCAAGCGTCTCTTCGGCTTTGGCAGCTTCGGCAGCTGCTGCACGCTCTCTCTCGCGTAGAATCTTTTCCCATACACTAGGATCTGGTGCGGCGTCTTCAGCTTCCGCGCGTTGCATAGTGTCCTCGAGTTCGTTGTTCGCCCAAACTCTGGCGAAAGAGAATTGAGTCTCTGCAGTCTTGTCGTCGCCGGCTCGAGTGTTCTCGATGTGACTTCGGTCGAGAAGCTTATCGATCTGAGCGTCGTCGTACTTGACATCTTTCTCGCCATCATCATTGAAGATTTCAGAGGCACCATATTTGAGAATAGATTCGAGATCCTTGTCACCAGCATCTTCGGCATCCATTTGCTCGATGAGAACGTGGTCAAGCGCCATCTTCTTCCTTCCCATCTGCATCATCTTCTCCTCTGCACTGGCTCGTGTCACAAGGTGAAAGCAAAGCACCTTGTTCTTCTGACCAATTCGGTGAGCTCTACTGAGAGCTTGAATGTCTTGGTGAGGGTTGAAGTCGGGGTCCATGATGATGACTGTGTCAGCAGTCGCCAGATTAATGCCTACACCACCAGCGCGAGTAGATAGAAGGAAGGCGAACAGCTCAGAACCGGGCGCATTGAACTCGTCAATCCTTTTCTGCTTCTGTAGGGTACCAATAGTGCCATCGAGACGTTGATACTGGAATCCGAGACCGTCCAGAAAGTCCTCGACCATGTTCAACATGTCGAGAAATTGACTGAAAATAAGGACTCGATGACCACGTTCCCTGAGCTTCGGTAACAACATTTCGAGGAGTTGAAGCTTACCACTTGCCTCGACCAGATTGCGGTGACTCACTGCTTGTGAAACGTCTCTCTCCTCGATGCTCTGGCTGTAGACGAATGGATGGCAGAGGCATTTGCGCAACTGCATGAGGATGTTACTGAGGGAGGCACGTTCCGAAGACTTGAGGTCTCGCTTCTCAGTAAAAATGGCTTTTAACAGATCTGGGTTCTTGGCGAGGATAGATCTGTAGAGCTTCTTCTGGACCAGTGACATGGAGACGGGGAGGATGATCTGAGCCATTGGTGGCAGGAAAGTCAAAACCTGTGCTTTCGTACGGCGGAGGAAGAACGGCCTGATAAGGTCATGAAGCCGCGGAACGTTCTCTGCGGTAAGGTTTTCGTACTCGGTCTCGAGCTGGGCAGCGTTAAAATCCTCATTCAAAAACTGGAGGAGGTTGAACAGCTCTCTTGCGTTGTTTTGTAAAGGAGTACCGGTAAGCAGAATGCGGAAAGGCACCTTCAAGGCAGAAAGAGCACTGTAGAGGATGTTCTTGTCGTTCTTCAAGCGTTGTCCTTCATCAACAATCATTGCTTGCCATGGCACACTGCGGAAAAATCGTCGGCAGTTCTCATCTTGTGCAGCATCGTACGATGTGACGACAACATGGCATCGCAAGTCTTTGCTTCCTTTTGGGTACAACTCATATCTGTAAGCCATATCTCTAGACTCTTTCGAGCCATAGTACGCAACAACTCGCAAAGATGGCGCCCACTGCTTGATCTCTCTGCGCCAATTTGGACAAGTGGAATTTGGAACAACCACGAGGAACGGGAAGCAGTTCCATTCTTGGACCAACGTCGCGAGAAATCCGATGATCTGGATAGTCTTGCCAAGTCCCATTTCGTCTGCAAGAACTGCGTTCTCCTGGCCGAACCATTTGTAGTATAGCCAATTGACACCTTCGAGTTGATATTTCATGAGCTCTCCACCTACAAGGTTGTCAGGCTGCTTCTTTTTCTCCAGCTTCGTTGCGAAGTCCATGGCGCGGGCCCGTTCGAGACGGTTCTTGAGAGGAAGAGCTTTGGGAACGTGGATATATTTTCCAAGAACCCAGTCGTTATATGCGACAACGAAGTCAGTCCAGCGATCTTCGTCTTCTGGTACAGGAGGCTTCTCCCAGACTGCATCCTCATAGCCGAGACCTTTGAACTTGATGAGAGCTTCACTGACTTCGCGGATACGAGCTTTGTCAATTTCTTCGCCTTGAATGTCAACGTAGCTGGTGTACTTAACATCCAAGACGATGTCGGTTCGCAAGAACTCTTCTGGAATCGCGTCTTCAGTTCTCATCTTCGGGACTCGGGCTTCGTCACGACGAGCAAAGGCCTTGCGCATGCTTCCAGCAGTGACCCCCCATACCCAAGGACCTGGCATCCAGGTAGCGCGGAAATACGACTTGTTCTCCCATCGAACAAGATAGGTCTTTTCGTCCTCGTCGATCTGGTCAATGCTCTTTGAGGGATCATAGTTGTCTTCGTCGATGGGCTTCCAAGCGACCAGACCGGCGACTTTGGCGGTCATTGATGCACAGTCCTCGCACTTCCAATCTCTGGCGTATTCTGCAAAGCGCTGATTCGCAATTGAATCACTGTCGACTTCCATAACATCAGATCGCGGCGGAAGATCCTCGAAATGAAAGCCTCGAAAGCAGTTCGTACAACGGAAAAGGACGTTGCTTGCATTATTGATAAGCTGTGGTGGTATCGAGTAGCTCGGATCGTCACCCCCGTTGTCTTCTCGCTCTTTCTGCTCTTGCGCGGGAGATTTGCGAGTCCGGAATGGTCTGCAGCCTTGTCCGGTCTGTTTACAGTCCTGACACTTGGATTGATCCGGGGCGGTGGGCTCCTTCTTGCGCGGGAAGGCAACACAACGTCTGCACTGAAGAACGAAGTCGCCATGTCCGATCTTCGTCACCAGGTGCTCTCGGTTGGTGCGATGACCGAGGCAGTTCTTATGGTATGCAAGGACACAACCTTGGCAGTAGATGAGAGGTGCATAATTAGCACCATTGCCGCAAGTGTCGCACTGCTGGACATGGCGGGTTCTGAAAGGATCGGTACGGGGCAGATCTTTGAACACTTCTTTCGCACCGATTGCTTTTGGAGGCGCAATCGGTCGAGGGTCCGAATCGGATCGGTAGATGTCATTGATACCAACTTCACCCATCGCTCCCTGGTGGCGTGTTGAGCGTCCAGATTGTCTCGTACCAGCTGCCCGAGACGGTTGATCAGAAATAAGGACATCATCATCGTCATCTCCATTAACTTCCAGGTACTGAGGCATGGGCCGTTTCCGCTTCTGTGCGCGGTGGGCCACGTCAGACCTCAGAACCAGCTCATCTTCTTCGCTCTCATCAGACTGAAGATCGTCGTCCTCGTCCATATCTGGGGACGGCTCGCGTCGACTTCGGAGGCGAATACTGCTCGGCTTGTTATCGCTCAATCCGGTCCTGCGGGATCGTCTCGTAGCAGGGCCGTCTTCTGATTCATCGCCTGAGCCATTGTATCCAGACTGCTTGGTCCGAGCACGTAGTGAGCGTCTCGACCTAGGTGCAGATCGTTGCTTCATACTGCTCGCGGGTTGCTCATCGCTCTCATCACTGCCATCGAGAAAGGCAAGCGCGTTTGCAGTGTCTACAAATCCATTGCCTCTTGTCCGGTGCGATGAAGGGCGTGTCGTCGACATGGGTGAGAAATTCTCGTCGTCGTCTGATCTCGTCTCGTTTCTAGTGAATGCTTCTAGAGCTTCTTTGCCGCCGTCAAGGCTTCGGACGATGTTCAAAGTGACCTGAGTATCTATGGATCAGCGGCTGCGAATGAAAGATACGCAGATGTAGATGAAGGGGAGTGTGAGGAGAAGGTAGAATACGAAGGTCTGGTTTGCCAGAGGTATAAGGTGAGAGGTGGGAATTGAGAAGTAGAAGGTAAGAGAGAAGGAGAAAGGTGTTTGTTGAAGGTGAGGCCTTATATAAAGACGAAGACGCAGCAGATTGGGGAGCACCGTGGTGAGGCTGACAAGACGCGCGCTGAAGTAAAAGTGAAGCCAGACTGAGCTTTCTCCTCCCAACGAGTCAAGCCCAGATCAGAACTCAAAGCTCTTCGAGCATGCCTTTATGAAGGAACAACTTGAGAACTGCGAGCTTGCTCTTACCTTATCCACATGACCATCTTCAAAAGCAACGGTGTATAAGCCGGCCGCCTGCGATCGGACTTCCGCAACAACTTCCGCCAGATGTGTCAAATCCTCAAACTCTGCAGGATCGAAGCCTTGTGGAGGCTCGACCTGTACCCGCACGTCATCTGGATCCAGAAAGGGCGATGATTCGACGCGTGTAATGTCGTGTTCTACCACCGAATTCTGTCCCTCGTTTTCAACCACGACTGCACCTCGTGTTGATCTGGTCGTGTTGATTGCTCGCCATGCGGATATATCGCCAGCACGGAGATCGTCGGAATCTGAGGTGGCCGACATGATCGGTGTCGAAATACTGGACGTGTATCGAGGACCGACGCGGTCTGGCAACCAGTCGCCTTATTGATTACTCGCGGACTGGATGTTGTAATAACGAGCTCCGGGTCGGTGCATCGAGAAATGGAACAGAACGCGCGACACTGGTCCTGTCGGAGAAGAAAGTGACTATATGCTTGATGGTGAAAGGTGAAGTGGTTCAAGCAGTCGCGTCCATCTGGGACGACGCGATCCGTTTGCGGAGAGTCGAAATTGCCAAGGCCTGCTATAATTTTCTTAACTCCGAGTGCAATCACTTCTCCATTTTGGGGAAGTGGCCATTATTCTATAGTTCACCATCATGCTTCTCCAGCGATGATCAGGTTATTACGCTCAGGTGGAGTACCATGGCTCCCTATACAATGCACGCCAGCCTCGTTTCGCAAGGCCTCGGCTCTCTCTGCTATCAAAACTGGGCTCAGGAAATCACAATCGCTGGACGAATCCCCAAGCCAGCCCGCACAATTGAGTCCGTGGCGACAGAAATTAAAGGAGAAGCTGGAAAGGAGACATAGCAAAGCAGAACCAGGTCGACCCCAATCCGTTCGACCTCATTACGATTCTCCAGTACCCCTAAGACGCGGCAAAAGGAACGACAGACCTCTAGAAGAAGTCCGGGCCCCAGTCCGGGCCCCAGTTTCTTACCCTTCCAGGAACTACCTGAAAGACAAATGGCGCAAAGGCATTCATGATATCTGGCAGAAGCTCAACATCATGATGCGAAAGTCCGCCACCTACGGGCTCGATGTTCAGAGTGACAACATTCCAAAGCTTAAAGACGAGTATGTTGAAACCAGAGACCAGCTTAAAGCGCTCGCCCAGTGGTATGAGGATGCGCTGCCCCCTATCTTGGATGTGGGGTCTCGCATGGTCTTCGATGAGGATGAAGCATTCAAAAGCGAGCAGCGGGCAATGTGGGACCGCCTCTTTGAGGAGAACCCTGGTATTTTAGGGGATATCAAAAAGGAGTTCCAGGTTAAGATACGGCATTTACAAACTCTACTCGAGCTGCCAGCCATCAAACGAGCGGAATTCCAGCATCGATGGATCGTATTTGCAAAGCGATCACACTTGGGCAGAGATCCCGATGAGGGAACACCTGCTAAACGTGCTCTTCGAACAGCTTCTCGCAACACTGGCATTCAACGAGCAATCAGAATTAATCAACAGGGAAGCCAGTTCTACCGGCAGGAAGGTGTGACCTGGGACGATATTGAGAAAACGTCCCTGGGATACGCTAATGAATTCGACCGCGACCAAGGAGATCTTGGCTTCGGCTCGGATAAGCAGGCTGGACGATTCGACGAAGAGCGCGAACGTACAGGGACCAGGGCAGCAGGACAGTACGATCGCGAAGCAGAACAAATAGCTGAGCTCGAGGACGATGACGACTCGTACGTGCCTATATCATATACACGGGCTGACAGCGAATTTTTGTACGGTGCCAACTCTGTCCTTGCCGCGCTGAAAGCGGGCCGCCGCAGCCTTCACAAACTCTACATTGATCCTACTTCGCAAACCCAGGAAACTCGTTTACGGAGAGATCAGATTCGCCAACTTGCCAGTGATGCTCGCATTCCCATCGACACAAAAGACCAGCCCGGAAAGCGACAAGTCCTTGACAAGATGTCACAAGGACGCCCGCACAATGGCGTGGTCCTCGAAGTATCCCCACTCCCTTTCGCTCCCGTCGAGCGTATCATGTACAACAGTGCTAGTGAAAGCATCCATCTGATGCCACAGCAGCAAGCCGTCGGCACTGGGCCACCCTATCCTCGGATCAACGCTGTTCGCCATGATGGTTGGCGCCAGCCCTTTATCCTTCTACTGGACGGTATTCTGGATCCAGGGAACATGGGGAATATCATACGCACGGCACACTTCTACTCCCTGACCGCTGTAGCAATCTGTAGCAATACTTGCGCACCGGTTGGCTCATCAGTCACAGTGAAGTCTTCTTCCGGTGCCATTGAAGCAATTCCTCTCATCAACGTTCCGTTTCCGGCAAACTTCATCCGAAATGCAAGAGAAAATGACTGGAATGTATTTGCCGCGGTTGCGCCACCCGAACATTGGAAGCAGGCCTCGAGACAGACTAGCACAGATCGGATTTTCCTGACGACCGATACTCTCGATTTTTTGGCTCAGAAGCCAGCCATACTGATGCTGGGTGCTGAAGGAGAGGGGTTAAGAAGTATCATGATGAATAAGGCGACGCATAAGATCTCCATACCTGGTGGGGGAAGGAAGGAAAACGATGTCGGTGTTGACAGTCTGAACGTTGCAAGCGCCGCTGCGGTGCTCATTGACGCAATGGTTAGAAACCCGTCATCCCAACGGGCAGAGACCAGACACGCTGGAAGGCTCGTGACCAGACATTTTGACGAGACGCGTAAACACGAAAGTGAGATACAGATTGTTCAAAATAGAGATATAGAAGGACTTCAGGACGATCAGGAGCCAGCTGACGAAGATGAGGAAACTGACAAGGAGCACGGCGCACCTCATTCAAGGCTTGGACCGATTCTGAGTGTCAACGAAAGAGGGAAACTGGCAGCTGCCGAGCAGATCGAGCAGATCAGAGCATTGAAGAAAGTGAACCGCGAGAAAATTGCAGAACTGAAGTTGGAGAGTCGGGAAAATAACAAGCTTGAGATCAAGCGCTTGAAAAAAGAAAACGAGAAACATCACAAGACTATCCAGGAGATCAAAGCGAGAAAAGGATCGAGAATGAACAATCACGACGTCAAGGCGCTCTCTAATATGATACAGCAACGTGCGAGCAAGCTCCGAGCGCAGGACGCCCTCCACGTTTCGCCGGCTGACATTGCCTCTTCTCGGCCCACCAAGCCTTTCTCGACGGCTAACGAACCTATCATCAAGCCTTTCAAAACGCTAACTGAGTCGAGTTCTTTCGAGGACACTCCCGAAACATCCCGCGGTCGCCGAGGAGGGAAGGGAGACTCTTCAGATGTCGACGCCGCAGGAACCTTTCTAGATAGCCCTGCGGACGTTCCCTCTCCTCGTATTATCAGGCATTTCTCGACGGCCAAGGAACCTATCATCGCGCCATTCGTCACGCTAACCGAGTCGAGTTCTTTTGAGGACATTCCCGAAACATCCCGCGATCGCGGAAGAGAGAAGGGAGACTCCTTGACTGGCGATGCCGCAGAACCCTTTCGAAATTCGCCTACCGACGTTCCCTCTCCGCGTATTTTCAAGCATTTTTCGACGCCCAAGGAACTTATCATTGAAGGTTTCAACTCGCCACACGGGTCAAGTTTGTTTAGGAATAATCTCGAGACACCGCGCGTTCGCGGAGGAGAGGAGGAAGACTCTTCATTTGACGATGCCGCAGGAGCCTCTCCAGATCTGACCATCAAGCAACCCCCAACGTCTGACGAGTCGATTCCTTCCGGGGAAACCCTCCAGCGGCCTCCTACCGGATCGGAGCCCGCGGAAACTGCGCCAGGGAAGATGAGCAAGCTTGAACGCATTGCCGCGTCAAAACGGAAGGCGAGCGCGATTTTCAATCGGATAGGCGTTTGAGTTGACTGACCACATGGGCTATGATATGAGCCGACGAAACTTGTGGATGAATACTCTAGCATATTAAGATACCACTAATTCACTCATCTCCAATCCATCCTTCCGAGATTATTGTATGTACCAGCATGATAATCTTCCAACGCGGTTCAGCGCTTGAACACGGTCCCATTAACGCCGCCGCAATGACAAAACAGGGTATTTCGAACGACAGACATCCTCCTATATCAGGCCCCCGAGAAGGTGTACAGAAAGGAGTTGTATGAGCACCACGTCCTTCTTTTAAAGTGAGAATACCACCTTACCCAAGATCCAACCCGCCTCAAAACGCGCTACCCAGTGTGGCAGCTTCGGACAACGCACCCTCGAAACCGCTACCCAACTTGAAAGCAGGGATCTTAAAACGCACTTTACCGGCCTGCTGGATTACAGGCGGTGGCTTGAGCGTTTGTCGAGACTCAATAGTCTCATAATCTTGAGCCGACGACGGAGCCTCTCTCGTTGAAGAAGGCGAGAGCTCCTCCATCGTCGGTAATTGTCATAACATGGCTTTTGGAACAATATCCGTACCGGTGGTTTCGGCGTATGAAGAGGTCGAGGAGAAGGATGTGGAGCGGAACGAGGGCGCTTGGCAGCGGGTGGAGCTCGTCACGTATCGTGCGGTGAAGAAGCCCTTGACAGCATTGCTGAGCCAGATGGTTTCGTTATGGACGAGACTGTCGACGGTTACAATGCCAAAGTTGCACAAGTCGTGATCGAGGGCCCAGCGGCGAGTGGCTCCTGTTTGGCCGCCGCAATCGTTGTGCGGGGTCACCCACTTTCCATTACGGAAGAAGTATGGGGTCGAAATAGAGGCGTCCATAATTTGACCGTCACCGTTGAAGAGAAGCACTTCTTTGGCGTCCTGATAAGACTGGATACTCGCGCCGAGCCGAGCGTAGTCGTACATGTGTCGCCATTCTGTCTTATCCTTGGTGTGGAGACACCTGTTTGTGGGAAGAGCGTCCAGAACAACCTTGAAGACGTCTGCTCGCCGTGAAGCAGGATCTGGGTGTGAAGAAAGTCGAAAGGTAGTCGGATAAAGACATGGATGTTTGATCGAAGAGATTTCCGGTAGGACTTTAACTTCGACATTGCCGTGATACCTCAGCATGACTCGCACTTTAAAAGGCCCTTTGCTCCCGGTATCCTGCATCAATTTCTCGACCTCTCTTTGCACTCGATGATAAAGATCGATGAGCTTCTTCATGGATGCTGATTTCACAGCATCGTACCAACCCCGGTGCTGGGCAGCGTTGTATAGGCGATCGTAATGGTACTTGAACAGGTAGACGCATTTCATCTCTTTGGTAGAACCGATGTTTTCTTTCGAAGGTTTTGCCTTGCAGTCCCATCGCATCGAGGTGAAGACGTATTGGTCTTCGTCTTCTGCATCCTCGCTGAGGCCGAACCATGGTTGGCGCCGACCTGCCATGCTCATCGAAGCAAACTTCTTAGCATCGGAGTCTGTGGGCGAATCCCGTCGCATTGTGAACGCGGGGTCGAATTATGACGAGTCTATGGGTGGATTGGAAGGTATAGTGTCAAGACTGTAATCGCCCTGAGGATCAGGATTGTGAACGCCCAGAGTCGGCTCGAGGTGCGAGGAGTGATGTTGCCATTTCGCTATGCCATACAAGCCGACGGTGAATGAATTGTCTCCAGTGATGGACCGGAATAGAGAGAACCTTCAAAGAGAGAGGAAGGACGAGGGATCAGAGAAGAGCCAAGTAGAAAAGAGGTCAAAACACCGACGGGCAGAAGTCGAGGGTAAATCAGATGCACCCCACAATGATGAAAGTCAAGAAGGGTGGGTGTCTGGTCTGTGTTCTACCCACTGGTGGGATGTAGGGTGGTGGCCGAGGACGTGCACTGTCGGATAATCGCCGAGCGCGCGATGGAAGGATTTCTCGCGGCAGATCGGCTGTGTCGTGCAGGTTTGTGTCGCATCCACGCGAAATTGTCGCCATAAAGTTAAGACAATCCTGTCAGCCAAGACGGCGGTGCAGGGCTAGAGTTCCAAGACGGACATAGGTGTGGTGGGGGTCAGGCAAGACATGAGCAAAATACAGATCCTTTCTCGACGGGCGGCTTGTCGTTGATAATTATTATTATCAGACTCGAGATGTGTCAGTATGAGATCTGCGTTAGAGGTTGTTACCGTACTTTGTTCATACACGACAAAGAGCGCATCAAGTGAAACAAGCGACGGCCAACCGCGTGAATTATCTCGGGTCCGACAGTCCGTCGAAAAAAGGTCGTCAGTACATGGAACGGTCTCTTCGTTCAGCACGCCTTCGCCAACATTGTGCATCAAACATCTGCGTTGAATCAGAGCAACTACTATTCCCGCGAAGTACAAGCGCTGGATTAGTGCTGTACGCAATTACCGTTATGTTGTCATTGAAGCGTCCTTTGACCTTTGCGCTTTCCCGAGTCATCGCATTCTGCCGTCCGTCCCTTCCATGAAACACGCCGTTGAGATTCGGGTCGAGTCATGCGACTGTCGATGATGAAACTCCATGATTCAAGGCAACTCATTGGGCTTGGAAAGCTTCGATTTGAGAAATCACGAGCATCACGCATGGAAGAAGGCCATCTCACGACACGCCAGACCATACTACTCTTCTCTATCGAATAGAGAACGATCCTGCGATTTCCTTCCTCTTCTAGTACACTTAATTCAGAAGCAAAACATGGCCGACACACTGTCACCAGGCGCGTCTGCGCCGCCTGTCATTGATACTACGTCAATTCCTACCTCAGCAGCATCTTCGTCATTATGGGACCGCGCTTCAAGATGGGCCTCAGACAACAAGGCAACCGTCTACACGATAGCTGGTGTCACGGTAGTGGTAGGCGCTGGCGCCATCTACTACATGTCCTCGAGTCCACCCAAAGTATCAGAAGAAGCCGCAGCAGACAGGAAGAAGTTGCGAAAGGACAAGAAGAAGGCCAAGAAGGAGGCCGAAAAGGGTCCTGTCCTGGAGAAAAAGGCCGAAGAGGGTACGGGCATCGATGAGTTCTGGTTGCGAGTTGGCTGACATGGCATCAGGAAAAGCTACGCAACCTACCGTGGAGACTTCGTCTGAGGATGAAGTGCCCGAGATCACAGAAGCTAGTGTAGCTACTCTGTCGGAACAACAGCGCAAAGACTATGCTCAGAAGTTGAAGCAATCGGGTAACAAAGCATATGGCTCCAAGGACTACAACAAGGCTATTGATCTCTACGGACAAGCTCTATTGTGCAAGGCCGACCCCGTATTCTACTCGAATCGTGCTGCTTGCTGGAATGCCATGTCAAACTGGGATCGCGTCATCGAGGACACCACAGCTGCTCTCAATCTCGACAACGAATACGTCAAGGCTCTGAACAGAAGGGCAAACGCATACGAGCAATCCGAGAAGTTCAGTGAGGCACTGCTGGACTACACGGCTAGCTGCATCATTGACGGTTTCCGCAACGACCAAAGCGCACAGGCCGTCGAGCGACTGCTCAAGAAGGTCGCCGAGTCCAAGGCCGCTTCCATCATGCAAGGCAAGCTCAAGAAGCTACCAAGTGCGACTTTTGTCTCCAACTACCTCCAGAGTTTCCGACCAAAGCCGCTCCCTGCTGGACTCGAAGAAAGTGTAGAGCTAGACGAGAACAGTGGAAAGGGCCAGTTGCGCAAAGGTCTCTTGGCCACGCAGAAGAGGACCGCCGAAGGTTACAACGAGGCTGCAGAGGCGTTTGACAAGGCTATCGAAGTTGGCGGGCTGGAAGACCACGAGGCGCTGGCATACAACTGGAGGGGAACTTACAGATACCTCAAGGGCGACAACACCGCACTTGATGATCTGAACAAGGCCATTGAGCTCGACCAGGGCTTGACTCAGGCCTACATCAAGAGAGCCAGCATGCACCTCGAGTCTAGTAACCGTGAGGCGGCCAAGAGCGACTTTGAGCTTGCAGTCCAGCAAGATGACAAGGACCCCGATATCTACTACCACCGTGCACAGCTCAACTTTATCCTTTCCGAGTTTGGTGAGGCGGCCAAGGACTACCAAAAGTCGATCGACCTTGACAGCAAGTTCATCTTCTCTCACATCCAGCTCGGTGTCACACAGTACAAAATGGGCAGCATTGCTTCCTCCATGGCTACTTTCCGACGATGCATGAAGAACTTCGACAAGGTGCCCGATGTTTACAACTACTACGGAGAGCTCTTGCTTGATCAACAAAAGTACCAAGAAGCAGTTGAGAAGTTCGAGACTGCGGTCGAAATGGAGAAGAAGGAGCATGGTACGGGCATGAACGTCCTGCCGCTCATCAACAAGGCGCTGGCCCTTTTCCAGTGGAAGCAAGATTTCAAGGCTGCCGAGGACTTGTGCCAGAAGGCTCTCAGCAGTAAGTGTAGTCCTGGTTTACCAGTATACGTATACTAACGACTTGCAGTTGATCCAGATTGTGATATCGCCGTGGCCACCATGGCTCAGCTCCTCCTTCAGCAGGGCAAGGTCACCGAAGCTTTGACTTACTTCGAGCGCGCCGCCGAGCTCTCACGAACCGAGGGTGAGATCGTCAACGCTCTTTCCTACGCCGAGGCCACCAGAACGCAGCTCGAAGTGCAAGAAAAGTACCCACAATTGGCGAGCAGGCTGCAGGGAATGGGTGCTGGCATGGGCGGTCCACAGGGAGGAATGAGGTAGATGGTGGAGAACGCGTGCAATACATGAGAGAAAAGTCGGTATCGATACACGACTTGGCGAAGTGTCGTTGTCGAGCGCGACAGAATTTGTAATATCCCCTTACTCCTGAAACAGGAGATCAACCACAATGGTCGCCGCATGACCTTGGCTGTCCCTTTCTGTACTCTACTCTGGTATTGAAGTAATACATACCTCGACCTGACGTATCGTGATGTGATGGGCTCTCGCTGTTCACTATGATCTACCGGTACACCATAAAAGGAGTTCAGTAACGTGGGGGCAGACAATTCACGCCGACGCAGAAGAGTGAAGTGCGTGGGCGGGGTTGCCTCTTAGGGTCGAGCCGCGCCGGATATATTTGACCTTCGAGTCATTCAAGCACATCACCATAGCATAACTTTACCTCAAAAGCAGTTGCACACCGTAAGGCGACACATCCATGCGGTCTTCTCATCATGGTCAAATGTGTTATCCTCAAGCTTATGCGAATTGCCCGTGTCGGAGCAGTCTCCCTTCCCGCGACGGAGCGTTTGCCAGTGTCGAGATGTCGACGAAGACCCTCGTCTGGTCCACGATTAGCGATCCGGGTGAATGCATTTCCACACTTTGGGTTAGTCGCGTTCGGCGGCGCCTCCTCGTCACTTTTACAAAATGTCACAACCTCTATCGCTGGACGAAGGTTTCAGCAAGACCAACAAGAACACTCGGCGCCGCTCACCGGGCACGATCTTGCGGTCCCTTGGCGGATCAATAATAAAGCAACAAGAGACCACCGCCCGGGAGGATCTCGGCTGACCAACACGAGGCCCTAGCAGAAATCGGCCCGTACGCTCAGACGACTAACGATGTCCGTCACCGCGGACTTCCACTTTTCACCGTCCGCTCAGGAAGATCACAGTGAGCCGGACTACCCTATCAGGCAAGCCGATCGTCTGTCAGCGAGCCATTCCTCTGACTTGCTACGACACTCCCCGGGCTCGCGGTTCATCCTGATACAGCCATTCAAACCGTCCGTGTCCGCCTCTTCGGGAGCTCATGTGCTCGGCATAGTCGAACCACTGTCGGTACTGCAGGACGTCATGTTGTCTATAAGTCGGGGTCTGTAGCTAACGGTTGTCACTGAACTGCAAACACTAAGCCCTCCTATGTGGAGAATATCAACATGGTCCCCTTGGGCGCGTTGGTAATGTCGTTGTGTTTGACTTTTGCCCATCCCCAGCATCCCACAATCGAGCCAGGTAGGTTGCATATAAACTTGTGGGCTTCCCCCCGGGGATGGCGGGTTCCTGTCTTTTGCTTGTTTCCTTTCTCCTTCTCTACTCGTGTGTCCTTGTTGAGATATACGCATAAATCAGCATCATGTTGGGCAAGAAATACTATGGCCTCAAAGGCTTCCACCTCAACCTTGCCATTGGTATTATTGCAGGAATGGATTTCTTGCTCTTTGGTTACGACCAAGGTGTCATGGGTGGCCTGTTGACGCTTCCTGTCTTCCTGAATCAGTTCCCGGAGATAAACGATAAGAACCCTCCTCCTGGTGTATCAGCATCACATACATCGACTATCCAGGGTATCAGTGTGGCCTCCTACAATCTTGGATGCTTCGCCGGCGCAGTCGCAACTATTTGGCTCGGGGATCGTTTAGGTCGTAAAAGGATGATTCTCATGGGTTCTGCTATCATGGTCATCGGCGCGATCCTTCAGTGCTCTGCTTTTCAGCTTGGTCAGCTTGTCGCAGGCAGAATCATCACAGGAATCGGAAATGGTATGTCGGATCCGAGACCCATGGTACTCTCGTCATTGACAATCGCAGGTATGAACACCTCAACGGTTCCAACATGGCAATCTGAGACCTCGAAGAGTCACCGACGCGGACAGCTCGTCATGGTCGAGGGCGCCCTTATCACTGGTGGTATCATGATTTCGTACTGGCTCGACTTTGGCTTCTCCTTTCTTGCACCAAACCCTGTAGCCTGGAGATTTCCTATCGCCTTTCAAATTGTCTTCGCTCTCATTATTTTGGCTGTAATTCCAGGCTTGCCCGAATCGCCACGTTGGCTAGTACTGAAGGGCAAGGAAGACCAGGCGCTACATGTTTTGTGCGCCCTTCACGACAAGGAG
>Ga0268246_10000357_pt1 | contig 21242 bp, 29 predicted proteins | sample AgamicOrSfe_FD_200242 | JGI IMG/M metagenome (GOLD analysis project Ga0268246, IMG submission 200242) | Agave microbial communities from Guanajuato, Mexico - Or.Sf.e (v2) (version 2) | ecosystem: Host-associated > Plants > Phyllosphere > Phylloplane/Leaf | place: Guanajuato, Mexico | collected...
CACTCCCTTCCCCTTCCATCCCCTCCCTCACAGCCCCATCAACTCAATTTCGCATATTGCACCTCCTTCGTCAACGCCCCCTCATCGCCCGAGAACCCACCAACCTCAAAAACAACGCTCTTGCCTGCCCACTCCCACCCCTTTCCTGTTTTCCACCTCTTCAACGGCCTCGTCGACGCACTCACACTGACGTTTTTCTTCTCACCCTTCTCCAAATCCGCGGGCGCGAAGCCTAGAAGGGCGCGGCTGGGGAAGTCGTCCCCTGCTCCCTGGGGTTTGCCGTAGACCTGTACGATATAGCGACCGGGCCGGGATCCGGTGTTGGTGACGGTGAGGGTGAGGCTGATCATTTCTGCTTCGTGCTTGGAGTCGGCAAATTCGGGATCCTTGGGCTCAACGCTCAAGTCAGAGATGGAGAAGGTCGTATAACTAAGGCCGAAGCCGAGCGGAAACGCGGCTTTCCACCCCTTCCTATCTAATAGTCTTTGACCGTGCCAGTTATCATACGTAATACTCGTCGCCTCCATATCGAAATACGGCAGATGCTCCTCCGTCGTCGGGATGCTGTATGGCAACCTCCCACTGGCATCGCACTTCCCCAGCAGTACGTCCGCAAGAGCGTGTCCGCCCTCGGACCCACTATACCAGCTCAACAGCAACCCCGGCGCACTCTCTTTCCACTCCTCCATAATCACCGCCCCGGCCGTGACGACAGCGACGATAGTTCGCGGACAGACGGAGTGCACCGCACGTATGATTTCTGCATCCAAGGGCCTCAGACGGATAGACTCGCGATCACCGCCGGCTTTTGAGTCGACGGCGCCAGATCCGAGGATGTTGGAGCCGCCTGATGCGGCTTTTCCCAGGACTGCTTTCTTTGCTTCCGCAGCTTCTGGGGTATCGGGGTCGGGGTAGAGGGCGAGGAGGACGGGATCCGTTATTATGCTCGCATCGATGAATTCGCCCTCGTCTTCTGCCGTGTAGCCGACGATGACGATGGAGACTTCTGCCTGCTCTGCCGCCGCGCGGGCGGCGGAGACGGAGTCGGCTTCTTCGAGGGTGATGGTGGCGGAAGGGAGAGCGGACTTGATGCCAGCGTAGGCGGTGGTGATTTCGGGACAGTCTTTGACGGAGGAGCTGCCGCCGTCGCCGGTGTTGATTGCGTTTGCTAATCTGCCTATGACGGCCACGTGGGAGAGGGAGGTCGGGTCGAGTGGGAGGATGGGCTTGCTGTCGACGTGTTGGTTTTGGAGCAGGACCATTGATTTCGCGGCGGCTTCGTGGGCTAGTGCGCGGTGCTCGGCGCTGAAAACGACGGATTTCGAGGGCTCGGAGGGGTCGCGGGTGGAATAGTGCCGGATTTGAGTGGACAGGATGCGCAGCGCGGCGCGGTCTACGTGGGCCCAGGTGGCGACATCGCCTTTTTCCAACGCCGGGCGTAATTGGCCCACGCGTGCCTGTGCGAAGGGTTCCTCGATATCAAGACCAGCTTTTAGGGATAGAGGGCCGCTGCGGAGACCCCATATGAAGTCGGACACAGTGACACCTTTGAATCCCCACTGTTTCCTCAGCACCTCCTCAAACAGCATCTCGTTCTGCCCGGCCCATTCGCCGTTGACAGAGTTATACGCCGACATAATCGCCATCGCGCCCTCCTCCACCACTTTGCGGAAATGTGGCAGGTACACTTCCTGCAACACCTCCTCACTCGCGCTTACATCGACTTTGAATCGCGCATTCTCCATACTATTAAGTGCGTAATGCTTGCCGCAGGCAACCATATTCTTCTGCACGCCGCGAGTTAGGGCTGCACCGAAAGCGCCGAGAAGGATGGGGTCTTCGGAGTAGGTTTCTTGCACGCGGCCCCAGGCCGGGTGGCGGGGCAGGTTTATGCAGACGCCGCCGAAGAAGTTGGCGTCGAGGGCACGGCCTTCGAGGCCGATGGCGTGGCCGATGCGTTCTTCGAGACTGACGTCCCAGGTGGCGCCGCGGGCCATGGAGACAGGGAAGCAGGTTGCGCCGCCGCATACTATGCCGCGGGGGCCGTCCTGTGTCTGTTAGCAGGTATACGGTAAGAGGTAAAGTAGCCTTCTGACCATAAATCTGAAACCAGGCAAGCCGATACGATCGACCTGACCATGGACATATGGGCGACGGTTGTAGCCTTTGGTCAGCATTTCGTGGAAGCCGACCCAGAAGGGAGTGTCGCCATCGAGTAGCTGGAGCCGCTCGGGCTTGGTGAGCTGGGAGAGAAGGGCCTCCGCGACTTCTTCAGGTGCTTGGCCGGTTGTTTGCACAGCCTTGACGGCCTCCTGGAAGGTATTTATGGAAGAAGACATGATGATAGATGTGACAGCTAGGAAGGTGGGGGTGAAGTGGCAACAGAAAAGTACAGATGTCGTCGTGACACCACCTTCCCCATTCGGGTGGTCTCATGTCTCCGTGATCGGTGAGTGAAAGCAGGACAAAGGCAACGACTCTTGAAGCAACAGAACGATTTTGTCTACGATATCTATAATGCTCCCGCTTCAAACCCATCACAACCATTATTCATCTCATACTCTAGCTCAATCCATGGCATCACCATTCTCACCATCGACCAAATCCGGCATCTCGGAATCGCCATTCTCCTTCGCTTGCGGCTTGTTCGCCTCATCAGCTTTACGCTGAGCATCTTGCTCGGCACGCTTCTTCGCAGCAGCCTCCTCCTGCGCCTGGAGAACGGCTTGGCGCTCCTCCTCGATCTTGTCGTTGTACCGCTATGGGATATTAGCATATGAAAACGTTAGGTCGGGACGGGCAAACATTGCTTACCTGCACAATGGGACCAGCAGCCATCCGGATGTCCTCGATCTTACTGACGTACACTGCCTTGGTGGCATCATCACCCTCGTCGTACAGCCAGTCCTCCATCTTCTCCAACCTTTCCTTAACCTTGCTCTTCTCGTCGTCGCTTGCAAAGTCGGAGTATTGGTCATCAATCTTGCCGCGAAGCTCATAGATGAGCGACTCAAGCTCGTTCTTCTTCTCCTCGGTGTCGGCGACGAGCTTGTCCTCCATGAACATGTTGTTCTCGCGCTCAGATAGCGAGGACTTCGTGGTGTCGTCGAGAGAAGCTGTGCCAGCAGATAGAGGAAGGTCACCCTTGCGCACCTGCTTCCTGACTTTTCGGGTCTTGGTCTTCTTGTCTGTGGGAGGAGGTGGCGCTTGACCGTCAGTCTCCATAGCGTCGGGGTTTGCCTCCTGTCCAGCCTCGGGCACTGGCTCCTCGACTTCCTGCTCCTCGACGTAGTATCCTTGCTCGACATTGAGGATACCGTGTAGGTTAAGACGGGCCTTGAGCTTGCAGATCATGAAGTCGTCCTTGGCATCTGGCTTGACACCCTTGACGGAGAATCGACCAATCCACGGGTTCGTCTTGCCAGGCAGCGAGCTAGGGTTGGCGTATCTTGCCTCGAGGTCGAATGGCTGTTTGCGGTAGAATGTGAGGATCTTGGTAGATGGCATGACACCACCTTTCTGGAAGACGGTCAAGTTGGTCTCCTCATCCGGAACTTCAGGTGTTTTCTCCCAGGTGAACTCGATGGGGTGAGAGACAATGTCGTGGACGCTGAAGTCGCGGACACGGAAAACTGGTGACAGAATAGCGCAGCTGAAAGCACAACCTCTTGCGATAGCCTCGTCCTGGTTGAGTGTGAAAGACAGAGGCTTGCCGAAGAACTCCTGAACCGCAGTCTTCAACGACGGAACACGCGTGCAACCACCGACCATCTCAATGGTGTCAATATCCTCCTTGGTTAGCTTGGCGTCGGCAAGAGCTTGCTCCAGAGGTACGGTGACACGGTCGAGTAGTGGCTTCATAAGCTCTTCCAATTCCTCCCTCTTCATGAATCCCTTGACATCCACATCATCCATCAAGGATTCAATGCTGATCGGCGCGCCGGCATTCGCAGACAGAATCTTCTTCAACTTTTCACAAGCAGCTGCCACACGAGTACGTGCCTTGAGGTTCTGGTTGATGTCTATCCGGAACTTCTCCTTGAACTCCTTGGCAAAGTGGTCGACAATCGCTTGATCAAAGTCACGTCCACCAAAGTTGCGGTCAAATGCTGTCGACTTGACTGCCAATTCACCCTTCTTGAACTCGACGATCGAGCAGGTGTAGTTACTGTATCCAATATCCACGAATGCAACTCTTCTCGGCTTCTCCTCTGGTGGCGGCAGATCTGTTTTCGTGATACCGTAACCAAGTGCGGATGCGGTAGTGTCGTTGATGAGGCGGAGGACCTTGAGACCGGCGATTTCTGCGCCGTCAATCATGGCACGGCGCTGAGCATCGGTGAACCAAGCGGGACAGCTGAGAACAACCTCGTGTACGGGAAGTTTGAGTTCTGCTGCTGCGGTGCTCTTAATCCTTCCAAGGAACATGCCCAAAAGTTGTGTTGCTGTGAATTTCTGCTTCTCGCCCATGTACGTCACTTCCGCGCCGACCTGGCCATTGATATCGACAAGAGGTGCGGTGATGTATTTTTGTTCCACCTTGATGTCAGGGTCGTTGAAGGAGCGGCCAACGAGACGGACGACTGAACCGACGGTGTTCTTGAGGTTGGAGATTTCTTGTGTCTTTGCTGTCTCTCCTAGGTATCTGCTCTTGGGACCGAATCCGACCAGCGATCTATTCAAGGGTGTCAGAGACTGTGATATTTGCGCTCCGTCGTGTGATGCATGACTTACGGTGTGGCGCGGTTCGAGACTTCATTTGCAATCACATCAATACCTCTGTCTGAGAAACGTAATCTGTCAGCACAATACTCGCTTCGGAAGTGTTCAGGACTGTCTTTCTGCTGGGGGACTCACTGCGAGCAACACCGATCACTGCAATTTACGTTAGCTTGGTCGTCCTCCGGAGTAGGAGTCTACATACCTGTGTTGAGAGCACCGATATCAATACCAACGACAGCCATGATGAGTGAGTTTTGTCGGGGTTCTTGAGTGTTGTTGTTGCGCAAAGTCCAAAGCCTGGTATTATCGCGGATGTGTGGAGATGCGACGGAATATATGAGTAGGACGAAGCCGAGAAAATGCAGAGACGACGTCTATGGGAGATGGAGCGTCCTTTGAAGTGGAGGGGGTTGTGTTGTTGTGTCTCAAGCGCTGGCCGAAATTTCGAATGTCGTCGAAGCACGTGAAGAAGGTTCTGGCGAGTCATCGAAATACAACAACATCGCAGAGTTTGAAACGCACCTTTGACACGCAGATCCTGTATGGGATCATTATAGCGATCACGGTGGTCTGATTCCATACAAAGGTAGTCATCATTCGCGCAAAGCACTTGTTGGCTGAGAACTCTGGCGAGCTTCGGAGGATGCACGTCTCATCAGGATGGATGGTCAGGCCGGAAGGACTCGTCGTTCTCAAGTATCACCGGGACGAGGGGCACAACATAATCCGGTGAGGCAAGTAACAAGAGTCACACTTCAGTACGTCCTATTGGCAGCGGCCAGCTATTGTGTAGACATATAGGGACAAGCGAGAATTCATTCCGCACACCCATGAGCCGCAAACCCAGTGCTGTAGAACGTTGTGCCTCAAAATTGTTCCAGTACTGTATTACATTGACCTCCTGGAGGTTGCAGCAAGGGTAAGATTTACCCTCAGTGTTTGATGCATTTCTCTCTTTCTTCATTGACATCATGCCTGTGTGACGATATGACATCGTTTGCAAGACTGGACCTTGTGGATATCGAGCATATACAGTCGTGGAAGAGGTGCTTAGACAGTCTCTGGCGAGAGGGCTGTGGTCTAGATCCATGCTTCAATACAGTATACACGGAACCTGTGAGAGTCAGCCTTGGTAGTAACAAGAATATGGCAGAGAAGAAGCAAAAGTCAATTGAAAGCAGGGTGATCACATGTATGGTTGCAACTCGGGTCAATAATCCTCCATGCAACACCGACAGTAGATCCTTGTCAACGTCAACGTCAATCATCAGCATCATGCACGTACAAGCATGGCAAAAGAGGGGAAGCGAGGGGTAGATCTGGCTGATGCTTTGATGACCCCGCTACGCCATGTCAAAAGTGCAGCCGATCAGCAGGATGGCGTTGTGATACACTTCATCGTCCGGCACCACCTATCATGGTAGCAACGCATCGAAAGCACTAGTGGCATTAGAGAACGTACTTAAGCTGGCTAGATTCCTTTCATTCCATCACCTTCTCTATACTTGAACTCCTCTGCCCGCTCCCACTGTTTCTTCAATACGTTATTCTGCTTGAAACTGTTGTCTACTGCTGTGACTTCTTTGACTGTGACCGGCTTCCATTCCTATCATCATGCTGTCTGTGGCACTCGCCCTCATGGCCTGTGGCGCGTCCGCACTCAACACGGGTACGTGATCAATGAGCATACCCACGTCAAGACTTCCTGCTCACACTCCACAAGGTGCCGGCAAACTCCCGGTCATGGCCTACGATACCTACAACGCCTTCGGTGGCTCCATCAACGCCAGCAACACCCTCCAACAGGCCAAGCTGATGAAAAAGCTTGGTCTCGTCGACGCCGGTTACAACATCTTCATCCTCGACGACTTCTACCTCAACCAAGAACGCAATGCCAAGGGTGAACTTGCTGCGAACAACACGCTGTTCCCTGGTGGTATGAAGCATTGGACGAATCAGGTCAACAAGCAAGGCATCTCGGTTGGAGCGTACTCGTCCAATGGGTATAGGACTTGTGCTGGATTTCCTGCTGCATATGGAAATGAAGTTAAGGAGTGAGTTTTCTGAGACTGTGTTGCCACAAGCGGGCTGACCAGTGTGCAGCCTCGAGACCTGGCGCAGCTGGGGTTGGGAGAATATCCTCAAGTACGACAACTGTTACATCCCATATGACAACGTCACCATGGAGAATGAATATGGCCGCTTCAAGCGCATGCAAGACGCTATTCTCGAAGTCGCTGCAAAGTACAACGAGACGCCTTGGATTCATAGTCTTTGCCAATGGGGCTGGGAGCAGCCGCAGAACTGGGCGCCACTCGTCGGTCAAGGCTGGCGCATCTCCAACGACATCAAGCCGCGCTGGTCCAAGATCGCCGATATTCTCTTCCTTCAATCGACTTCTTACCTAGCTAGTGACTTCTATCAGCATGCTGATCTGGACTCCCTTGAAGTTGGCAACACTGATGGCCGTGGCAGTCCTCCTGGAATGCTCACGCTGGCCGAGATGAGGACGCACTTTACAGCGTGGACATTGCTGAAGTCGCATCTCCTGATCAGCACTGATCTTAGTGTTATTGACAAAGACTCGCTTGCCATCCTGCAGAATACGGAGCTCATCAAGCTGAACCAGGACCCTGACTGGGGGAAGCCATTGGCGCCGTTCCGGATTCAGGGACAGAGAACTGGAGAGTACATCACCTACAACAGCACCTACCCTCGTGAGTAATGCGGTCGTTGCCTGCTTTTGTGAAGTTCTTGAGTTGACAGAGTCACAGCACCATACTGGGCAGGAAACTCCAGCTACGGTCCCGTCTTCATGATCATCAATACCCAGAACACCACGCAGACGTACGACTTCTGGCTGACCGAGAACTGTACGTCCATGCCATTACCGAGACTACACTTTGTGCAATCATCACTACAGTTATGCTGATCACCATACCAGGGGCTGTCCGTGCCGGTCGCACTTACATGGTTCGTGATCTCTGGACTCACGAAAACGTTGGCGTTGCCACACGGTGAGTTTGTCACTTCCTCTTCATCCTCCCAGTCGTAAAGTGGTCAGGGGAGAGTGCCTTGCATTTTTTTGATGCTTTCTCCCGTGCTCTGCTCTGGTGCCTAAGTCTTGCCGTCCTATCTTACTGACATGCATCTCCCGACAGAAACTACAGCGTCACTCTCGGTGCCCACGACGTCGCCGCCCTGCTCCTTACCGACAATGGTCCTGAGGCTCCAAACACGTACCCGCCCTGCACGCCCCCATTTTTGTACTATCGTAGGCTTCATCTCGTTGTGTCCACAATCGCAGTCATACTAATCATGTCTTTACAGAATGTACAGCGCCGAATGGAAGCTAGTGAGCAGATACAGTGCCCTTGTTCCCAAAGACCTGACAATACTGATATGCTATAGCATCGACGCGCCGGGCGTGCCTGCTTATTCGTTCGACACGACTGGCTGAGCTCTTCTCGAGTGCGGTCCGGAAGCGAGCAGAAGGAAAGAACGCGAAGAGGTGATGGGAAAGGCAGATTCCTGGACAGCGGTGTGGCAGTATATCATCAGCAATAATCTCGGCCGCATGGTTGTTTGCTTCCAGCAACTCGAGCTATATCTTCTCGTTCTTCATGCTCATGCTGCTACCTTTGGCCTTGCGAAAACACGTCCAGATTAAGCTATAACTTCCAGTACAACGACAGCTTCTTCCCCTCCCTCTCGTGGTCACTCATATCCTCCTCCTCCTTGTTCTTCTTTTCCAAATTTCCACGTCCCTCTCCCACTCCACCACCAAGCACTGCCCATCTTTACTCGAGCAACTCCACCATCTCCTCTCGCTATCGTCGCATCCAGATGCTCCCTCTTCTCTACCCATCTATCTACCGCATCTCCCACTGACATCATTCCCCTTACCAATCCTCCATCTCCTCCCCTCCGATCAACGACCCACCCAACTCGCAAGCAACAAAAGCCTTCTCTGATCGCAGAACTCCAGATCACACACCCGCATATCGAGCTTCATGAAGAGTGCCTTTAGCGTCTCATTTGGTTTCACCTCCAGCTTCGTCTCTTCCTCTACGAGCCAGACCCTCGTGCCAGACGTACAGTACTGGAACAAAGGGCTGTTAGGGAGAATAGTGAGGAGAGTGCCCAGGATATTGTGCTAAATTTGCTTAGCGGTTTGTTGTCTGATGGTGATGGTGTCGGGTTGAGATACACGCTGCAGAGAGAGGGGACCGATTCGAAGGGTGTCAGAAGTATGATAGTCAGAATTCAGGTGAGGAAAGTACCGCACGCAAGCAGGTCCAGCAGATCCAGCATTCTTTGTTGACCGAGTCTGGGATGTCCTTGGTCTGCAATCGCGACATTCGTCTCGCCGCTGGTCCACGCAGTAATACACCAACTTCCCACCTTCCCTCCAATTGAGCTAGTCTAGCAAGATAGCTGATCAACAAGCACTCTCACGGCACTCATCAGCAGATTGTAAACATACTCAATCCAAACCTTCCACTCTTTACTTCCCTTCGCGTCGCCACAAAAGCGACTGTGTCGTCATCAATTACTCCTTCAGATTCGCAATCAAGTCGATTCGCAGCCGCCGAAGAAGCTGCCATTATATCGTTGTCAGTTCTTGGCAAGACAGAACACAACCACGTATGCACGCCTATAAACAATCGGACCCGCGCACACACATTCATCTTGAGGCAAAGATACCCCCATTGACATTCCCACTGATGGAGTCTAAGGGAATGATTAATTTGATTGCAACAGAACCACGGGATACAGGTCCTGAACATACTCAGGTCAATAGTTGACTGGACGTACTTGCCCTGGTCATTATAACAATAAGCACTCAAAGTAGTGGTCTCATGAAGGTCAAAGTCGGTGCAGCTGCCTGTGAAGCCTCCGCTGCCTCAAGGTTAGCCTAGCTCACAAGAGAGAGAACGAGAGGCCAAGATGAAGCGCAGTGCAGCAGAACGCAACAGCTTACTCTGGCAGCCAATGCATGGCACCATTGATGTTGACTATGCAGTCGTCCAGAGGAAGATCGGTCGGGGGGTCGCCTCCATGGCCGTCTCTATATTCTCCGAAAAGTGCAAGGGGATGTCCTGAGACTCCGTAGTCCCACTCCAAGTAATAGCCCTTGCAGTTTCGGGCTGAAGCCGCCGGATTGGGCGTGTGCAGTGATGCTTGTAAGCGTTAGTAGAGCTTGAATAATGATGAAGCGAGATAGCATGACGTCTCAAAAATTGCTGCTATCTTAAGATCAATGATGCTTGTGAATTGCGACCTTGATTATGTGGAGGACATGTTTGGACAATTCTGGCGGAGACCACCTTATATAAGATGCCAGTAATTTTGAAGCGGAGGAAGCGGTCGACTCGCACGGGGCTGTCTGGGGATCAAGCCTCCTAGGTTTCGTGCTCTCAGACCATGAACTCGGCGTTGATTCGTAGCCTGATTGGCTGTCAAACCACTATGTGGCGAGGCTGGTGCCAGTGATGTATTACTGCCTTCTGCATTGCTGACCCAGAAGATAAACCACGACCAAGTTAGAAAAGGTCGGTTCAATGAGACCCATCGGCCGACAGCAGCAGCTCAGAATGAGGCGGGAGTGGGCATCAGCTCCTCAGGTAGTCTTGTGGGATCGCTGCATTCTGAACTGCATTCCTCGGCAGTGCCTGAATTACCCAGTCTATTCAACACCAAATCCGGCAATACGATACTCTGAACAGTATCGTCTCAAAACTGCAGCACTTTTCTTTGTGATGCCTGCCTTGCACTCGAGAGTCGGCGCAGAAGCTCAACAGAAATCTCCTCCAAGTTGGCCAGTCTTGTCTTGTGTCTGCAGAGAGCTGCGGAAACCTAAGACAATGCCGAGGTGGTCCTACTCCGCTTGAAGGTCTCAATAACCACAAAGCATGATTTCAATGTCTTTGTCTAAATTCGTTATTGAGCATATTACATTTATATGGACATGTAAGCGCTGTATGACAGATCAGCACAACTCATCCACTCTTTTCAGACTACTCAAGAACAGTCAAACACACTAGCAAAATGCTTGCAGCCACACTCCTTACCTTCGGCGCTGCTGTTGTCAGCGCCGCCGCTGCAGCTACCATGCCCGACGTCAGCAACCTTCCTATGGCTCCCTTCAAATGGCACGGCGTCCTCGAAGAAGGCGGTCCCGTCGTGACCCTCGAGGGCAACCACCACGACATCCACAACACCATCCAACGCGCCAACCCAAGCTGGCTCCACGACAACTCCACCCACATCGGCGTTGCCGCCCACAACATCACCGACACCATCGCCAAGCGCAGCAACCGTGTCAACCAGGCTTGTGACCAGCCCATCTTCACCGTCGACAACGACAACCACTGGGGTCGGGCCTCTGCCATTCGCAATGGTCTTGACTACATTCGCGGCTTTGGTAACGCCCAGTGTGAGGTTGTTCCCAAAAGCTGCTCGCGTTTCAGCTGTTCGTACAACTCGGCAATTCTGATGTGCAATGACACACCCAACCCTGTCATCATCCCCTGTGCTCTGCTTGCGCAGAACGCACAGTTCATTTACAATGACTGTGTGCACAACTGGGAGAACATGGTTGAGGGTCAGGCTTTCTACATCAACCCGTCTTACAACGTTCTGGTCAGAGGAACAATCCAAGGAAAGGGATGCTGAACGGATATTGATTTTGCATTTGAAACATATTCAGCTTCTGTAAGTGATAGGGAAGGAGGAAGTGTTTAGTCAGTCAGAATCAAGAAAATAGCTTCGTGGCTTAAGTTTCCTTTTGCAATAGGTCGTTATGAACGTTGTCTTCTTGTTCGCCAATCCTCTGCTTCTCTTTGAGGAACACCTGTCCACAACCTCAAGAGACCTTGGGGCATCTACCGTAAATTGTCAAGCTCGCCTGTTGAGAACAGTTGGCCTGTGTCGTCAACTCGGAAGAGATGTGCACAAAGAAGGTTTACAGAACACGTATCCAGCATCACAAACTTCCGCATGCGGTGAAACACGATGACGTACTTATTGTTGACATTCCTCGTGACTGACCCTCATGACTCTACATTCGAATGCTCCTCGTATTTTGTCCTTGAGCTCCATCTTCAACTTCAGCTTTAGCTTCTATAGATTGTTACTACTTCAGCATACAGATATACTGTTTTCACAACGAGTTAGCCGGCGACTCCAGCATAAGCCCGGCGCGTTCTCCTGATATCCTCGAGCCTCTTACCCCCCTCCCTTCGTCTTTTGGACACAGTATCTACACCCCTCAGCAGCGCACATCTATCACAAACGAGAACAATGCCGCCGATTAAGCTTCACACCGAGTCACCTATATCAACCACTGCTGCTAAAGCAAGTGGAGTGACTCCTCAAACAGCTCGAGACTATCCTCCTACTCCCACGCGAACACATATCACCACAGTCACCTCGCTCAAGTCGAATGACACCTCGGGGTCTCCATATCCAGCTGCACGTCCAGGGGCTATAGCATTTCCCGGGCCAACAGCCACACCACAAAGATACCAGCAACCCCCTCCAACAGCCACTACACCACTCGCAGCATACAATGGGCCACCACCACCACAACCGAACCCATTCCCACGTCCTCTCAGTCCGTACTCAGCATCTCCCACATCCTTGACACAGTCATCCTCCCTCCCACCACCACCTCGCGCAGGCGATAGACCCTCAATATCCCCTCCCAAATCGCCGCTGGCCGGTCGTCTATACCCAGTTGCAGCTCCGCCCAACTTCAGCATACCACCACCCACGTCCAATTTCGCACCGACGCATTCCACTCAGCCCATCATTTCCCCAGTCTCACCCACCAGTGGCGCAAATCTTCCTTTCACAAACTCCTATGGCCCACCAGCACCCATATCTACCGGCATGACACCACTCTCTCGTCAGCACAGTGGCACAAGTCCCAGCACCCACCTTAGCCCCAATAACCTCTATTCACCGCTCGGCGCATCAGAAAACTACGCTTTCGCCCAGGATCGCCGTCCCTCTACAGACGTCCATCCCAGTGGCTACACCCAGAACCCGCGCGCATCCGAGATGACGGCATCGCAACGTGCAGCACTTGAGCTTGATGAGGCGCAGAATGGGCCCGTCAATGGCGTGTTGTCGACATTGAGACGAGGTAGCGATATCATGGGCGGAACTGGTTTGGGCATGAGTAATGGCAGTGGAGGAAGTGGTGGTATGGATCTGGGGAGAGGCCAAGAGGTGGTGGGCGAGGCACTGAAAGGGGCACGGCGGTTCTTTGGCAGTGTTGCGGAAAAGGCTATGGAGGTTGAGGGCGAGGTGTGGAAGGCTGTTGGGCGGTAGAAGGATGGAGACTATGGCGGTCTGTGTGATTTTTAGGATACGGAGTGAAAGTATTGGCGGTGAGGATGTCTATTGCCACATCCTTAGCCCGGATCGTCAGCAATGATTATCAGGGCGTGCGAGCCAAGGGGGAGGAGGAAGACCGGTCATTGATAGATAACAGAATGTGTCGCTGGCCAATATCTCATGATAGCGATCCTCCACCTTTTCAATCTATGTAGCCACTCAAACCCTCTGCAAACGATGAGCATCTAATGGGTGTATCTTTTACATTACGGATCACGGAGTATCCTGAAGGAAGGTACGAGCCATCGCCGAGCTCAATCACGGAACCCCGATTTCAGCTCGAACGCCGATTAGTCATCTGCTTAGAGCTAGGCTTCCCCGCAACTCGGCGTTACATAAGCAACCTTCTCCGTCTGCGTCAGCATGGCGCCAAGCTTTGTAAGCAGGAGACGTAGAAGACGTGCTCGATTGTGCATAAATACCTGAGGAGTACCCTCGCCATTGGGAATCATCATCATCGACAGCTCGCATATCCAGCCTACCAAGCAGCTTAAGCATCTCATATCAGCCTTCCAAGCAGCTTCAGCATCTCATATCATATTCACAACATCAACATCAACAATCTGACCATGTCTGGCACTCCCTACGTCAAGAAACTTGCCATCGTTGGCGTATAATTCTCCCAGCCCTCTCCACGCCTAGAGTTGATGTTAACGAATACCCAGGCCTCCGGCAACATCGGCGGTGCAATCACCACTGCTCTTCTCGCCTCCCCTCATGCCCCCTCCATCACAGCCATAACCCGCCCCGACTCCACGTCCACCTTCCCTCACGGTGTCAATGTCGCCCGCGGTGCCCAAGACGACCACGCATTCCTCGTTCGTACTTTGACTGGCCACCAAGCCCTCGTGCTCTGCCTCGGGTTCGCTGCTCCTGTCGACTTGCAGCATAAGTTCATCGATGCGGCTGCTGAGGCTGGCGTTGAGTACGTGTTTCCCGTCGAGTTTGGCAGTGACACCGATGATGAAAAGCTCGGGGAGGCTGTGCCGTTGATGGCGGGGAAGAAAAAGGTTAGAGAGTATATTGAGAGCGTGGGCAAGAGCAAGTGGGTTGGTGCAGTTAATAACCCCTGGCTGTGAGTGTTCTGTGACATGCTATTAATATTGCTGAGACTAACAAACGTATGTAGGGATTGGGTGCGTATTTTCCATTCCACTCCCATTTTCTTTCTGCCTCGCAGGCCTGTCACAGATCAGAAGTCTAGAGCTTTCCCAAGGAGAGTGCCGTCGGGATCTGCTCAGACTTCTGATCTGTGACAGTACTGTAGCTTTCCTGGCATGAAAGGCTTGCGACATTTACTAACACCAAGCTCCCATCGCAGTCTCTCACCGCAGGCATGTTCGGCATCTCCATCCCCACGCGCACAGCAACTCTCTACACTTCCTCCGGCACCCTGACTCCCTTCATCACGACCACCATCGCCCAATCCGGCCGCGGCACCGCCGCCATCCTGCTCCTCCCCGAAGCCAAACTAGCCTCCCACGCCAACAAACTAGTCTTCTTCTCCTCCTTTTCCGTCACGCAGCGCGACCTCCTGGACTCTGTGCAGCGTGTCACGGGCACCAAGGATGCGGACTGGAAGATTGAGACCAAGAATGTGGAAGAGAGGACGGCGGAGGGGTGGAAGAGGTTGAAGGAAGGAGATCATATGGGGATGGTGGATTTACTATATGCGGCTGTGATGACGAAAGGGGTTGGGGATCAGTTCAGGGTCGGCACGGAGAATGAGGCGTTGGGGCTACCGAAGGAGAATTTGGACGATGTTGTTAGGGAGGTCGTGAAGAACTTGGAGGCGCATGGAAAGGATGAATGAGGATGCTCATGATGCTGAGTTTGGGGAGAAGGTGGCCTGACAGACTGTTTGTAATGGTGCTAGGACGATGGAATCGAAAGAGTCCAGGCTGCCTTTTACAGGTGAGAATTGGAGTAATGTTACAGTCCTGCAATCGTACATACATTATATATAGCGCCCATGCTACAAGTTCTCGTCACGCACAAAAGGCACTGCGCCTTCTGGACTTTCCAGTGCTTCAGCCTGCCTGCGCCTGCGTTCCTCTCTCTTCTCTCGCACTTGTGCTTCTTCCTCTCTGGACCTTCTGACTGCGACACGGAAGTTTTCATTGCCAATGTTCCTGTTCAGGCCGCGAATGAGATATGCTACAGCATCAGCGTACGACTTCGGACGCTGCTTCGGAGATTGAGTCGGTGTGGATGGCATATCGGAATCAGCTGATGGGTCCGACGATGCCGCAGTATCCGCATCATCGGAGACAGAAGGATCCTCACTGTGCATAATAGCATCATCGTCGACATCCATGTTGATGTTGCTGTCGCTGACTGCTGCGACAGTGTCTTCATCTTGGGTTGGCTGAGCGCTTCCAGTCTTCATGCGTAAGCTGACCTTCTCAGCACTCAATCCGAGTGGTCCACCATCAGTTCGAATGATTTCCAGCCGATGACCTCGGAAAGGAAGTGATCTCGTCTCCCTGCTTTCGAGAAGTACTGGGAAATAGTCTATCTCAATCGTGGGCGGCAGACTGTTCTTTTTTGTTCCACGCTCTGCTTTGCCTCCCAATGCCGATGATGGGATCATGAGTGTTAGTGACCACGGTGATGATCGTGGGATACCATTCGAAGCCACCATCACCTTCTCAGCAAAGCTGATGATATTACTATTCTGCTCAGTACCGGTTAGCTCGAAGTTATGCGTACTGCTGCTTCGAACGTCAGTTGATGTGTGGGGTAGCATAATATCTTTGACAAAAGTCTTCACGATAATGCGAACCTTCGCAGAGACGATCCTGTTCTGGTCGGTTCTGATATCCAACTCCAGCAATGGTGGTCTGCGTCCACCTAAGTCTGGAGAGGGCCGGCCCTCGAGCTTCACGAATACATCTCTATCGCGGGATATGTCTGGTCGAGGAATGAAACTGAGTGTCGGCGAGATACCACTAAGCGTTGTTGCAAATGGTCTGGGGTGCTGCCGGGGCTGCAAGAACTCATTTGCGCTTGCTGTTATTACCACGTCTTCCGACTTCGCATGATGCAATACGCGACCAACGTCCGTGGTCGTGGTCACGCTAGGTACCCAATCAGTTGCGGAAGCACCATCAGACATGTGAGCAGCCTCATATGTGTCCTCGTCAGGTGACTTCTGATCAAGAGAATGTAGATGTGTACGAAGTCTTCTCACATCAAGCTCCGTGCTTTCGACAGCGCGCCCTTCCGAGGTAAGATCCCGTGTAGCCGTGAATCGATATGCCGACTTATGTCTAGGTTCTAGATGCATATCCTTGCTTGCTTGAGGCTCCATGCACAAGAAGCCCTCATCACTTCCAGCGGCGATGCTCAGTGAGTATTTGACAGGCATGGGTATGATTAGTGCGGAGACTATCGCTCTCTCACATCCGTCCACGGCTTCTTCACTAGGTCCAATTATATTAAGCTTCAGGCAGTCAGTACCTGCATATGACGATCAGTTTTTTTGTACATACTGAATACTCCCGAAGATTATGAAGCTTGTGGACGATGCAAGCAAAAAGTGCAGGCAGTATCTTCGCGATCAATTCGCTGCTGAGCTTTGTGCGATTGACGTTTGCAGATATAGTGCGAGCGTCGAGTCGCCGAACTATGACCTGGGAGATGCGATTCTTCAGAAAGCGCTCTGCGTCAAAGCAGTCGTACTTGTTGCCAGTCAGAGTGATCCGGTCTCCACTGTCGCTAATCTGCAATGTCACGCCCGGCAGATCACCTATGAAAGCCAAGGCTTGTGGATGTCCTGGTTCTTGTCAGGCTATGACTAGCATCTTGTCCTTCAAGCAGTCTTACTGAGCTTTTCGAAGAATGGAGCCTGCGCAAAGTCCACGCCCAGAGACAAAGTGCCGGAAGCATTGATCTCCTCCTCAACCTGAAATTGCCATAGAAAACGAACAATTCTATCTGCTATTGATTTTAACGAGCGTGTTGATCCATATGGTAAACGTAACCACGGTGTAGTATCCGGCGTCTTGTCTACACGTTTTCGTTCTGGCGTCGTAGCACGCCAGCCCTGATGGATTCCTTGTCCTGATAGCACAATGCTGCTGACATCACTAGCTCCTTGATACTGTTTGCGATCTGTCTTGCTAAGGAAGTCCTGAACATAAGCAGATAATTGCTCCTGAGTATACGTGCGCGTCAGCTTCTTCATAACGGCATCATATGTTGCGTAGGTTATGATCTTTAGTGCACCACCATCGTCCGGCATGTTATGTCGTGGCTCACGTCTCTCTCCGGCTGGCTTTCTGTTGTCTTTCAATCGCCTCTTGCTATCCATGATCAAGACAAACTCCCGAATCTTTGTGATCTCTTCATTGATCTCCTCCTGATCGTAGACCGCTTCATAGTCGACGTCTGCTTGTATCTCCTCAGCAAGGGTCTTCACATCCACACTGGCTGGCTTGGAGCGTGGTGCCATCTTTTCAGGCTTTGTGCCATGCTTCTTCCTCTCATAGTTTTTCATGAGAATAGGCCCGGATTGTGCTGCATCGCTCGCAAGATTGAATCTACTATCCTTGTTCATCACAATCTTGCTAGCCTGCATTTGCTCGGACGCATTGCCTTCGTGCTTCCTCCGCCCGAACTGTACGCGACCATCCTTGCGTTCGCTGTGTTCTGTATCATCGTGCAGCCGTGCAGTACTGTGAAATGTACGGAGTGAGTGTGGTTGACGGTTCGCAAGCAATCGTCGTGGGAGTGAGGCTCCGCATTGTCGACAGCATCGCAGGCATGCACTTTCTGCCACAGAAGCCGGCATGCAAAGATGTTGTTGTTGTTGTGAAAGATAGGTGGGTAGGCGGTCGTTCTCAAAAAACATTTGGCTCGGAGTGACGCCATGTGGAACGAAGATCCTCGGCATTTCTGAAACAGTCACAAAGGACTGACAATAAAGAGTGATATAAAAATGCTTCTCAAGCTACTATCTGTTGTCTGTGCTAATGTGCCAACTCCGAAGATCATCTCGAACGTCAAACTCGTCCACCTCATGTCTTGCAGGACCATCGTTCATAGCTGCCGCGTCCTTCATATCTTTCGCGTGCTGCTCCAGACTAGCTCGGCCGTGGACGCCGGAACTCTGATGTCCTCGAACACTGCCCTGTCTCGGCAAGCGGGGTGTAGGCGATGGTTCTCGAGTGAGCTTCGACTTGACTTGTTGTCGAGCATGTCGTTCTGTATGCTTTTTCCTCGGAGTCGTATCGTCTGAGCTTGCCCACCCAGTACCTCCGGCAAAGATCTTCTCAACACACTCATCCGCAGGCAACTCGCCTGGTTGTGCAACCCAGAAAGCTGCAAGGTTTCGCCGATAGAGATCTTGACTTTCGCCATACTCCTTCGTCTTCGCATTCATCGTGGCCATGGCTGAAATCTGATAAGCTGAGTTGTCGTCACATTTGCTTGAGCTCTACTCACGTCCGTCATCGTCCATATCACCGCCCGCTTCTCCTGCCATGATTCCGGCAATACCTCCAAACACCGGTGCACTTTTGAGCGGCGGTCTGGATAGTGTTAGTGATTGCGCTGGGATGGGCAGATAACCATCACTTACGCGATGAACGTCCTGTCACCTTCCACCAGGGTCATGTGTATCCCGATCTTGAACCAATCAGTTGTGAATCAGTAGAAACAACAGCTTCCTCACCTTCAAAGTACTGTTGATCTTGCTCTCTTGCATCAAATACCTGCGACATATGCCATCCTCTCCGTCATACTCGCTTGGCTCTACATACTCCGAGAGATTCAGCTTAATCAGGCCCAGTGCTATGCGTTCGCCTCTCGCACTTGAAGAGTATTCTTGCACGACCTCAAAGTGGATTGGCGTCTCTTGTAGGTGGTTATTCTTGTCCACAGTCAACCTCACGGGTACCACTCTCTCATAATCGTAGGCAACCTTGTGCTCTTTTATGTGGCATTTTGGCGTTCGCCCTCGGTGCTCTGCTGAGGTGGAGTGAGGTAAGTGCCATTTGATAAAGGATGTGCCGGAGACAAGAGGGACATTGTTGAGCTCGATGATCTCGTGGATGATTAGACAGGACTTCGGCGTCGAACACGAGCAGACTTGCGCACTTTCAGTTGCAGATCGAATCTAGGCTACAACGCTGTGAGTTTGGGCAAGGTCGGTAAGGGTCGAGTATGCATACTCTTCGGCTCTTGGGAACTATCAAATGGTTCAGTGACTCTGATGCGACAGACAAGCTCCGGCCCAGGTTGATCTGGGACATCGCGAAGTGCACGCAGCTCACCGAAAGCCTGCATCGTGTGGCGAAGGTAGCTCAATTAAAGAGATGCTGTGTTATGATTCGCACTTCCGTATCGAAATTGTTGCGAATGTGGTGTTCTTCTCTCGAGTCTTGAGGACAATGCTGGGCAAGAGCTACCTTACTATAGCATGTCTCGGGCCGATTTGATACATCCTATTGGAGGCGCTGCAACTCTCTCGTCCTTTTTTCTGCCTCCGACCACTTTTACGTACTCGTCTCCTTGCTGTGTTGTCTGGCAAAACCAACGCCAAAGTGCGAGTGCGCAAAAACTTGCAGCATGCTGCGTGTGCTCTGTGTGCCAATCAATGCTCAAATTTGGAAATGCTGTTGCAAGATGTGTCCATGATGCCTTCAAGCTGCTGCCTGCGAAATCAAAACCACGAAGTTATCCAGATGGCTCTAGGGAGTGGGTACCATTGAGTGGCATTGTGCTGTCGAGACCGCGCACGGCACATGATGTGAAGTGCAAGGAAGAAGACTCAATCGAGGAAGTGTTAACGTGTGTATCACTGGGGTGAGTCTGCCATGCTACGAACTCTGGATTTCTCCTTAACACATTTCAGCACTGGCATGAGATGTCTGCCAGCAACGAAGATTCCACTGGCACAAGGAAGATGTCTACATGATTGGCACGCTGAGGTCGTGGCTTTGCGGGCTTTCAATTACTATCTCCTGCAAGAATGTGACGCTCTCGCTTCTAGTCCATTGTCAAGCTCATACTTTGTACGACGAGCTGGAGGAGCCCCAGCATGTGGCACGAGCAATGGACACAACAGGCACCCGTTCGCTATTCAAGACGATGTCAAGATCTACATGTATTGCTCTGAAGCACCATGTGGCGATGCTAGTATGGAACTTATCATGGCTGCCCAAGACGATGCCACACCATGGCAGAAACCTGTGGATACGGACTCCAATGGCTTGACTGGGCGAGGCTATTTCTCTGAGCTGGGTGTGGTCCGACGTAAGCCAGCAAGAGGAGATTCTCCTCAGACATTGTCAAAGTCTTGCACAGACAAGCTGAGCATGAAACAGTGCACTTCAGCACTTTCATGCTTGCCCAGTTTATTCATCCAACCTGGCAATGCATACATTGATGTACTCGTACTCCCGAGCAGTCAGAATGTGCCCGAAGCTACCAGTCGTGCCTTTGGTCCTGCTGGGAGAATGTCACCGTTGATGACCAGTGATACAGCTGAGCAGTGGAATGACGGATATGCTTTCAGTCCATTTCGAGTCATTGAGACTAGCGTAGAGTTCGAGTATTCTCGTCGTGCATATCCTGCATCAACAAAGACCACGGGCTCAAACATCACAGCAATGTGGACTCCCCAGCATCAGGAGGTCTTAATTGGAGGCTCGATACAAGGAAATAAGCAATTCAGCATTCGTGGAAGCAGTACAATATCGAAAATCGAGATGTGGAAGAAAGCTCTGGCTCTGAGTCAGAAGGCACAGCTTGTTGAGATTGAGTCAGCACTGGCGAGTGGCACATTTGCAGGACTGAAAGCTTCGACATTATTGCAGGCTCGTCGACGAGTCAAAGAGGATGTATACAGAGATGCCTTGAAGAATTGGGTACGGAATGACCGGGGAAATGATTTTACCCTTGATGAGCCAGTAGTATGACTAAGAATGTATACAAAGCTATGATAGATAGACTGAAACCTTGTACTGTAGACATGTTACATATGCACAGTCACACAAATGATCAAGAAAGTGATACAGTAAGGTAGGAGTGCGATAGGAGTGGTGGTGAGCAAAAGGCGTCGGCAAGCAAGGAATCCTGCGTTTGTTTATTTTCTATGTCGGTGACGT
>Ga0268246_10000358_pt1 | contig 21217 bp, 13 predicted proteins | sample AgamicOrSfe_FD_200242 | JGI IMG/M metagenome (GOLD analysis project Ga0268246, IMG submission 200242) | Agave microbial communities from Guanajuato, Mexico - Or.Sf.e (v2) (version 2) | ecosystem: Host-associated > Plants > Phyllosphere > Phylloplane/Leaf | place: Guanajuato, Mexico | collected...
CTTCTTGTCCATACCTCTTGTCGCCTGCTCTCTGCTCTCTTCACCCCTCCAGCGGCGCCCCCCTCCTCCGTCCATGCTTCCCCGCAAACTCCACATTCGGATGCACAACCCTCATATGTCTCGTGAGTGCATCATTCCTGCTAAAAGTCTTCTCCTCACTACAATACGCACACCTAACCTTCGTCCTCTGTCCATGAATCGTGTCCTCATGTCTCGTCAAATCATACGGCCTGCTAAACACCGTGCCGCACGGTTTCCCCGTGCTAGGATTGATCCTGTCGCAGCGGTGCGTGCCGTTGCCTGCTGCTGCGGCCATGGAGATGCTGTTGTTGCGCAGCGAGGCGGGGAGGGTCGCGGTGGGGGAGTGTAGACCGATGGAGGCGGAGGGCGTGGAGGATTGGGGGGAGGCGTCGGAGGCGGAGTCGTCGCCTGAGTCGACGTCGGCTGCGGAGGTGGGCGGGTGGGAGGATGCAGATGCAGATGCGCCGGAGGAGATGGGCGCTGCGCGGTGGCCTTCGCGTTTGTGCTTTTGCAGTGCAGAGGGCGTCGGGAAGCGCTGGGTACAGCCGCTGTAGGGGCAGGTGTAGGAGCCGCCGTCGGCTTTGGTGTTCGAGGGCTTGACCATGCCGTATTCTTGCTTGACGGTCTGTTGAGTGTCGTAGGTTGGCGAGTCGGAGGCTTCGCTGCGGGAGGTGTCCATGGAGACGAGGTGGGCGGGGTAGTCTTGGGTTTGTTCTTGGCTGGCGGCTGTGGAGGCCGTGTTGATGGCGCGAAATTGGGCGGGTGGAACGTAGCGGGTGTAGTCGGCTGTGTTGGCACTTGCGGGCTGTTTGGGAAAGGCGAAGTTGTTCGATTGTGTGGTTGCTGACTTTGCATTGTTACTGCCAGTGATAGGTCCGTACATTGGCGTGGTGGCATCGAAGGTCGAATTCTCGGAGACGTTGGAGGACTGTGGGAAGAGTGGCGGACCGTCGTAAGCTTCCTCGTGGAAATCCAACACGGCATCTTTTGGCGAGATTGTCCTTGGTGGCAGATCATCCATTGGTGCATGATGTTGCTGGTAGGCTATCGCATCTGCCTCTGCCTTCTGTGCTTGACGAACAGCTGCGGCTGTACCAATCGGACCGTATCCATGTAATGCAGTCGCAAACGGTGAGTTCTGACGGAATGGAGATGTAGGTCTTGCAGCGGATTGAGGTGATGTCGTAGAAGCCGTGTCACGAGCAGCGTGCGCAGCATTCAACCGCTCGTGGACGACTCTATGGTATGGGCTCAACATGTCTGGCTTCGAGCTCTTTGATGGTGCTGGTGCAGCTGGGCCAGCGTTTGGGTTGTATAGTTCGTCCTGGTAGATGTCCGACATTGTTCTGTCAAAGTTTGGGACTCGACGTGCTGCTGACATAAAGTCAGCTCTTGATTTCTTGTATGATATGGCATCATTGTTGTGTATGTTCTTACTTGCAGCTGCAGACGAGGTGTACTGTTCTTCTCCTCCTTGGTCCTGACTCGTGCCACGCGGTGTAGATGGAACTTCTGGCGCAAAGCTTCCAGTGCTTGATGAGTGTCCTACTAGGAGCGGTCGCATTGCTTTGCTTGCGGCCTGCGCAGGGTCTGCATCGATTCCTGATCTTCTTCTGCTCATGCGCTCAGCCGCCATGGCCCAGGTTGGTGTTTGTGTCGGTGTCGGCAGGTAGTGGTGCGGCTTGAGGAACTGGTTTTCTTGATGTTGACGGGAATAGTAGTCGATCGGACTGTCAAAGTACGCGTTGTCGAAGTTTGTGTTGTGGAATTGAGTTGGTGCAGAGACTGGGAATGGCGAGCGGACGGAGGTAAATGAGGTTGAAGTTGACGAAGAACTAAGTCCGCGATTGTGTGGCGTTGTCAAATGTGGAGATGGTGTTCCAGCTTGATCGTAAAGTTGTTGTTGCCACAGTCGAGGTGCTTGATCGTAGTTGTTGCTAATGCTGTTGTAGTCGTCAGAAACAGAAGGTCCAGTATATATGGTAGGTGCGACGAAGGACGGGTGCTGCATCCACTGTGTTGGGTCAAGTTGGTCGAAAGTATGGGCGGACATGAAGCGCTTATGTCGTGATGATGATGATGGTGATAGGTGATATGAAGATGTCTACAATTTTTTTGCAGACAAAAGCAACGAATGTACTACGGTGATGATAATGGACGTAGTACTAAGCGCGTGGAAGGGGTGAAAGACTTTGTGACAGGCAGGGATTGACTAGCTCTGGTCGAGGGAGTAGAAGATCTGATCGGTGGGACAGGATAGACTGACCACAATGATTCAAGATCGGTAGGACGGGGACGGCAGAACAAGGGAAGGGCTGTCAGGTGGATTGCTAAGGTACTCCTAGTGAGAGAAGCAAAAGGAGACCTTCCGAGTGCGAGTGGCAAAAGATGTCGAAGAAGGAAGGAGAAGGCTGCATGTGGAAAGACCGCGCTACTGCTGACCGGTGATAGACCAAGAATAGGATCTACACGAGGACAGGGCTACGCAGGCTTTGAGGCTGTGTAAAAAGCAAAGAATAGCAGCTTCTTAGGCTGCGAAACATTGGGTAGTGATCGAGAGGAACGGATTGGCGAGATACCGAGCGAGAGGGTGACATGCAGGTGAACAGTCTAGGGAAAAGCTTACCTCGTACTTGTTGAGTCCCTGTAGTTTGATTGCCCAGTGAACTGCCTTTAGTGTCGTTCCGCTTGTGCAATTTAGCTCTGATTTAGCAGTTCTGCAGTAGCGAGTGCGAAGGAGGATATGGACAAAGATGCGAGTGGCAAACCACTTACATATGATGACAGAAAAACAAAGTCTGGCGATCGGACCCTTGTAGGGCTAGGCCGAGGTGTGGTTCTAGATCAACCTTAATTCGTGATGCGGGGATGCTTACACTGCAGGTGCAAAGTCCTATCTGAAAAGTATGGCCTCTTATAGAACACAGAACATAGAGCCTTGCCTGCCTACACTGTCACCAGATTTGGCAAATGTTATATTGATAGCTCTATCTTGCTGAGCTGCAAGAGGATAGGTTTGCGAATGACAGTCCTCGGATCCCTGATACAGCGAGATGACAATAATACTAGTACTTCTATTATATTTCATCCTGATTTTAGCTCATCTCCTCCCATCACTAGCATCAGTACTACGCAGCCTCATCGCCTAGCACCGCCCTCCTCGCACCCTCATACTCCACCTCCACATCCGTCCACAGGTGAAACTGCTCCACGCCCTGCGCCGTCAACGCCTCCAGTCCAGGCACAGTCTCCCAGCCCGCGCTCTCTGCCAGCTCCATCAGCGCCGTGACCCTTGGCTTATACGCCATCTCCAACAACACTCTGCGCGTTTGCCCCTCCTTCGCCTCTGCCGGCGCCTGCAGCAAGCTCGTCAAGATCTGCTGCATCGTCTCGTCAATTGGTTTGTCAGCCGGGATGGTGCCAATAGCCGTGACTGGTGCACTCTTGACATTATTGACGTCTTCGAGGGCAGTAAGAGGCTGGATGTTGTACGTAGCAGGGAAGCCATCGACGACGTCCTTGAGCTTCTCGAGCGAGCGACCGACAATGTAGATGGTTTCGTAGCCCATGCTGTGGAGTGCGTAGATTGCGGCGCGAGCTGTACCACCACCGCCGATGACCACTGCACTGCTGCCGGAGGATTCCGAGGTGGCAGGCGCGAATGCTGCGGCGCGGTTGAGGGAGTTCACCATGCCTATGTAGTCGGTGTTGTGGCCGACGAGCTCTGTCTTTGTGCCGTCAGCTGAGGGTCTGGGGACGATGGTGTTGATAGCGCCAATAGTGTGGGCTTCTGGCGCGACGTGGTCTAGGAGGGGTATGATATCGAGCTTGAGAGGAATCGTGACAGATGCGCCACCAAAGTCTGGAGCGCGGATTATTGACTTTACTGTCGAGACGTCGTCCGTCTCGTGGAGCGAGTACTGATGTGGCAGCCCAATCTCTTGGAAGAGACTGTTGTGTAACGCTGGCGAGCGAGACGCTGAGATAGGTTTCCCGAACAGGTAGAACTGCTTCGTAGCAATTTCTCCAATGAAACCCATTGCCTGTCGGATCTCCTTTGCCGAGAGTTGACCCGGCGCAGCCTTAACTGGCAGAGCTTCGTGTGCCACAGGTGTGAAGAAGCGGTTGCGTACTCTACTTAGCTTGCCCGTCTCACCCATGTTGAGTGCGATAAGAGGCGTTGCATTGGCTTGCATAGCCCATCGGCGGAATGTCTCCAGTTCATCATTGTCCTCGACTGTTCGAGCAGAGCTGATGAGCTTGATGATATCACCATAGCCTAGAGCTTTGTTGTAGTGAGGCACCCACGAGTTGTCGCGCCACGACATGCCTTGCGGCGCGTGGTGCGATGCGATGATCTTGGAGTGACCTTTCGAGGCAGTGACCTCGTCTAGCAGGCTTTCCGGCCATGTCATCTCGAGATCGACGAACTCGAAGCCACAGCGTAGTGCGACCTTGTAAAGGTCGAGTGCCTCTGCATGTGCTTCGTCTGGGAACTTGCCACCTTGTGACTTCGTTCGAAGTGTGAAAATCAACGGTAGATGCACAGAGGATCTCAGGAAAGCAGTCTGCTCAACAAGGAAATCCGCTGTCACGATACCTGGTGTAGATGATTTAGGGTCTTCCAGCAAGTCCACACGAAGCTCGAGAGCGTCTGAGCCGATGACGGTGCGCTTCAATGCTTTTTCAACAGATCGGTCTAGCTTTGGTAGTGTAAGAGACACAAAGTAAGACCTCGACTTGCGCACTATCGATTGCAGAGGCGAGGATCTTCCAGTGATGAATCGCAAGAACCGAGCATACTTTTCACGCTCGGTTTGTCTGACCACATGCGACGCGTTCGCATCGACATCGTTACTGCCGAAATACTCAAAGTTGCTGCAACGCTCATACCACGGTTTCCGTCGTTCCCACACAAGTTCAGGATGTTCGACGTAAGCGGGCCGTGTCTTGTCAATTTGCAGATACTCCATGATCTTCTTGGTGTCACGGTGAATCATTAGCACAATACCTCCATTCTTGTGGTAGTCAGAGAGTGTCTTGCGATTGCTTTCACCTTCCACGACGCCACCACCAGTGGCGAAAATGTGACCAGTTGGCTTTTCTTTGATAACCTTCTGTAGCACGCGGTTTTCCTCGGCACGGAAAGCATCCCAGCCTTGAGATCTGATAAAGTCGGGTATGCTCTGACCAGCCGTTGCCTCAAGCTCATCATCCAGGTCGATCACAGGCCACCCAAGAACAGGTGATGCCCATTTTCCAGCCGTGGTCTTGCCTGCACCCCTCATACCAATCAAGAATATGGACTTCTCGTATTGGGCTGATGAATTTCCGTTCAGGTGAGGCTCCTGCTGGTCAACACCTTCGAGTGACGCCTTGAACAAGCCGCTCATGGTGTCCCACCATCCCGGCCACGTCTTCGCAGTGCAGTGTCTGTCTTCAATGAGTGTGGGACCTGGTGTGACAAGTGCCAGTACACTGAAGCTCATAGCTACACGATGATCATCATAACAATGTATGCCTTCTGTTGGTGTCTTGATGTCTAACCCATGGCCGTAGACCTCAATGTCATCACCCTGTTCGACACATTTGACTCCGAATTTGTGGAGCTGTGTACGCATTGCAGCGATACGATCGCATTCTTTGACTCTTTGATTGGCAATGCCAGTTATGCGGGTGAGCGGACCGTCCTTGCCGGGAGCGGCTACGGCTGCCAAGACACAAGCAGTGAGGAAAGCGTCCGTCATCGGCTCCATGTCGATAGTAGGTAGCGGCTTCAGTTGACCTTTTGGCGGGCCAGTTACAGTCGTCGAATGACTTGTCTGCTCGACCTTGCAGCCCATAGGCCTGAGCACATCCGTAGCGAATCTGGCATCACCTTGAAGCGAGGCGGATCCAATGTTCGGGATAGTACAGGTTGTGCCTGTGATAGCCGCAACAGCTAATGGGTAGGTGGCGGAGCTGGCATCACTCTCAATGACATATTCTGCAGGATTTGTGTAGTTCTGTTGCGGGATGTGGTATGTGTGTTCTTCAGTTTCAGACTTTTTGACATGAACGCCGAACGACGCCATCATCGCCGTAGTCATGTCAATGTAAAGCTTAGAGATAGGTTCTCCATCGACCAAGCGTAGAGTGACGGGCTTCTGTGCATAGGGTGCGCACATGAGTAATGAGGAAACATACTGAGAAGATATTGTCGCCTTGAGGTTGATATCACCGCCTTGGAAACCACCAGCCTTGATCTTGAGTGGTAGACACCCCTGGCTTTCCTGATACTCGACTTCGACACCATTCGATCTTAGAGAGGTCACGAGCGGACCAATGGGGCGTTCCTTCATGCGAGCGTTACCAGTAAGTGTGACAGTGTCAGTATCGGTTGGCGCAGCTAGAGTGGCGACTGTGGTCAAGAACCGTGAAGCCGTGCCAGCATTACCAAGGTAGAGCTCTTCCTGGCATGCTTTCAATGCACCACCAGTTCCATTCACAACGAGAACCTGCCCGTCCTCTTCCCATCTGAATGTGGCGCCTTGCATCTTGGCAAGCGCAGTAAGCATCACCTGTGTGTCATCGGAGTGAAGAAGGTTCTTGATCCTGCACTTCCCCTTGCCGAGCGCGGCCAATACTAGCGCTCGATTTGAGATACTCTTTGATCCAGGCGGTATGCACACGACTTCCGAGGGTTGATTTGATGTGCTGTGGACGCGAACATCATTCGACAAGATGACACGAATATCCTGATCAGCCACAACAGTCGCTTTTGGCTCATAACATCTCCCGATCGCCGACAGCAATACAATGCGCTTCTTCGAGCCAGTATTCTTCTTGTCGACGGCCATGATGTGGATGATTCTGTCCACAGCACAATGTCTGTTTGCAGAGCGCTTCCTCAACTGCTTGTCCGCCAAGCTCGTAGGAAGTCCGTAGTTCGATATACACTTTGTCAGCCTTGCAACTGCTCCAGCAGGTAGATGTCCTAGGTATCTTGATAGCTCTGCCTCTTTTACCATACCGATGGCTACACATTCGCCGTGCAATATCTGGGGGGCCAGGATTGCCTCCATGCCGTGGCCGATGGAGTGTCCAAAGTTGAGGAGATTCCGAAGACCACCTTCCCGCTCGTCAGCAGACACTACGTGTGCCTTGACCTTGACACTTCCTGTGATGATGCGTCGGAGGATAGCGGTGATCTCGGTACTTGGCTCGTTGTTCTTGCGGTCGCTGCTGAGGTACTCCTTGATCGTGTCTGCGTTGTCCTCGAGTGCTGCAAACTCCTCGGCATCCCAAATAGCAGCAGTCTATACCTTGCGTTAGCATACCCTCTCCACTGGTATCTGCACATCTTGAACCAACCTTAATCACTTCAGCCATGCCATTAATAAACTCCCTCTTCGGCAAACTCCTCAAGAACCTCAAATCAATATAGATCCTCTTCGGCTGCCAAAACGCGCCAACAAGGTTCTTCCCAGCCGGAATATCAATCGCCGTCTTCCCTCCCACCGAAGAGTCAACCATCGACAGCAACGTCGTTGGCACCTGCACCACACTGACACCACGCATATACGTCGCCGCCACAAACCCGACCATATCGCCCACAACCCCGCCTCCCAACGCAATAATCACCGTATCCTTCGTGCATTTATTCGTCGCAAGCCAGTCATGCAGCGCGCCCACCGTATCTCTGCTCTTCGAGCTCTCGCCCGGCGCTATTGTGTACACAAGCAGCTCATCCTGCGTTCCCGCCTCTTTCCTTGCTTTCTGAAAACTCTCTTGGAATGCGGGGACGTACTGGGAGGCGAGGTTGGTGTCTGTCACGAGGGCGAACTTGCTGTCGCTGGTCTTGTCGGCTTTGACATTGTGGATGAGGTCGCTGGCGACGTAGTTGAGCCAGAGATTGTCGGCGATGTGGATGGTTTCGGTGCCGAGGATGGGGATCTTGATGGGCTCGCGGAGATCACGGCTGCTGGTCATTTCCGCAGCGGGTGTCTTGGACGAGCTGTATGTAGGGGAATGGGAATGTGGTGGTTGTTTATGTGTACAGAGTGATGTAACATTCATTGGAACATTTTTAAGACAGAGTCCGGGGAAACTCCTACATCGGATCTGGGGCTTCATCCTTCTTTGGGACTTGCATATACTGCCTCCTTGTCACAGAGCAGCAAATCTGAGGAAGATCTTTATAGTACTCTCTTCAAGATATCTCTAAGCTTGGAATCCTGGAACAGTATGTTGTCTTCAAAAGCAATGGAATCATCGTGAATTAACACTCTAGCTATTCGTTTTACTATCATACATCCCTTCCTCCCTCCATCACATCGCCGTCGGCTGTCCCGAAATAGGTCTCCTCGGCACCCTAAACTCCCCATCACGCACCGGCTGCGGTATTCCCACGTCGCCCGCAAGCTCATGATCCCTCTTGATCCCAAAGTCAAAGTCATTCGCCGCCGTCTTGCTCGGCCAAATACTCGTTCCATTGCCCTGTTCACCCACATTGCCCGCATGCCGACCTCCATGAATCCCATTTACTAACGTTGTGCTACTCTTCGGCACATCCGCGTGCATTTCCACCGGCGAGCTCGGTCTTTCCCTGACGATGGGTCTGGGATTACTCTCTGCCGATTCCCACGACGAGGGTTCGCTTATGTTGTGGTGTGCGAGGAATGGAGGCACAGGTCGCTCGACCTCGTGTGCAGCAATGAACGGATTTGCGTGGTGATGAGGCGGTGAGTTGGTAGAGACTGGGCTCAGAGACTCATAGCCCGAATGGTTTGGTCGAGGGTGCGCACGCTCTGCCATTACAGGACCAGCGACGGAAAGTCCTTGCGGATAGCCATTGGAGTTGTAGTCGTAGCCTTCGTCCGGTGCGGTGAGGTGCGAGCGATTGTCTTCTGTGGATGCGACCCAGGAATCCGTCCGGCCGCGCTTGGTGTGTGCGTTTGTGGCTTTCGACTTCCTGCGACGGTGGAGGCAGAACCAGAGGAGGCCGAGGAGGAGGAGCAGGGCTAGGAGGCCTATGCCGGCTGCTAGTCCGGCAATGAGTCCGACGTTTGTGTGGTGAGATGAGGGTTGTGGAATAGCTGCTGCGGCTGCTTGGCTAGGAGCGGCTGTCGGTGTTTGTGATGAGGAGGATGATGTCGATGAGGATAGCGAGGATGATGTTGTTGGTGTAGAAGAGGACGTTGTGCTTGTGCTGTCGAGTTCACTGAGGATTGAGTTGCCAAAGGTGATTGCTTGTGAAATTAGAATGCTCAAGGCATCGCTCGTGTCTTGTCGCGGTGCGAGGTACGCGTGCGCGAGAGACGGCGCTTGTGTTATTTGTGGTCTCATTGTGCACAAGCTCTCACAGGAGGTTTGTTGTGTCAATGGCTCTGCACAGAGAGTTTGTAGTTTTGCAGATTGAACAATAGGTTGTAGATGGTAAGGGCGAGTTGCAATGAACTGGCGAAGCAGAGGATGAAAGAACACTTGAGAGGGAGGGTGCGATCAATGTAACATTCAAGTTATGGAAGAAGAAGAAGCAGGAGAAGAAGAAGGATAAGACCCCTCCGCTATCAGCCTCGCACGTCAAGTCAATTAGCGCTGTACCTGAGTATCGCCCTACTTGGCTGTGGTATGAGTGGGCTGTGGTGTGCAAGCAAAACAAGGTCAACCTCAAACGTCATGATCGGCAATGCTGAAACAAGGATGAATTCAGCCACTATGCACAAAGCACGAACACCAAGCACGTGGCACGTCATTTTGTTCCGGAGTAGATAAGCGCGACAGTCTAGACCTTGACACCTTGATGCGACCGATTTCATGGAGAGTGCCGTCGAGGTTTCGCTTTCATTGTGTGCTGAAATAGATCGATACAGAAGATTGACGTGTTTCTTCTCGTAGACATGAGACTGCTCTTAGAAAGATTTATTGCCGCAAGACTCCTGCCAACGCAAAAATGCTTACCAAAAAAGCAAAAAGAAATCGGACATACAACAGCTGAAATTCGCTGGTGGTCACCCACCCAACTACTACGCAGCCGGTAGAATGCTTAAGTACGCCAGAGCGGACGGGATGGCCTGTTCTCATTCTCCTGTGGTCGTATGTGCTCAATTTGTTGTTAGCTAGCAATATAAAGTGATGCTGCCGTGATGGTCAAGCTTTACTGCTGCACAGAAATGCACAGAAATTCACCATGGAGAAGTCGTGATGGAACGGTTCAGCTTGGTCGTGCCTGCCGTCTTTTCGGAAATTCGTGGTTGTGATACTATTCATACTGTCCTATACAAGCTACCTTACTAGTATCGTCCTATTTCTCCTCACAGTCGCTGCTGGCAGACCTGCCAAACCTCTACGCATTTCCTGCTGCTCCTACTCCTGATCCTGGCACTGATCCTGATCCTGATCCTGAGACTGGTGCCGGAGCTGGTGCTGGTGTAGGTCCAGTTGCTGTCGCAGCTCCAGCGCTCCCTCCTGGTCCTGATACCCCTCCAACTCCAGCTCCTGCTCCAGACCCCGTTGCTGCTGTTCCTCCTGCTGCCGCTCCCGCTCCCGACGCAGCAGCCGCCGCCCCCTCAAACTTCTTATTCTGGCTCTCAAACCTCCACTGCTTCTGCATTCCAGCCTGCTGTCCGCCTCCCTGTCCCTGCCCTTGACTCCCTCCCGCACCACTCTCACCACCACCCGCCGCCGCCGCGCCCTTAGCTTTTCCCGCCGGCTTCCTCCGCCTCGTCCCACTCGACGAATACCCCGACGCTCCATTCGTACTCGGAATCATAGTTGGCACCGCTGCACCAGCCGCATAATTAGCGCCAGAAGATGGCGGCGGCACGGCAGAGGTCCAATTGCGCCATTCGTGGTGTTTGGGTCGTTGGCCGCGGAAGTTGGGATGAGGTGCTGGTTGGATGGGGATTTCGCGGGTGGTCGGGGTTTGCATGAGGGGCGTGGCTGGCGGTGGTGGTTTGCGGGATGGGGCTGGAGGGTCGGGGCGTGGTTCCATGGGTTTGTTTGCGTCGGCGGCTGCGGTAGCGGCAGGAATTGGTAGTACAGGCGGTAAGGTCGAAGGGTGTCGTTCGATACTTGAGCGAGCAGTCGATTGTGCATGTGGCTCCTGCGGTCGTGGTTGTGGTGCGGGCGGCTGTAAGGGGGTGCTTGGAACGGCAGTGCTAGTGGCTCGAGGTGGCATGGCAGGTGCCTTGCTGTTGTACGGAGGTAAAGGTCTTGCTGTCGGTGGGAGCGATGGGGCATGACTACTGCGACGCAGTGAAGGGTCAGTCCCGTTAGGCGCACTGGGTTGGTGCACCTGAGGATGAGCTTCAGACGGTGGTCCACCTCGATGACGCGCTTCTGCTTGCACCACAGCCAAAGATGGTAATGGTTGCTGATGGTGACTAGGAGCTCTTGGCCGCATCCCCGACGTGGATAAGCTTGATCGCGCTGCAAGTTCCCTTTCTCGAGCAGCAGCGGCTTCTTCGGCATATTGGGCGTAACGTGCTCTCTGATTCGGGTACGGCGCTATGGCATAAGGATTGGCCTCTTGTGGTGGTGGATATGAACTAGTGCTCGGGGGAGGTGGACGAAATCCGCGTTGCTGAGCACCGTTGACCTGAGGTGCTGGTGTCGACGGTGCTTGAGAAGCTCGAGACACGTGGTTTGGTGGAGGAGCCTGAAGTGCTGGAGTTCCTTGAGATGCACGAGGCGTATGAGGGGCGGGCTGTGCCGGAGCCGTCGGTGGAGTCTGACCTGGAGGAGCCATCGGGTACGGTCCGTAGAATGTCTGCGAATTGTAGTAGATGTTCTGATGTGGCCAATGGTGGGAGCCTGGAGGTGGCATGGCCTGTGCATCGACCGCTGTAACAGGCTGTCCAGATCGGGAATGCTGTCGGTCGTGCTGCGGCCGCATCTCTGGGGGTTGCGATGTGTTCGAAGCATTGCCAGGCAAAGGATTACTTGGGACGGACGGAGCACGAGCTGTACTAGGTCTCCTTGCCCTGGCTGCATCGTCTGCCGTTTGAGTTGCTGCAGTATCTGCTGATGTCGATGCCCGACGTGCTCCAACATCCTGGGCGTCCTTGCCAGATCCAGAGCCTCTTCGCACAAGATCTGCATCCTTAACATACTTTGGAAGGTAAGTTGGAGGGCCCATAGAGTTCGTAAATGGACTCCAGAACTCTTGTCCAGCTGGCACGATATCCGGAGCAGTCTGTTTTGTGTAGATAGCCCGAGGTCCGGGTCGCTTGCGGATCTTCTTTGGAGGCTCGGGTACTGTGAGGAGATCGGATGGTCGTCCGGAAACAGACGTGTGGATCTGTGTCGTGGGAACATTGGATGCTTTGTAGGCTAAGGCATCTCTCGCTGGGTTGTTGAGTGGCTCTATCGTCCTGCTTTGCATCGAGGTGGACCGATGCGGGTTGATGACTTCATTTGTCTGTGGCCTCTGTGCCGTTTGCCCTGTCATCGTGTCTGTATATAGGGGTGGTTGAGGTTGAGGCTGACTGATAGGCACAGCGGCTCTCGAGGGTTCAGGTGGTGGATCTGCATTAATGATTGAGGAAATACTCGGCACAAAGGGACGAGACCGTGGTGTTATTGGCGGACTTCGCAGGGAACCTGGTGGTGGGGTCTTCACTTTAGCTGGCTGCGTGTATACTCCTGCAGCATGATCATGGCTGCGCGCATGTTGCGTCCGGTCTTGTGGTTGAGCCACGGCGTTGGACATCACCGCTTGGGAAGTCTTGACCGATGTGATCATGCTTATTGCATCAGCAAGAGCATTTAATCCAATAGCAGCACTATTAGGCAAGACTTCCAAATGCGGGGCCAAAGGGTTGCGTTCGACTGCCGCAGCTGCGTCGACAAGCATTTGCAGGAGAGCCATAGCTTCGAATGCTGTCTGTCGTTCCTCGTTGGTGATGGCATCATTGGCTGTAAGATACTGGAACGACTCTGGATCGTACGCATGCATAGCGAGACCCAGCTTTACACGCGTCTCAAACTTGTCCCAGTGCAGTGTGGTATCTGACAGATGGTGTGTCTCACCAACATAGACATGCTTTAATGGTAGGTTGTAGGGCGCTGAGTTGTGAAACTGATACGTTGTAGCTGGTATTCCATTCTAAGGCTCATGTTAGTGACTATCAGACAATAGCATATCATGAGGATCCGAACATTAATTCTTTCAGGCTGATAGCGGTCACCATTGTCTAGTCTCCGTAGTGCTTCAAGAAGCTCGAACTGACAGTGCAATATTGCATCGCTTTGCAAATCAAACACGGTAGTCTGCATTGGGTTAGCATATAGTTGTTTCTTTATCCAGCGTGTCTCATACCTCGTAGCTGTCATGTATGATGACATCTTCTGCAGCATGTATTCTCTGCAGACGCTGCTCTTCCTCATCGTGCTCAGTCTGTATCACATCGAGGCGTCGCTGAAGTCGTTCATCAAGTTCGTCTAGGACCTCTTGGTACTCAGGACATTGCTTATAGAGCTCTTCTTCTTCCTTGAGATCTCTGGCAGTACGATTGGCAATTTCGGCAAGCAATGGCTTCAGTGCTTTGGCCAGAGCTCGATAGCCAATCCGCAGTTCAAGCTGCCGCCTCAGGTCGACTTCGATATCCATGTCCGCATGATGAGCACGCCTTCGACCTGGTAGACGATCAAGAATGCCAGTGACCTCGGCACCACCGGGACTTTGTCGGGCCAGAGAGTCGTCCCTGGCAGTGTTCTTCTTGGGTGTGAGAAGGTTGCCACGGTGGAGATTACCTCCACCAAGCTTACCACGGCCACCACGTTGCCGTCTACCGCCACGTTTGCTAGGTGAAGTCTGTCTTGTGTTATCGGCGACAGGCACTTGCAAGAAGCTGGTGATGTCTTCGTGATCCGTAGCCACGTCGGCAGCTTCAGCTTCCTCAGGAGTCGGTATTTCGTGCACAAGGGCATCAAGATCCACACTATCAGTGTCGTCATGTTCATCTGCCGCAGGCGTGTCATCACTATCCTCTTGCTGCTGTAGGGTGGGAACGTTCAATTTGGGACGACTGAGTGACAGTCGACCTCTTTTCACAGGTTGATCTGAGTCGATATCATCCCCACCGACGAGTCGAGAGACGGTGCTGGAGTCGCCAAGATATTGCCCAGGCTGCTCATCATCTGAGGCTGTGAGTGAGCTACCGGAATCTGAGACGTTGTCCGCGGGCGCCATGACCACACGCTGCGAAGCGATGGCTCTTTTGGGCCGTACTTTCAGCGTCATTAGGTCATTGGCCACGGCGCTGTGAGTCGCTGCCTTAGGCTTTGTGTCTCCTTTGTACACATAATTAGTAACATGTTACACAAAGCGCATATCAGACTTACTAGGAGATATGCTTTTCTCGCCCCGCAGGCGCATGTTTACCGAAAGCCCTTCGTATGTGCTGTAAGCATGAGCACTCCGATTGATATGTCGGTTTTGCTGGAAATCCTGTTTGATACGTTAGTATATTTGAGCGAAAGCCATAGACCATAATGCCTCGGGAGATTCTTCTTTGCGTTAATGGAGAAATACACACAATCACTCAGATAAACAGATCAGTCTTTTTGCCCAGGCATCACACTCGATTCAAAGATTCTGTGAAACTCAATATTTTGCGAAATGGTATCGTGGACATACAACAGCTCCAGCCATAGGGCTTTATGCTGCGCCAAACACCACCGCCAATGGAACACAATATTCACGAAGCACCTCAGATGACGAAAGACGTAGATGACTTACCAGTGATGCTCGTTGTGAAGTGTTACCTGCTTTGCTGGCCTGGTGGCGCGGCGGCGGTAGGTATCGGGTACGGTAATCAGTCAAGTGATTACACGGTAACGACACGACCAGGTAGTGATCCTTGTGACTTCACTGTGCTATGCAAAGTTGGTCTGTGAAGACTGGGTGACTCTCGGCGAGCGAGGCTGCGAGGTGTATGGCAGCAGCAGAGCAACACGGCGGACAATAGTAAAGCTTCAAGGACAAGTCGAGTGCACGAATGGTGTACACTACCTAATCGGGCCTAGCTCGTCCAGCCCAGCCCAATTTTCTGCTGGACCCACACTTCCAAACTCACGTCACCAGGAGCTGAATCATGTCTGGGATGGTGATACAGAGCAGCACAACAGTGATACAGATACAGCACTTCAAGTAGACCAATAGGCTTGTCCTCAATGCTCCTTGGCTATGTACAGCTTGCCGATAAGGCAGCGTGGGTATCTCAATTACAAATTACACAAAAAAACAGGCTAATCTCTCTCAAAAGTAGAGCCAACCTCAGCCCCTCCCTTCCATGTGGTCTCATGGTATCAGATCTGCCTCCCAGATGGCATTAGATGTTGTTCTCCGAGATCATGCTGTAAAAGTCCTTGTCCGAAACCTCATATGCAGAAAGATCCTCATGCCTCCGCCTCGTCCACGTAAATCATTATCTCTGGAGCTGCTGATGCACTCCTACGCTGCTTCATGCTCATACTCGATCGCTGCACGTCCCTGGATTTCCGAGGGGACTTCCTCGGTGATGAGCGTGGTGTGTTCCCGGACGTCTCGCTCAAAGCACGTCTTGGAGTATGAGTACCCTTGCCAGAAATATTCTCGCCACTTGACTGTCTACTTCCAGACGGCACCTTCACCTGTAATGCAGCAGGCAACTTCGGACTTGGTGCATTCTCGTCGTTCTTCTGTTTTCTCGTGGCCACCGGCTTCACCAGACCATCAAGAACCCGCTGTTGCCTCGTAAGCTGGTCTTCGCCCTCATCTAGACGTGTTTGCCACGAATCTAATGTTTCCAAGCTTCGTGCCCGGACGACAGTATGCGGGATTGGTAGTTGTTGTTGCTGTTGTCGCGCTCGTTGCCGTAATTGGCTGTGAGATCGCGCTCGATTTGGGTCGTAAAGTGATCCGCGTCCTCGTCTCTTCGAAGTCGCGCGTGACAAAGTCTTGGGAGTCATATATTGACCGCCCATTTGTGCGCCTGTGATGACTGTGCCTGCCGTGGTAGTGGGTGGTGGTAGTGGACTGGCGGATCGGAACAGAGGATGGATGTGCGACTCGTCCTCCTCAGTTGGCGTCACCTGTGGCGACATTGGTGCTGTGATGAATCGTTCCATTTGTGGACGTGAGCCACTCTCGTTTGCTACATACGGGCCGGGCATCACTGACCCAGCCGGCTTGAAGCTCGGCAGGCCAAGCGGTGTTGATCCTGCTTTATACTGTGCGGGAAATGGTCCATCAAGTGCTCGAGCTGGCGAATTAGCGCGACTGCCAGGGATAGTCTCCAATCTAGTCCTGATTGGCGTTGTTGGCCGATCACGAGAAGAATATGCACTTGCTTCAGAATTAGATCGACTCCTGATTGTCGATTGTGTAGCTGTGGAGTCTCTTCGTGCCCAAGTCGTCAAGGTAGCTGCGCCCATTGAAGCATGCCCTGCGCGTTTGCTAGAAGAAGGTCTATCTGGGCCAGTACTCGTAGAGGGTGTCCAAGAGTGAGGGCGAATCAGCCTTGATCTTGATGTCATTGGCCGTACCACATCTTGAAAAGACGATCTCTTTGAACTGGGTGCTTTGATCGATGCGTCTAACGAGCTACGTGTCGAGGCGGAGGCAATGGATGTTCTTCTTGGGATGGACTCTGGCATGGGCTGGACTTGCATGGGCGGAGCGAACGGTTGCACATTTTGAGGAGCCCGCATCTCAGGCTGTGGCGCGAGTGTAGATAGCTGCTCTTCTGGTCCGGAAGACAGTTTTACCATGTTGTGGCTTCTTGTCCAAAGTCCTGTAAATATTGCTTGGAGCACAACTGCGGCACCAAGAACGCCATACTCGACCTCTTGCAAAGTGAACAGACTATTCCCGAGAAACGTGCCTGTCGCGGACGTAATTCTGAGTTGAATCCACACAAGGCTGCCCAGTGTTATCAACGCGGCAAGTGTGCCCAGAAGTATACTAGCAATCAATCGGAATGTTCCCAAGCTCTTTCTCCTGTTGTATTGGTCCGCACTCAAAGAGCTTGCGAGCATGTATGCCACCCATGCTAGAGCGAAGATATTCAGGATTGCAGCGGCGATGGATACAGGCCATATTGGTGATCGCAGATTCAGCAAGGCGATCGCGACAAGGAGGATGAGGATAGTAGATGATGCCGAGGCTAGCAATGATGCGATGCCGCAGATGGTCAATATTCGAGGGGTCATGCTGTGTAGGGTGTTATAGGTCGAAATGAGCGTGTGAAGGCAGTAGCCAGCTGGAAGATGGATGCTATGGTCGTCTGATCATGAGGTGTATCGATTGTGGTAGGTAGATGTTGTGAATATTCGCTCTTCCTTGTTTATGCTTCGAATCGAGTTGCAGGAATAGTCGCACCATGCATAAATCGATTGCCTATAGAGTCAATGTACGCGTGTCTGAGGACTGCGGCCAACACAAGGGCATCGTCAGTCAAAGCTTATGAGCAAGGAAGGAAGAGATGTTCTGACGGAGAGTGAAGAATCGCAAAAGGTTCACGCGCCCGTTTTGACGTTTGTTTGGCAAAAAGGCATCTCCGAAATTAGCTTCAAGTACCGACGAACGAGCACCCAATCATCCTTGCTAATCACGCAGCAGCTGACACGGCCATGCACTATACGAAGTGACTCAGCTCATGGGTATATCGAGAACGAGCACGAGGAGCGTGGAGGCAAAGATACAGTTCGCCGGAGTATAATGATTGGTGCTGTACGTGTCTATTCTGATCTCTCGTTCCTACCAATCAATCTGCTCCAGATTGCGTCTGCCCGTGCGTGAGTGATACCTCCAAGGCCGTAAGAGCTTCCCTTGTCACCTCTATAGCACATCTAGCAACTTTGTAGACCTAAGAGCTGAATATCAGAAATCTTGTTGACGTTGCTTTGTTTACATTGACCGTTGCTTAGCTCTCCATAGCTCTTGCCGAGAGTGGCAGGTCTGTATCTAGACCCTCATTTCACGTATTGCCGCATACAGAGGTACGTGATTCTGCCTCTATGCCCCGCGACCTGTGAGTTGTCTCGTCTCGCCAGTCGTCCTGATCATGAAACAATTCACATCACGCCACACTTCGCCTTAACACTTGCGCATCTCCTTGAACAGTACCAATCTCAAGCTAATACAAGCTATCGACAAAGCAGCCACAATATCTGAACCCCCGCTCGAGCCACGCCCATCATGAAGCTCAACTTCAAGGCAAGTCACAAACAATAGGATTGAGACTACACTCAGCTAATTCCGTACAGGATCTCAAGCAGCAGAAGTTCACGATCGATGCCGAGACCACAGACACTGTGCGTACCTCCTTCTCATCAGCTCAAATGTATTATTACTGACATTCCGATAAGATCTTGGATGTGAAACAAAAAGTGGCGTCGGAGAGAGGGATTGAGGCGTCACAGATGAGACTAATCTGGTCTGGTAAGGCGACAGCGAGGTCAATGAGGAAAAGAACTGCGCTAATACGTCTGTCAACAGGCAAGATCCTCGCGGACGCCAATCAAGTGTCCTCTTATGAGATCAAGCCCACAGACCAAATCGTGTGCATGGTACAGAAGGTAAGATAGCCAACTCAGGTGACTTTGAACGAGCTGACTCCTCGTCAGCCTAAGGCAGCTCCCGTCGCCGCAAAGGTCCCGACAACGCCCGCTCCAGTGGCAGCACAAACTCCAGCTGCACCTGCACCCGCACCCGTCTCTGCTGCTACGACAACTCCAGCCGCTCCCGGCACACCCACGCCAGCGCCCTCTGCGCAAAGATCGATGAATGATCCGGCGATGATGATGGGAACGGAAAGGCAGGCAGCTTTAGACAACATGGTGGCTATGGGATTTGAAAGAGCCGAGGCCGAGCGTGCTATGCGTGCTGCATTCTACAACCCCGATCGAGCGGTCGAGTACCTTATCAACGGAATCCCAGCGGGCGCACAGCAACAACAGCAGCAACAGCAACAAGCCCCGGCTCCACCAGCAGCTGCAACTGCAACAGAGGACGATGCGGCAATGGATGACATGATGACTGAATTGACTGAAGGTGGTGGACAAGATGAACCTGTCAACTTGTTCGAAGCAGCTGCGGCTGCCGGTCGTGGTGGTGCTGGAGCGCGAACAGCTGGGGCAGCATCAGGTGGGCAAGCCGGTCTTGACTCTATTGGCGGTATTGGAGGTGGTGACGAGACCAATTTGGATTTCCTCCGCGAGAACCCGACATTCCAGAATCTGCGCCGCCTCGTTCAGCAACAACCTCAGATGCTCGAGACAGTGTTGCAGCAAGTCGGTGCTAGCAATCCTCAGCTCGCGCAGATGATCAACAGCAACCCAGAAGCTTTCCTCCAGCTCTTGGGCGAAGGTGCCGACGAAGAAGGCGTGCCATTACCACCAGGGGCGCAGAACGTCAGTGTCACAGAGGAAGAGAGGGATGCGATTGAGCGTCTGTGTCGTTTGGGGTTCGAGCGGGATATGGTGATTCAAGCTTACTTTGCTTGCGACAAGAACGAGGAGCTGGCCGCAAACTTCCTGTTTGACCACCCAGATGACGATCCGGAGGCTTGAATCGGTCGAGAAGGATGAATTGCTTTCAATGAGCTTTCAGCTTGGAGTTGGGGAACGAAGTAAGAAGTACCATCTGGTACATATGAGATTATGTCGACTACGAGCGTAGTCATTCTAGGTTGTCTACTCCCTGCTTCTCTGCAGCCAGAGGACTAAGGACACCAAATAATGCTAATCTGTCCGCCCTATGTACGCACTTTTGCGATGGTGCAGTCTCTATATGTGATCTCCGGATTTCTTCATCTCATGCAGTACTTCCGTGCCGTCCTCCAATCACTGTGTTCATGGCCGCTAAACTCCCCCTCAACCACTATACTCGCCTGCAAGTATATCTTTTCTTGAGTCCTGTTTAGCCTTCCGGACTCCAGTCGTCCTCTCGTGGTCGACAGGCCGACTTCCATGCAAGCGTCGCAGTAAGATCGTGCCGGGTGTCACAGGCTTTCTCTCATCGCCTTACGTGCCGAAGCAGTGGTCGGTGGTATACCTCTTACAGTTCTCCCAATCCTTACAAGAAGAAACGCCAGTACAGGAACACAATGATGACAAAGCCCAATCCAGCAACAGGGCCATACTATTCCCACCGTCAGCATGCACCCAGCACGTCCTTTCTCAGCACACTCACCTGTTTCAGCAACAATTCCCAATTTATCCTCACCGCCGCCTTCCTATACTTCCGACTATCCTCCCTCAACCTCCCGCTCATCTCCCCCATCCTCTCCAAACTATCCCCTCTGTACAACAAATCCTCGATATTCTTCGTCATCACCTTCGTCACATCTGCCAACTCGCTGTTCAACTTGTCCAGATTACTCGTTGCGCGGGTGTCGCTGTACGTCTTCTTTGTCCGCTGCATGAAGGTGTCGAATTCGACGAAGGCGTAGGGACGCAGGGTGGGAGAGGTGAGCTGGGAAGAGGAGTAGGAGGACAGGAATTCGGAGGAGATGTCGGAGAGGTAGGTGAAGGCGAGTTTGCGCGGGTAGGAGGAGTCGCAGATGCAGAGGAAGCAGATGTCGGAGCGGACGAGGTAGCTGGGGTGGGTGGTAGTGTTAGTGGGAAGACCAGGGTGAGGGTGAGGGCCTGGTGTGGTGAGGGGAGGGGTACTGGAGGGTGTATGGTCCGCTTTCTATGCTTGCTTGGGGCTCGGAGTTGCGGCTGAGGCGGCGGAAGATCTCTTTTACTTTCGACTTGATGTCGCCGAGCTCTTGCTCTGACTGTGGCGGGAAGTCAATGGCGTGGTATGCGGCCGAGGATGAGGTGAACTGACCTGTTCATCGTCGACCGAGGCTGCGAGCATGAGCCCTGTGCGGTGTTAGTAGTGGTTGAGGCAGCGCATTGTGCGAACTGACCGTCCAGGCGTGCTATCTGTGTGGACTTGACCATGTTGTGTGTTACTATTGTCGTCGAGTACTTTGAGCAATTGGCTTTGTTGTTTACATTACGTTTGATGATGATCGTAATGTCAGGGTATTCGATAGTAATTTTGGTGATAGCCGTTGGCGTTTCACCTTATTGTGAAACATCGAGTCTCAACTCGAGCTCAATCTAAGCCTTCTGAGGTGAGAACCTAAACTTACCTTACTATATAAGTGGTATGAACACGACACAAGTCGATTCTCTGCGATGTTAATGCTCCATTCTCCGTGCCATTCCACGCGCC
>Ga0268246_10000359_pt1 | contig 21170 bp, 25 predicted proteins | sample AgamicOrSfe_FD_200242 | JGI IMG/M metagenome (GOLD analysis project Ga0268246, IMG submission 200242) | Agave microbial communities from Guanajuato, Mexico - Or.Sf.e (v2) (version 2) | ecosystem: Host-associated > Plants > Phyllosphere > Phylloplane/Leaf | place: Guanajuato, Mexico | collected...
CTTACAGAAAGAATCATCAAAATCATTCTAGCACCCTCCCCCTCTAATCGTCGTCATCCCCATCCCACCTAATTTTTCTTTCACCTTGTCGCTGGTCGACACCAAATCACACGCGCCTCTTTACCTTGTTCATTCGAGTACTCGCTGGTCGAGTCGGAATTAGAACCGCATTTCGACTTCTCGGGGTCATACTCAATACCTCCACCTGCCACCACCATCACCACACCGTCAAATCCAGCCACCGTCGTCATGGCATTCAGACTCAAGACATCCTCAAGCGTCAGCTCAGTCCACGTTGTGGGAAGCTGGGATGGCTACAAAGGATCACTCGCCTTGTCGAAGGACCACAAAGGCTATTGGAAAGGCAACTTTCGCTTTCCAGACAAATACATGCAAAGAGGACAGCGTCACTGGTATTATGTATGCTTACGAAGTAAGACACTTTCGTGAACAGCAGCATGCTAACTTTTTACAGTACCTGATTGACAACTACAAGTTCCAACACGACCCAGACACCGAGTCCATCACCGAGAAGACCACCGGTCGCAGAATGAACATTCTCGACGTGGATACTTTTCTTGACCCACCCTCTTCTCGACCTACCTCCCACTCTGCACGTTCAGCAGCCAGGCCGGAGAGTAACCACTCTTACCTGGCTTATGGCCGTCCTCTATCGCCCGACCGCATCGCAGCTCCTCGTCCAGCCAAACCTCAACAAGCCTACAGCCAATTCACGCACGCCTCGAAAGCGCGTGACCTGGCTATGGACACACTGTCACGACGCATGGCCACCCAGACCATCGACTCATCGGACGAGTCACAATTTGATTCAGACAGCGACATACCCTCCGACCAGCCTTCGTCGAACACTTCATCGTCTGCCAGCTCGGGCGATTCAGACTCCGACAGCGATCATCATGGTGACAAGGAAGACAGTTTCCGCGATGTCTCGCCACCTACCGTGCACACCCGCACTACCGACCATTCTCACGGTTCCAGGCCTCTTGTTGGGGAATGTGTATGTCGGAAGTACGGGATCTTGCGTGACGGCAGAAAGATCAAGCTTGATTGCTATGGCAAGGTGTGCAGATACAAGGAGAGTGTATGCTCTTTCGTCGCTCGCGGTGGCAGTTCGAGCGATGATAGTGGCCGGGAGTACAAGGTCAAGACGATGGAGCCGAGCAGATCGTCCAAGCACAGTGACTCGAGGTACGAGAGCAAGACTGACTCGAGGTACGATAGCAAGACCTCTTCGAGAAGGAGGTGATGTGCCTGGTCGTGTCAGGTGGATAAATTCTTGTTTGGTTTTGTTGATGGTTCAATAGTCTAGTAACTCTAATACAATACGCTTGTCAACTTCCTAAGCCATCGTGCTGCTATGATATGTGCTTTGTGTGCCCAAACGAAGATGCAGAGGCAAACCTTTTTTGGAAAGAGCAATGGTCACGTGGTCCAAAACAACAGATTGTCGAGCAGAGCCTGGCTGATAGACAATCATCTGGCTGATAGACAATCATGTTGCCGATTGTATATGTTGCTCATTGTGTGATGGCTGCTATATAACGCCACTATGCCGACATAGTGTAAGATTCGTCTGTACGACAATGCCAAGTCCGTGAATCGTGCCTTCCCTGTGAGGATTGCAGGACCCACGAAATGCGTCAACCACGGCTTCCTCCTCCTGGTCCTCCTCAACCTCATGATCCTCATCCTTCTATTGCGTCAAAACAGTCCACACCTGGCTCTCGATTGCCACTGAAACGGACAAGAAACGAAGCCAGTAATCCGTTCAGTTACTATGTTTCATTGCTCGAGCAAAAGTACAGCATCAAATTCACAAAAGCATTCCACAACATCAACAATGGCACATCGCACTCTGCATACCGCGATACTGCTACCAGGTGCTATCTCGTTATGCGACAACGTTTTGAAAATGATCCGGCGTCATTCCAGACTCGGTTCAGAAGGTTTCAAGCACTACAGCCTGCGGAGCAGACCTTAGGTTACTTATTTCGACTCATGGAAGGGGAAGGACACCGCCCCGCGACCCCTGTCTGCAAAACCTCGCCTTTAAAACCTTCACCACCAATCCGCCATGAGCCGTCAACCATGTTTACTAATTACAGGTCCCACTCTGGTGAAGACTCGGCGACGACATCCTTTATTTCCACGACATCGAAGACCTCGGTATCAAGTGCAACATCGGTAGGTGATGCTGATGATCTCCCATCTGTGTTGCCTCCACGAAAAGCACGATATAGTCACACCAAGGGTCGAGTCTCATGTGACGATTTCACAATGGGCTTGTCGAGCGAGTTCGAGATTGAATTGGATTTGTCGCCACGTAATGATGACCCAGAGCCAAGATCCTATGATAACAGCTGGCTTCGCAGACGTGATGGTCCCGATCACGCTGTCTCTACACCAGACCATGAAGCAGATTCACGGCGTGCGAAAGACGAATCGGACTTGCCGTCTTCCTGGCCTTATGCTACGCAAGTCGAGTCACAAGGCGCGGCAAGATCACCACGCCATGCTTTCGTGCATGATCTGAAACTGCCACATGTGTCACATGGAGCTGAAACTGCGGACGACGAATAGACCAGTTTCGAGGACTACCGCGTTCGAGATCTCCCGGGACAGGGCCTGTTTGGTAAGCTCGTTAGTTCGGCCTATATTGTTGTTTGCTAACATCTCCAGCGACCAATACACGCTATATACATGATCTCGCTTTATCATGCAAAGCAAGTCCCAGATTAGCTTACGAGTTGACCCGCATCGCACTAGCTGGAACAGCCAACGCAGAAATGATGATGTCGACCATTCTTTCAGTCTTTGACAATGATGAGAACTTTTGGACATATTCTAAGCACCTTCGTGAGCAAGGCCTAACAATGCCACCTCCTCCATCCCGCAAGGCTTGGCAAGCAGCTGGAAGAGGTAGCGAGCTAGTTGTGCGAACCGGTCGAGTCTTATTTGACACTGGAAAATCCCAGAGCTTTCTTAAACTAGTGCTCGATCCCTTACAGCTTGAAACGACGTCCAATCGATTTTTCCGGCATTCTGGAGCACATCGATTCTTGAAACTCATTCTTCCCTCTTTTGGAGATATACCACAGCCACTCAACGTGAAACGCGCCCAGATACATCCGCGAGTGCAAGAATGGCTGAATGTGTCGGACAAGGAGCTCATGGGCTGCAAATGGAGTGCTTTCCATACTCGTGCTCGAAAACGAAAGAAGTCCAAGTCGAAGTTTACTGAGGACGAAGATGAAGGCTACGAGGTAATGTTGTTCGCGACCGAGGGTCTGGATCTGCCGCGCATCACCGTACACGAGCTGCTCAATTGGTTTATGCCCTTCAAGCTTAATTATAAGCAGTCCAGCTGCAAGGCTTTCGCACGACTAGAGCTAGGTGTGTCAGATACATGGTCTCCAGTCTTGACGATCGGTCACTCAATGCTGACCTCGATTCAGGTCTGACGAAAACCTATGCGACTGTAGTGTTCAAGCCCAGCCAGATCAGATGGAGCAAGGATATCCCCGCCAACGGAGAGCCGGAAAATACTGAGTATCGTGATCGCTCATTGCGCGAAAAGTGTGTGTCTGATCACCATGATATCGTAAAGCCCCAGGTCATGAACGATGTAAGTCGAAAAGGTAGATACTGTCGCGAGTACTGACAAAGTATCAGGGATGTGCAAGAATATCCGTGTCCGCAGCTCAGCATGTCTGGACTATGCTAGGTGAACCAGGTCCTTGCCCGAGTGCATTCCAAGGACGAATCGGCCCTTGGAAAGGGATGTGGATGATCTCTGAGCCTCCACAAAGTACAGAAGAGTTTTGGATTGAAGTCAATGACAGCCAAAGGAAGTTTGAAGTGCATCGTGAAGATCTGAACGACGCCACTTTTGATCCCAATAGGATTACTTTCGAAGTAATATCGTGGTCAAGAAAGCCGGCATGTAGTAGCTTGTACACGGAATTCTTGCCCATTTTAGAGCACCGTGGCGTGACTCGGGCTACGCTGGAGGCCTTCGTCGCTTCATGTATGGACAAAGCCAGGGACGACGTCGAAGATGCTGTCTATGATAGAGAGCTGCTTTTCAAATGGATCAAGGACAACTTCGGCTCGACCACCCGAACGACTGAGGATTCTATGGCTAAGCAATTGCCAACAGACAAAGTCCTGACAATGCTTGCAGTAAGTGTCGCATATATCTCATCTATCGACGACAATCGAGGACTAACTTCTGGCAGGCTGGTTTCGAGCCTACTTCGGCCTATGTTCTGCCCACTATGAACAATCTCAAAAGTCAGCACTATGCTCGACTCAGTAGTAGTCTCAACATACCAGTTGCACAATCGAGTAGTGTCTACGGTGTGGCAGATCCGTTCCGGTGTCTTGCACCAAATGAGATTCATTTATCATTCTCGACAAATTTTGGAGATGAGCCATATCCTTGGCTTGACAATGTATCAGCGCTTGTTGCTCGGCATCCAGCGTTGCGGCCATCAGACATACAAAAGGTATATGACCTGCACGATCAAAGAGTACGAATTTTTTTGGACGCGCTGACACTATGTCGAAAAGGTGAAAGTGGTTCTCCACCCCAAGCTGAAACATCTGGTTGACGTGGTAGTCTTCCCAACGCGTGGCACGTTTCCACTTGCAGGCAAACTGCAAGGTGGTGACTACGATGGTGACAAGGTAAGACGACTCTTCACGGACAAAAGGCATTCTGCGCATGCTGCTGACTTCATTGCAGTTCTAGATCTGCTGGCAGAAAGAGCTGACCGAATCATTCTGCAATGCACCTGTACCAATGAATGACAACATGCTCCCAGCTGATCTTGGTATCAGCGTTGATCGGACCACTCTGCGCGAAGTATTCGATGCAAAAGATGATCCTTCCAGATTCCTTGCAAAGAACTTTGAGTTTGCATGGAAGCCCTCACTGCTGGGCATGAGCACCAATTTCCCCGGCGATATGTCTTACTCTGCAAATTCCATCGACTCAGCCGCACACCGCCTCTTTGCTTCCCTTCACGACTACCTTGTTGACTCATCCAAAAACGGCTACACCTTCACCGAAGACGACTGGCGCCAATTCAAAACAAGACACGCTGATCCCCGTGTCAGGATCATCTCACCAGCCTACAAACTCGCTGCATCTCTATCCCTCATCGACTCGATCGGCAAGCCTGTCATACCCAAATACAAATCCGAGAACATCACCGATCATCTGATCTTCGGCGTCGCGCGAACCCAAGCGCTCTCCTACATACTCGATTCCTCTAACATCGCCAGCACACCACCTCCCGGCGATGCTGCCCTGACCTCCTTCTTCATCTCGACGTTCCAGTCTCCCGACCCTGTCATATCCGCCCTCGCCCGCTCTCTCCGCTCCGCTCGCGACGCCATTATGCGCGACTACAAGACCCGCCTCACCTATGCACAAAAGGGCCCTCACGATCAATCCCGCTTTTTCGAGCTCGCTGAGGAAGCCCGCCTCAGAGCCGCTGCTGCATACGCTGCTTTGCCCCCGAGCCGGAACAGGTTGAGGATGCCGTGGTGCAGGCATGGATGCAGCAGGCAGTCCCGGGAATGCCGAGTTTGTGGCAACTGCTGAAGGCGAGTGCGGCGGCAGCATTGCAGCCGGATTTTGCGTGGACGGTGGCAGGGGAGGCAATCTGTTATCTTAGGGCGCATCAGTCCGGGGCTGGTGGAAAGGGGCCTGTGATGGTCGTGCCGGAATTGTTTGCGGTGTTAAAGGTTGGCAAGGTCAAGAGTGCGGCAGACCGGAGGAAATTAAGAGATGTAGGTGGGGAGGGCGAAGGCCCCGGCATTGAAGTTGAGAAAGAGGCGGCTGCGGATGGTGAGGATGAGTATGGGGCCAGAGACGATGTCGGCGATGTCGGTTGGTGGGATGGTAATGGCGTGGCTGCACGCATTGAGCACATCGAGCACACTCGCGATTTGGATATGAGTGGTCAGGAAGAGGAGGACGGAGAGTTCTTCGACGCGCGTGGGTCGCCTATGAAGATGATCTGATGGTGGAAACTCTTATGATAACGACGGCATTGGAGATGTATTGGATATCCCACTCACGAATTACAAGAACGAGGACTTCGAAGAGTAAACATTCGGGACAAGGATAGATTTGGAAGCCATACATAGCGCTAGGTCCACGCAGTACATAGCCACGAACTGTCCAACATTCAACAAGATAACCAAACACAATCCATCTCCCACGTCACGCCACAAATACACCTTCCCTCCAACACTCACGCCACCTAGGCAGCAACGCCCACACTCCTCGCCCTCTCCCTGCCCACCAAATCCACAACCCCCTCATCCGTATTCAAATGCTCAATCTGCTCTTCCGTCTTCTTCTGGAATCCCAGCTGTTCCTCCGTCCACAGAGAGTCGACCTTGGCGCTATGTCCAGCCTCAACACCCACACCAATAAAGCCGCCCTCAGCAGCCCAATCGCTCGTCTTTTTAATCCCCAACTCAGTCCACACATCCCTCAACGCCTCGACAAGCTGTCCCTGCAATTCCTCCGTATGTCCCGGCGTGGGCGTGATGCGCAGCCGTTCCTGGCCGACGGCGACGGTGGGATAATTGATAGCCTGTACGTAAATGCCCCATTTCTCAAGGAGCATGTCCGATGCCGCGCGAGCCGTGGACGCATCGCCAACAAGCACGGGAATGATGTGTGACGGGTTGGGAATCACGGGGATGTCTGCTGCGTCAAGCGCTTCTTTCACTTTGCGCGTATGCAACTGCTGCAACGTGCGATCGCCCTGGTTCCGGGCTTGATACTCGATAGCGGCGCGGGCGCCGGACATCACGGACGGAGGGAGGGAAGTCGTGAAGATGAATCCAGGGGCGAGCGAGCGGATAGTGTCGACGAGTTTGGCGGATGCTGCGATGTAGCCGCCCACGCAACCGTAGGCTTTACCGAGCGTGCCCGTGATGATGTCGATGCGGTCCATGACTGTGCCGGCTGGTTGGCCGGAAGCGTGGGACTCGAAGTCGAGGTGTTCGGCGACGCCGGCGCCGTGTGGGCCGTACATGCCGACGGCGTGGACTTCGTCGAGGAAGGTGATGGCGCCGTATTTGTCTGCCAAGTCGCAGATGGCTTCGATGGGGCCGATGGAGCCGCACATGCTGTAGACGGATTCGAAGGCGATGATTTTGGGGATGTTGAGGGGGAGGGCCGCAAGCTTGGTTTCGAGGTCGATCAGGTCGTTGTGTTTGAAGACGACCTTTTTGGCGCCCGAGTGGCGGATCCCTTGGATCATGGAGGCGTGGTTTTGGGCGTCGGAGAGGATGACGCAGTCGGGGAGTTTGGAGCCGAGAGTTGCTAGGGTGGCGTCGTTGGCGACGTAGCAGGAGGTGAAGACGAGAGCGGCTTCTTTGGCGTGCAGTTTTGCTAATGTGGCTTCAAGCTGGATTGCGTGCTGGTTGTGTCCGGAAATGTTCCTGGTGCCGCCGGCGCCGGCACCGTATTTGTCCAGGGTCGCATGCATGTTGCGCAGGACCTCTGGGTTACGACCCATGCCTAGGTAATCGTTTGAGCACCAGACTGTCACACGCTCTTCAGCAGCGTTCATGTGGGCACGTGGGAATTCGGCTGCGAGACGATTGATATTGTTGAAGTAGCGGTACGACTTGTCCTTGTGTTTCTTGTCAATCTCATTCTCGTAGAATGCATCGTAGTTAAACTTGGATGCAGAAGGAGGCGGAGGAGGAGCGCGCGGGTGCTTCTCATAAGCCGGCTTAGCATGACGAGTGGGAGGCGGGAAAGGCGCTATATGTTGTGTTAGATGCCATTGATCTACATGATGCAACTTTTCTGTGCTGAATGTATCACATACCAGGCTCATGGCGCAACATTTCGACATCAACAGCTCTAGCCTTCTTCTCGGTCGAAGTGTGGATTTTACGGTTGACCTCGCTGTGGTACGAGCGGATGCCTCCGAACGAAGCAGTCGAGGACACCTTAGACATGCGGGAGCTCTGTACGGCAAGAGCCTTGCCCATTACAGGGCAGCGACGACCGAGAACCTGAAGGTTTGACATCTTGCCACCAGAAACCGAGGCATTGTGCGCGACTGAAGTGGACAGCGTGCGGAGGGTGGACGGGCTCGTCTTCTTGAGGAAAGGGCAGACGCGCTGCGACTGAGCTAGGATGGCCTCCATTGCAGTGTTGCCTGTTGGATTGAGGCGAGAGTGTTGTTGTTGTAAAGGAGGAGAAAGAGGAGGAATTGGTAGTGGTGTTTTGTGGTTACGATTAATCGTCCGGTGGATGGTAAGCATTACGTGTGATTGGTCGAAGGGCTGAACTCTGTTGGACCCTCGGCAGTCGAGACCAGCAGCGGGATCGGCAGGGACGTGATGACAGGCTCCTTCTTATCCGATCTACGAAGTACTTGATGCCCACACCTGCCTGACAAGGCATACAAGGTGAACATAATGGACAGTGAGGGCGAAGATCATATTCAACTACTTCCGCGGGTCTTCGTCTACCATAACAGCTTCCTCGAAAGGCTATACAGCAGATACAGACCACTGCATATCAACACTGCTGGAATGTAGACAAGCAAGAATTCAAACGGACTCGTGTTCCTCACTGTCGTCTCAATGTACCGATGTCCTCCTGGTCCCAGCTTCGTTTCCGTGAATCCATCCGCTTTTGCCACCATCGCATCACCGTCGTCCGCGGGGAACCTGCCTGTCTGCATGAACTGCTCAAGCAAGCGATCTTTCTCATCCCACTTCTCCCTCATCCATGCCTCGAAGATCTTGGTGTCGTCGATGGGGATGTCCTTGAGCGCAAATCGTCGCCAGTACATATTCACCGACTTTGGTGCTCGTCCTTCAAAGTATAGGGCACGCAAGGGGTAGACGTCTTGTCCGAATTCTCCTCGTCTGGTTATTCGTTAGCAGGAGGTTGTCGAAAGAATGAAACACCAACACTTACGCAACACCCTCATAGGCTATTGTACAATCGTACACCCAGTCTATCGTACCCCGCAATTCTTGTAGACAGAATTGAGTTCCTGTACTCCTTGGTAGTAATAGGTGCTGCATATCAGTCTGTCCTGACTTATCCGCCCACTTCTTGCTTGCAATTCTGCCATTGTCGGACAAGTTTGTGCCTTCAGGGAAGATGAGAAGCCATGCGGGATCCAGCTTGTGAGAACCTGACATTGGCCCACCGTACGCGCGTTTCAGCTTCTCTAGCCGTGCCTGCAATCGCGGCTTGTCCTTTGTCCAGTTCCTTGCCATGAAGATGAAGCCGAAGAACACCATTCCAGGTCCAAGAAACGGGATGAACCGCAGTGATTCTTTGAGGATGATATACAGATGACCGTGCATGCGAGCGGTGTAGCTGATCCACCAGAGGTAGAGCCAGTCCGTGTAAATCTAGCATAGTGAGATAATGTCTTCGTGTCTTCGTGGATCATCTCATCTTACCTGATGGTTGGCAATCAAGACCAGACGTTCAGGAAAGTCAGTCTTCAGGAAGCCGTCCTTTGTCAGGTGCAATTGTCCTCTGACAGAAGCATCTCCACTAATGCGTATCGTGATCGGAGCAAACCACTGAGTGACACAATTGGTGACTAGACAGAAGAACTGCTTAGTCATTGCAACCCACGAAAAGTAGAGGCCTTTATCGATGAGATACAGTGGCAGACCAGCAAATTGTGCGATATGTATGCTATGATCCATGAGTTTTGGAGACAGTTATGAAAAGACTCAGACTCACGCTATGCATATTGAGAGAAAATACAACGACAACGCAAGCATGAGGCCATACTGCTTGAGCTTTGAGTGCTTCACTGGACCAGCTGGGTGAAGATCACCGGCAGACTGTGCACTAAAGCCAGCACCAGCACTCGGCTCTGGAAGCTCGTCCTTCACCCTCTGCCGCAGAGCCTGAGCCATGATCGTGAATCAACCAGCTGTTGGCTGGATGCGGGAATGCTTATGGTCACTGTACTGCTTCGATATGGAGACGGCAGGCACGAGTATCTTGCAAGGTGCTCTGCGAGCAATTGTTAATACGATCCGAAGACTTTCAGCCTCGCGGTGATATGCCAGAGGAGGTCTGTATCAAGCTCTCTTCGATGTCGCGGCAAGGTAGGCGCGTGCCGGAACGTGGTCCGGAGGCGTCATCTCTGCCAGAACGACAACACAGGATCTTGAAACTCTCAACCACATTCAATGCCTAAGTGCTCGTTCCCTACATTGCTCTCAAGACGACATTTCTCACTGTCAACCCGCCGGAAAGAGATACATGATGTAGCCAGTCTTCCGCGGCGCATACAGCCAAGGTATCAAGGTCACCTAGTGCTCGTCATGTATTGTCAGTATCATGCACTAATACCTATCAGAACTCGATGACCACGACCTACTTGGCCTCAACTGGCCACAGCCACCTAGAAATATCCTTCTAACAAAGAAAGACTACTCGGCACCCGTAACTGAGTACTTTGTCGAATACGCAAAGCACATACATTCCTGCTATCCCAATACATCCATCATCCTCGAGCCACATACAGCAAAAGAACTGCATGAACGATTGCCATTCCCGACGTATTGTGCTCAACCAGCGCAAGCAGTTGGTGTGCTCCATGACAAAGTAGACCTCATATCGACCCTTGGCGGAGATGGCACAATACTTCGCGCTGCCTCGTTGTTCGCCTCGGCGCCCACGGTTCCGCCGATACTATCGTTCGGTATGGGCACACTAGGTTTCTTGGGCGAGTGGAAGTTCAAGGAGCACAAGAGGGCGTTTCGGGAAACATACATGTCTGGTTCGCAGGGAAGTCATGGCAGTACGCTCACTCCAGAACACCACCGCGCAAATACTACGACAGCAGCATCTGTATCGCCTCAGCCACAAACGCCGGCGCCAGCTGCTCAATCATCTCCCACTGCCATCATTCCGAAAACAGCACACAAGTCACCACCAGTAGGCTGGTCCTCAATCCGCGGCAAATTCATGGGCGAAGGACGAACAGCGCGCGTCCTCGTGCGTAGTCGTCTCAAGGTCGGCATATTCGCCCCCGACGGATCTCGTGTCTCCTCCTTCGACGAAGACTCGCCATCCCCTATTGCGGCAGACCACGATGACGCCGACATCTTCGCCATGAACGAAGTCATAATCCACCGCGGTCGAGATCCGCATCTGGCCATCGTCGAAGTCTACGTCGGTGGGCGCTTTCTCACTGAAGCTGTGGCTGATGGCATGATTGTCTCGACGCCGACGGGCAGTACGGCGTACTCGCTCTCGTCTGGTGGAAGTATCGTACATCCCTTAGTGTCGTCCCTGCTGCTTACGCCGATCTGCCCGAGAAGTCTGTCATTCCGTCCACTTGTTCTACCAGCGAATACGCCAATTACGTTACGGCTCAGTGAGAAGAACAGAGGGCGAGAAGTCGAAGTTAGCGTTGATGGTATTAGGAGAAGGCGAGGCCTGCAGGTCGGGATGGAGTTGAGGGTGGAGGGTGAGGAGGTTAGAGACGCGAAGGGAGAATGGACTGGAGGTGTGCCCAGTATCGTCAGAGGGACTGCTGGGGGTGAGGGTGGTGAAGAGGACAGCTGGGTGGGTGGATTGAACTCGTTGCTCAAGTTCAACTATCCTTTTGGTGAGGAGGCATGAGAGATGCGATGAGCTGGCCGCGGAGCATACACCAATACCTAAAGACGCAACCACTGCTTGGAACTTCACAAGATTCTCCTCTCAGCCCCGCAGTCGTCTCAGATGCGTCCTGCATGACCTCATGTGCTCGCTCGATCAGGTTAGTGATAGAGTCACGAGTGACGGTCCGTGCTTACGCTCTTCAGCTGCTGTTTGCTTGCTTTTCAGGAATTTGTTTCACATACACTTCTCAATCACCAACTTTCCTGTCATCTCCCCCTCGAACTTGTCTGCTCTCCATTTGAAATCATCTCCAGCAGCCCCCGTGCTCGCCTTGGTCTTTCCTACACTTTCTTCTCTGTCATCCTTCCTCTTCCCACTTGTTTGCTTTCATATCTTACAGCTCCGCGGTGTCAGAGAGGTTGCATGAGAAGGTGCACACAGCTCGCATGGCTTCTGCTGTGAACGAGGAGCCTGGAAGTGGGCAGTGTGCCCATTCGACTTTAGGATCGTGCCATAACTTTCTTGGCTATGACTACTGTTCTTCATAGCAAGACCGAGCATCGAACGACTGGCAACAGACGTCAAGCATATGGTATGTTTGTGAGTGTGAGCTATTCTGCAAGCACAAACCACTTGAACAGCAGGAACAAGCTAACTGTATACAATTCCTTGTTGCCGGCTCATCTGATCCTTCTATCATTCATGGCAATCAGCTTGTCAAACACCTCCAAGCAACACGATATTTCCAGCAGTACGGGCCTGACTCAAATGTCACTGAGACCTATATACATCTTACCATCAACCTCGCCAACATCTCGCCAGGCCAGCCTTGACTACTCACGAGTGGTCTTGCCATCGACAAATCAAGCCACTGGGGCAGAAGCTGTGGCACTGCTGATAGTCCTGGAGTGCTGCTGCTCGTTGGCCTGCTTTCTGCAAACACTACATTTACCATCATCCCCGCCTTTGCCCCACAGTTCGTGGAGGACTTATATATATACAGAGGCCGATCAGCATTATCAAGATGCAAGCCACGGACCTTGACGAGTTGCTCAACTCCCGTCCACCAGCCAGAACTCGTCCACCAGCCAGAACTCCCGGATCCCGCGACATACTGGACCGTGCCATGTTGACGACATGCGTCAATCATCCTCGAGCCTAAGTGTCGTCTGGAAGTGAAGCAACAATGCCGACCGCAAAGTTTCAATCCGTAACACGTCGCGGCGTGGCAGACAGGAAATGATATATAAACCTTGACAATCAACAATGCTGCATATCTCACGAGCAAATTCATGGACAGCGCGAGTGAGAAGGAGTGATATAGATTCGCGGAGCTCAGCGGCGAGCGCCAGGAGCGAGTAATGACACGCCTAGGGAACTTACTATTGAATGTCCTCAATCTCTTGGTCACGCCTAGTAGCATTACAGTCCTCATCCTCCTCATTGTTCTCTTCAAACGGACGTTCGGCCTTCTCGACCTTGTGTGGCTCCTCGGCAATCTCATGTGTCCTAGACAAGATCGAGCGACGCGTGAGACGGAGACCTACGTGCGCTCAGGCCAAAATCACCAAGTAATTAGCACTAACTCCTTAATGCGTCTCGAAACTTACTGACGGCGACTACAGCATGTTCTCTGACCGAGTGGCGTTTGTGGAGACTCACCGCTTTCCTTTCGATAGCGTCAGATAGAGAGAGCATGCCAAGCACAGTCCTCGTCGATTGAGTGCAAACGCCAGCCTTACGCAAACCAAAGCCACACCTCACGAAGCACCCTGCGCCTCTCTTATCCGCATCTCCACCGAGCTCAGATGTTGTTGTGACTTCCCACGACTAAATTGTCATCGTTTGTCAAGGGTGACACAGGCCATTTCATGCGCGCGGCAGACTGCAACCATTCACTCACATGTGCCCCACCGCAGATTCACACTTTCACAGGCCCACATACAGTCTCACACTTCCTACCCACGATCCACACGAGTGAATCCGAGTGCTCCATGCTCCCGCTGGGCGTGTACTATGTGGCCAATCCACTCCTTGGACGCTTCCGAACCACATCAACATTATCGTCATCATCATCATGGTCCGGCCAGACGGGCCTCGACTTCTCACACTTTCATGCATTAGCGCTGGTACAGCGTGATCTCATCCACTGCCCACTGGCCTCTGACATGGCAGTCGAACATCCCATGCGCCATCATCTCCACCACCTGGACCTCACCCATTGGCCCCGACGTTCAGGGGTGAAAGCTTCACGCGCTGCTCCTTGTTGGCCTCATCTATCATCGCTGCCATCATCATCGGCGGTAACATGAGTCTCAGTTGGTCGAGAGTATTCTCAGATAGTCCAGCCCCGTCCTGAGCCGTCAAACAGTATGGCTATGTGTGCACTCTTCCAACCAGCCCAAGTCCCGCAGAGCCAGGCCTTCTCGCCGCGTCTGGCGCGACTCAGGTCGGCGGTGTCTCGCATCGCATTTCTGTTGAGCGCACCCGGTCACACAGCTCGTCAATTCGCCAACACCCTCTTCAGCAGACACATCGAAAACACCTACCACTACCATGTGTAGGCCCTATATATATAAAAAGGGCAACCTGACCTGCTCCAACTGCGTTTTCACAACAGTTTCAAGAACAACAACAATCATCCTCGACACTGTCTTACCTGCATCCTCGTTGATCAATCTATTGAAGCGAGTACATCACGACCTGCCAGCCAGTCGTAAGTAATGCTCGTATCGTGATTTGTTGATCGCTCAGTGCTCACATTCGATGTAGTCGACCACGAACATCTCGACCTCGAAGCTCTTGCCATTACCTGTCCCTTGACCAGCCACACACAAAGGTCTTGAACAGTCACGTCGAAGCGCTCGATTGACTGGATATTTGGGCTACAAGACGACTCAGCATTCGAGTACCTCGCCAGCCGACAACGTCGTAATAAATCTTGTCGACCCAACCAGCAATTCAGAACCGCACAGATGTCTGGAGCTCAGTGGCCAGCGTAAGCATATCTCGCATTTCTCTCAATTCAATACGTTACGCTCGACACATCAGATGACCTTGCTAACATCTCTCTAGAACTTTCACCCTCTCCGTCCGTTTGAGGCCTCAGCCAGGGGAGACCGGTGAGACGTCCGCAGAGTCTGCTTCTGCGAGTCCACCGCTGCAGTTCCAGCTCCCCATCCACTCGGGACTATCAGGACCGGCGGGACGACAAGAACAGCAGGGACATCCAAGACAGCAGCAACCTGTCAGAGAGGCACTACCATTCGACCCTGCCCAGACGCTTTCACCAGCGCCTGGCGCCAACAGAAACCTACTTGGATTCATCGTCGTGCTCCCCTGGCTCCAGCCCCAATGGGAGTCGGATGAAGTTGTCTTCGTGAATCGGAAGTTCGGCTTACTCGGCCTCCAGGAGTCTCAAGGCTCAATCTATACGAAACGCGATGCAAGACGTCTGCCACTGGAGGCCACGGGTAGATGCTTGATTGAAGAAGGCTTGCAGGAGCAGGAGATCGCTGTGTATGTTGCTAGCGAGAATGCTACTGGCAATACAGTGTTGCAGCTTGAGGACATGTACCAGATCAAGAGGATGATTGTGCTTGCGCCAGGGCACAACATCATTCGGCGCGTGCTGGAGCATCGTGGCTTTGTGGGAAGAGAGGTTGAGATGAGGGTGAACTTGACTTATGTTGCGATAAAGCTGGAGAGGGCTTCAGCAGACATGTCAAGTCGCTAGACTCACAACCTCGTTTCTCGCTGTCACGTTTCGATGGATTTACTGATAGCAAGCCTAATCTGCCTGATGACCTTGCGACCTGGCAGTCAACCCAATAAAATGGGGAGGACTATGATGCTGTCAAGCTACATCTTGACGAGGATGGCAAGAACCCGCCGACCTCCATCGAAGAACTTAACCAAGGTCCATGCCTTTGTCGTCCGGACGTGCTAAATCTCTCTCGGGCGGGCCGAGTTGTTCTCATTGACCCTCGATTGAACGAGGCGAAGGGTGACCAGGCAGAAGGCCGGATTCGTCGGATTAGACAGAATAGCCAGGTTGAAACGACTCATCTGCGTGGCAACAAAAGCTGGGACGCATTTATGATCTATCTGCAGGATAATGAGGATGTGGAGATCTCGAGTGAAGGATAAGGTCACGGCTGACGAGTCGTCATCCCCTAAGAAGTCGTCTTCATCTGTTGTCCTCGTCTTACCTCTGACTAGTCTGCTCTTCGATGGCATGGTACATGAATGGCGTGATAATCTCAGAAAGGAAGCAAGCCTCGCCGATCGCTTCCGAGCTACTCATGAAGAGCATGAAGAGTCACCTTTCGTGACCACATTTTTGCGACACTGCTTCTCTCTGGGGCTCTCTCAAGACTCTCATAACAACTATGCCTCTTGTCGCGAATGGCATCTCCCGTTTCTGCCCCGGCGAGGGCAGGAACGTCGTGAGCACCGTCACACCTGCAACAGCCCGGACTTAAGCCAACACTCCCCGTCTCCTGGAGTTCAACCGCCCAGTCTTCCGTATTACGGCGCATTGGGACGCTGATGGCTTCGGGGTGCTTCACTATACTCTACTACTCGTTGAGGATCTTTAGGGCACGAGCAAATCAGTTCTCTTGTCATAGACACAGTGCTGACATGCTTCCAAGCGAAGTCCAGTAAGCACAACGACACTGGCGAACTCCTTGTTCTCCTCGACAATGCCGCGCCAGGCAGTGAGCTCCTCTTTATGTGTTGGTCTGGAGACGGTAATTCACATTCTTGCGAATCTTTTGCCACTACTATGAAGGAGCCCCATGTGAAAAGTCAGTGGAAGGTATTCGGACCAAATACAGAGTCAGCGCGTTACGGTCTTCTGGTTCAGGTGTCAGGAGCCATCCACGAGGACGAAATCTCCTAGATACTTCCGTTCATCCAACATCTGCACCAGTCCACCAGCTATCCAATGCTGATCGTATCGCATATACCAGGAGTACTCGCCTGTGAAAAGTCTCAGAGCGCTCGTGAGCTTGACAGCCGAATGCGAATCGCTCCAAGAACATCAATAGGCACAATGCCAACGTGGTACGAGACTTTGCATAGCTCATCACCACGTTCAAGGATCGCAAATCGACTCGCCGAGGCATCTAACCTGGACCGTTGCAAGATCATGGTCACGTCTATGATAGGATGAGAGGTTAGACTTCAAACTGGCTCTTTGCTAGCAGAGTTGGCACTGCTTGGTACGCGAAGGCAGACTAATGGACCCTCCTAGATTAAGGCATATCAGCCCCGACAATCACAACCACATCTCCGAAGCAGAAGATGGCATTGTTCGTGTTTGGGAGAAGTTCATATCCTGTCGACCCGGCTACAGAGGCAAGATATCGTGCATATCTTGTAAGATCTACGCAAACCTACGATGAAATGTTCACCGATCAAGCCACCAGACCCCTTCAGGTGCAACTCGCAGCTCGGAATGTGTTTCATCGAAGCCTGAGAATAGATCCGTCGTCCTAGTGCATCAGCGAATAAGTGTCCACTGGAAATCTGATCGAAGCCACTGAGACGAGCAAATGCTGGAACACGAATCTTGCACCTGTACTGCCTCTCCGAACACCAGACCTATGAACAGCTGTGCGTTGACGAAGCCAGGTCTCGACGTCTGCAGCTTACTAGGATGTTGATCCGCAGTTTCAGGTTCGCAAGACTCCATGCAATGTTTCAACCTTTGGTTGCTGTTGATGCTGGGAGGTTATGGCTGCGCTCCTTCAGGCTTCAGCGTAGCGTTACCTTCCTCCACCAATCAGCCAACCTAGACAGTCTCGTCTAAAGCTTTTTTTACGCTACACCATCCACTAGAGCCGTGATCTGATGTTAAGAGGACGAGTGATCGTTACTCTTCGTTCATACACTTCTCGACATCATCCACCTCTGCAACATGGGCTCAGTCGCAGAAACAGGGACGCTTATCTAATGTTTACGCGTCGATGGACGTCCACAAGCGACTCGTACGTGACAACACATACCCAGAGTTCCCGCCTTTGAAATACAGACATCACGGAGCATGTCTCTTTCGTCTTGCATGGGTCCTCAACAAGCGCCCATCGCGATCTGATTTTCAAAATATCACCAAAACTTGCACTGTTATCGATGTAGCATAGCTCGCTCGCTGCTCTGGCCTTGGCTGCAATCAGCATACGAGCATAGATGGGGTCGTTCTGATACGAGGGAATGTTGCAGATGAAGCTCGATACAAAGATTCACATCTTGGTTACCTCGTATGACATGAACATTAGTCGTGCAATCGAAATCACCAAGAAGAAGAAGAAAAGCAGGCGTGGGGGCATAAAGACTAAGGCACACTCGACGAAGAATCTGGCGAGCAAGAACCCGCCGCTGTAGTCTGGGGTCGTTGACGCTACCTGGCGGGTGAAGCCAGTACAGAGACCTTCCAGGCCGAATTTCGTTTATTCAAGACAAAGTTTCGAGAACTCATCTCCTGTCACCATGCACCCAAGCAGGGCAACAAATGCAAGGAAGCTGCGTGTTCGGGTCTCGAGCATTGCGAACATGTGTGTAATTGTGCGCGGGTAGGTAGTACTAGCTGCTACAATGACAACATCCCTCCAGAACCTTATCAGTCTTCAATACCTTCAGCTCTTTCAAGCAACTATCAACCAGTCAACCGCAATGGCTACTACTGTTCTGCCTGCCTGGGTCTGCTCCGTCCCCTTTGGTGCTGGCCAGTCCTACTGGGACCCTTAGACCTCACCTATGATCACACCTGGAAGAGCTCGCTATGAGCCGAACCGTGCTGGTATGTCAGAGTCTGAGCGCTTGTTGATTATTGCTGACTTGCTTCTAGTCCGTTGTTCAGTTGTAGCTACTCCTGACAACCTCAGGACGATCATTAACCTGATGGGTCGCGCCTATGAGAACGCTGCTGAGTGGGCCTAGGTCCACATAGTCTTTCGCAATACCAACACCGATTTCATGCTGCGATGACAGTCGGCAGGCCAAACAGAAGAAGAAGAAGGTGTGAGTTCCTCAAATGATACTGTGTTGTCCAGTTTCGATGCTGGTCTGCGGGGGATGTTGAAGCGATAACTAATTATGTACGAAGGAGCTTTCGACACCTCGCCAGGCTATCTCCTGCCACTCGAGCAGGAAGAGTCTGCCGAGGAGACTGCGTGGGGAAGAGCGGCAGCGTAGCGAATGCTAAAGGAGATATCCGGGCAAAACACATCCTGCGTTTCGTCCAACACAACGCACAGACTCGTACCTGTCGTTAGATATAGACTCATGTTCCGACCCGAATGCAAATGCCAAACCCAACTGGATGATTCGCGGGCACACGTTCACACGTCGCACATATGATGCGTCTTGACTCAGCTTCGACAACCACTCGTCCCGGCTCAACCTCAACATCCACAAACACTCGTCCGGTCTACATTTCGTCGCGCCTACATTTCGACGACCACTTGTCCCTCAGGTGCACGCAGTCTTTCGAAACACAAACACTGAATTCATTCTGTCGCGTGCCATCAACGACCGTACAATCTGGACTCGCAATCTCGGTCCAAATGAACGTCTCGACATGACCAATGCTGGAAGTATCAATCTCACACCAAGCAACACCAGCTATATCGCCGCTATTTGGGCGCATCACTCCAACGGCTCAGTTGGCAACCATCCTGCCTGCGCTGGCAGCGGTAACAAGTTCGCCACTGTTCGCAATTACCCTGGCGCCTTTCACAACTCATGATTGATGCTCAACCCCATAGTGGTGATGATCCAGTCATCACTGTAAAGAGGCTTCGATACATCTTCAACCAAGCATCGACGCGTAGACAACGTGGAGATGGGGATGGTGTGAGTAACCGCTCACTCTGATGTTAAGGTATGCTGTCTGCGGGGTGATCTGCGCTAGAGCAGGATGACTAGACACTACAGGCGAGGACACTCAGGGTAGAAACCATTTGATTACGTGTGAGCATGGGCTGGGCAGGATATTAGTGGAGGGAATGAGCAGCGCACCTCAGCAAGCTGCACAACATACACGCGGCGAAGGACCTGGCGAGCAAGAACTTGAAGCCCTTGTTTGAAGCCGACGACACGGACTAGAGTCAAACGGAGCTCTTTACATCAACGCTAGAACGAAAGCGGTGGACGTCTCTCGCTAGAGTATGGTTCTTGTCTGTGATGAGTGACTGGGGTCGGGCATCGAGGTCACGAGAAGCAGGTAGCAGGCAGGCAGGCAGGCAGAACGCGTTAGCAGCTGAAGACGTCCGGTAGAAATCGAAGTGGTGTAAATGCAATTCCTCTTCTTCCACCCTCCTAGTCCTTGAATGTATGCTCCACCCCCACCCTCCTCGTCTCTCCCTCTTCACTCCCTATCTTCGCCGCCAGAAGCGCCTCCGTGCCATCAAACTGCGCATTAATCTCCTCCAAGCTCAACCCCTGCGTTTCCCTGACCAGGAAATAACTAATCACCGCTATGCACAGATTCGCCGCGCCCCAGAAGAAGAGCGTGCCGTATTTCAGATTTGCCACCATGTAGGGGTTGGTGAGGGTGTAGATGAAGCTGAAGAGCCATTGCGAGGCCACGCCGATGGCGATCCCGGGCTCGCGGAGGCGGGTCGGGAAGATTTCGGATACGTAGGGCCTTTGGGTGGGTTGGTTGTTAGGTGAGGGATTCTGGACTGGCTGGACTGGAAAGGGTGAGAGAGTAGGGAAGGAGAGTAGGGACATACCACGGCAACGGCCCCCAGCTCATATTATACACCGCCACAAACAGATACACCAACGCCACCGCCGCCTTCCCACTCGGGCTGACTTTTGTGCTCGTCAAACTCGGGATATTCGTCTTGTTCACCGCGCCGTTGACCATGAAAATCACGCCCATGACTGCGGCGCCGATGATTAGGGGTTTGCGGCGCCCGAGGCGGGAGGCGAGGAAGAGGACGAAGAAGCCGCAGGCGATTACTTTGACGGCGCCGAAGATGCCGGTCAAGAGGAGGTTCGTGTTGGTGGAGCCGCCGGCGACGAGCTTGAAGTATTGGGGCCTGTTATGGGGAAGAAGCGATTAGTGAGGTGTGTAGGTAGGTGTGAGGTTGGGGAATGGCAAGGGCTCGGAGGGGAAGGGAGACGTACCCGTAGTAAGCAAACGCAGTAGCCCCCGTACTCTGCTGAAACATAAACATTACCTAGAGCTAGTCAGTAAGTCGTCCCACAGAGGCCAGCAGGAAGAGCTCGAGACATACAAAAGCAACACAGCAAAGCCTGAAGTTCTGCGGCTTGAACAACTCCATCAGCGTAAAGCCCTCCGTCTTCTGCAGCTCAAAGTCCACTCCAGCGCGGATCTCATCATACTCATGTTGGACATCCGGGGAATCGCCGCCGCGGATCCAGGCGAGAGATCGGGAGGCTTCTTCGTAGCGCCCGGTTTTGATGAGCCAGCGCGCGGATTCCGGGCAGGTGAGGATGCCGATACCGATGATCCCAGCCGGGACGAGTTGCA
>Ga0268246_10000360_pt1 | contig 21142 bp, 25 predicted proteins | sample AgamicOrSfe_FD_200242 | JGI IMG/M metagenome (GOLD analysis project Ga0268246, IMG submission 200242) | Agave microbial communities from Guanajuato, Mexico - Or.Sf.e (v2) (version 2) | ecosystem: Host-associated > Plants > Phyllosphere > Phylloplane/Leaf | place: Guanajuato, Mexico | collected...
AGTAGTCAAGGTTTTCAAGGTAGAAAGGAAAGGAGGCATTGCCTTCTTCTTAGACATTAGTGCCTGCCAATCCTGCGCAGTCCCTGCCTCCCAGAGATCATCGTCGCACGGTACGGTAGATCTGAGCTCGAATGCTGACATGCATAGTGACTGTGAGAATAAGACAGCATGTTGAACGTCCCACATAAAACATAGGTACGCAAGACGCTTCTTCTGCTCGTATTCACTCCAGTTGAACCAGTCATTCTCAAGATCATCCGTCGATAGATGAACATCATGGCTCACTGACTGGCAATCACTCCGTCGAATCAAATTGATGAGTAAGCCATGAAAGAGATGACTCATGTCATGCTGCTTCTGGCCTGCACGTGACTTGCCGAAACACTCCACAAGGAGTGTGCACTGCAAAACCCAAAGCTCGGGCTTTGCAGAGAATGACGCATGCGAGAATATTTGCGGGCGAATGCTATCGTGCAGACAGACCTACAGCGAACATGTTAGCGACGTTCAGTACCCGGATCTTCCTATACTTACAGCGAGCTGATGAGATGCCTTGTCCGATGAATAAGATGCGCCGATATGTATAATCGCCATTAGCAAAAGAGGATCGGTATCAGCAGGTTCGAAAGTTTGGCGGTGTAGCAGCGGATAAGCAATATTGAAGTGCGAGAAGTAAAGGTCAAAGAAAGTCTGTAGTGAGGACAATGAGAGTAATGGGTGACTCTTCGCAATCCTTGATCCGTCGGGATTCTTGGCAGCACAACGGTCGACTAAGTCTAAAAGCTCTTCTCGAGAAACCTCGTCAAGTGCTGGACAATAGGGACTAGGATTAACATTGACGTGTGTAAGGTTCGGACTTGCGGATCTCATGCTGGAGGTCGGCGTCTGATATTGCGCAGTCGGATGTCTTGGTTCGGTATTCTGTGGTATTTCATGCTGTGCACGCGGCGTGAGGTTCGGCGACATGAGCCGAGCTGTGCTCGGTAGGATCGAGTCATGCCCCTCGACAGTAAGGCCTGGCTCCTGAGCAGTGTCCATGGACACGAAGTGAAATGGAGGTGCAGGTTGAGCGGCCTGATCATATGTACCAAGGACCCCGATAGGAGGAAAATCTGTCGAAACAGGTTCAGTCTGCACAGGATTTAGAGGCAATGATGAAAAATCACCGTCGATATTGTCTGTCATAGAAAGATCAACATCGAATAGCCAGTTATAATTGCTCATAGTCGTAAAGGGCATGTTGAACGAGCTGGCTGTGTCAGGTTGGAATACTTCGTCGAATAGTGCGAAGGACGTTGACGTCTCAGTCTGCTGTCCAAAATCCGTGGGTGCGCAGAAGTCTATTGATGGTGGTAGGATGTCTAGGTCCAATATGGGGCCAACATCATTCCAATTCGCAACATCAATGCCGAGGTCATCGTACATCCCATTTCGAGTTAAACTACCCAAGGGTGCCTCTGCATGAGTACGATGCGAAGTGGTAGATGAAGGAGGGGGCGAAGGAAGTCGCGATCCGTCTCTAATCCCTGGCGCAGTGAGCTCGGTAGACTTCAGTCTTTTAGGCACTTTATGCGTTCCATCAGAGCTAGTCTGATTCCTCGCCGGACGTTTACGGGTATTGAGTATACCTGACCCAGGCATACCACCAGATTCTTCATCTCTTTCTCGATGGCGTTTGCGGTGTCTCTCTACGATCTAAGAATTAGCGTCTGCTAAACATGAACGATCGTTGATCTAATACTTACCAAGGAGATCTTTCCTCTTGAAATTCACCGTGCAAAGATCACACGGCCAGTCGACGTTCGTATGATTTAGAGCATGGCGATGGAGGTGCTCCGCGCGTGTAAACGCCTTGTTACAACCTGATATAGAGCACTGGAAGCTCCTATTTCCACCTCGACGTGAACGTGATTTTCCACTAGTACTTAGTACCGTAGTTTCAGCGGAATCCAGTTTAGACATTCTGGTACGTTTTGTGACGAGTATACTGAGAGAGACATGACAGTCAGGTCTGTAAGCACACGATGCATACTGAAAGATATGGGAGTGGGGGCTCGTAGGTACCTCGATACAAGAGGGTATTCACGGCAAGGGACGGCAGGCAGAGGCGAGCAGATAATGCAAAAGATAAGATAGGGCGGTATTTCTATCACATGCTAAATAGATCACAACCTCGAGCTCAGCGCGTTCCAAACCGCGGCCAACACCGACTCAATCTCAAGAGTTGTAGCTTGGGTAGTCTGTGTATCCCTTCTCAGGAGGATCAGCTCCGTAGAAGGATGTACGGTCATACTTGTTGAGCTCATGACCTTCCGCAAGGCGGAAAGGCAAGTCAGGGTTAGCGATAAAGTGCCTTCCAAAAACGATAGCGTCTGCTTCGTCAGCCTTGACTTTAGGAACTGCATTGTCCCGATCAAAGCCTCCAGCGGCGATGAATCTGATACCTCCTTCCTGTAGTATTCGCCTGAAGGGCGTTAACGAGGAGTGTCCGTCTACAGGTGTTGCTGTGGCCTCAGCTTCGACCCCACCTATACCAGGTGCCGTATAGGCAGAAAGAGCATCCAGCTTGGCTTTCTCATTCAGAACTTCATCAAAACGAGGCTCGACACTATATGGTCAGCAAGTAGTCTATGACCAAAAGGATTGTTGCACTTACGAGTGTACATATGCTGGCCGTACCTCCTCTGGCAGGCTGGCAATCTGTTTGCAGAGGTATGCCCAATGACCATTAGGATTGGAGTCCTTTGTATCCTGGAAGTAGTTGTATGGCGACAAACGTATACCGACACGATCAGCCCCGATTGTCGTGCAGACTTCTTCAATGACTTCTAGGACGAAACGACTGCGCTTCTCAACAGTGCCTCCGTACTCATCGGTTCTGTTATTGATGTTGTCATGCAGGAATTGGTCTAGAAGGTACCCATTGGCACCTAAATCATATAGTAAGTTCATGATCACTACATCCAGCTCGGTATCTCTCACCATGAATCTCAACACCATCAAAGCCTGCTGCGATGGCATTCCTTGCAGCCTGACCCCAAGCCTTTGTTGTAGCATGGATCTCATCAGCTGTCATAGGCCTAGGAGGTGCATCTGCACACAATGTCCCATCAAGCGCATTACCAGACATTGGGATGTTACTGGAACTGATGCCCTGTTGACCGCCACGAATGCCTGGCGGTGATGCACGCCCTGTGTGCCACAATTGACAGAAGATGAACCCGCCTTTCTCATGTACCGCAGCTGTCACCCGCTTCCATCCTTCGAGCTGAGAGGACGAAAAAACGCCTGGCGTTCCTGGGTAGCCGCTTGCCTGTGCGATGTCAGTATACGCGGCCTTATGATGTGTGCCCTGTTAAGTACATAGTGAGATATGTCAGTAGCCTCAGTAAGCTGCAGTCCACCTTTACTGGCCCTTTGACCATAGTAAGTGACCGCAAGATCACTAGGAACGAAAATCCCATCACTTTCCTTGACCGCTCGCATACGAGTCAAGGGAGCTTGTACCACACGATGTTCCAGCTGCAACCGTCCCAGCCTAAGTGGACTGAAAAGGACAGTATCCTTCAATGGCCTGAAGCCGGGAGGTGTGATGGCTTTGGGCATGATGACTCTGGAATAGTCAGATCTTTGCAGTGGGAGCACTTGATGAAGAGGCTATTCATGGAGAAGCGGCAGACCTGATGTATACCAGATCTAGCAGAGTCTAAGATCCGACCTTCCCAATGTCGTCGAGATACATTCTGGGTGGGGGTAGTGGGAGACTGCAGCAAGAGTGGGGGTCGCTGATTGTGTACGACTGTGGGGCCGAAGCCAAGCTGATTACAGCACACATCAGACTCGGGCGTATATGCAATGCAACCTCTTGATATCAACAGCAGTCTTGAGTGCAGAAACATCATGGCACTACCTCTGCCACCTACTTCGGCGGTGGCGTCCGCGCCAGAGTCTGCTCGAGAAGCACTTTCTAAATTCGTCGGTACTATCTATAACTCTTCCGAGCTCAGGTTCTACTTGAACGGTCGGAAGATCATTCTAGACAATCCAGATCCTAGATGGACTCTACTAGATTATATCAGATCAAACCATGACCTCAAAGGCACAAAGCTGGGCTGGTACGTGAATAGGCAGGTCATCAGGGGATTCGAGACACTTATATAAAGTCTGTAGCGGCGAAGGTGGTTGTGGTGCATGCACAGTAGTACTGCAATGCAGAACCAATCAACAGAAGGATCAGAAGCATGTACAAAAGTCTGCCTGTCGAGCTGTAAATGCATGTCTCTACCCGCTAGTAGGAGGTAAGCGAGTCTTCTGCAAGATGTCGGTCGCAAATCTAATCGCTACTTTAGTGGATGGCAAGCATGTTATCACAATTGAGGGCATTGGAAGTGTGACAAATCCACATCCTTTGCAAGAAAGACTCGCCAAGATGCACGGGAGTCAGTGTGGTTTCTGTACTCCAGGAATAGGTAAACACTTCTATATATAGTAGACGGCTCAAAACTGATCATCTCTACAGTCATGTCATTGTACGCATTAATCAGGAATTCCTATGATCCGTCGACGGGAAAGTTGCGCATCTCAGAGCACGAGATCGAGCATGAAGGGCATCTTGATGGTAATCTATGCAGATGTACTGGTTACAAGCCTATCTTGCAAGCCGCAAAGACGTTCATAGTTGAAGACCTAGGAGGTGAAATGGTATCGCACGATTCCAAACAGAGTCTGGACGAAAAGGATGAGCTCGATGACATTCCCAAAGCATCGGCCAACGTGAGTTGTGGCAGACCAGGTGGCTGCTGCAGGGAGTCTCCTACTATAAGTAGCGAATGCAGTTCTGGTACAGATTCGAGCAGTTCTGAAGGTCAAACTCCCCCATCAGAGACCTCGCCTTCAGCCGAGACAGAATTCCGAATCTCAACAGCTCCGCAAATCGACTCATCATTAACCGGCAGCTCATATGCATTACCCATCAAGTCCCATGAGAAGATGCCAAAGGACACGACGCACTCTATCGAAGCTAAAAGCAGCAGTCATCTAGACGCAGGACCCTTCAAATCAGCTGAAGGCCGCCCGGTCAATCAGTTCCAACCTTATCTTGCGGACGGCGAGTTCATATTTCCACCCGCATTGCACAAATATGTCGCCGAGCCCCTCTGCTTTGGCGACGACCGAAAGATATGGTTTCGCCCAACAACCCTAGATCAGCTATTGGAACTCAAGCATGCATATCCCTCAGCAAAACTCATCAACGGTGCGAGTGAAGTCCAAGTTGAGGTACGGTTCAAGGGCAGTGACTTTGCAGTCTGTATATATGTGTCCGACATTGAGGAGCTGAAAACAGCAAGTGAACACAATAGGCTCAGCAGCAACGACGTCGAGATGCTGAGGATTGGCGCAAACACCTCATTGACGGAAGTTGAGGTGATGTGCCGTGAACTATACAAGAAACTAGGTTCAAGAGCATCCGCTGCGGAGGCTTTACGCAAACAGCTTCGATACTTTGCTGGACGGCAGATCCGCAATACAGCCACGTATGTATAACTGTTCTATTTCACAATGAGTAAAGCTGACCAGGTGCATATCGCAGTCTAGCAGGCAATATTGCTACTGCATCCCCAATTTCGGACGCATGTCCTGTACTATTGGCCTGTGGAGCGTCTGTCATGGCGCGTAGTATCACTAAGGGTGAATTTGAGCTACCTATGGCCGACTTCTTCGTGGCCTACCGCACGACATCACTGCCTGCAGACGCGGTTATTACTGAAGTCCGGATTCCCTTACCCACATTTGATACTCGAGAGGTCACCAAAGCCTACAAGCAAGCCAAGCGAAAAGACGACGACATAGCTATTGTCACAGCATGCTTCCAGGTTCGTCTTGATATCGATGGTAAAGTAGACAATGTGCGTCTTGCATATGGCGGTATGGGACCGATGCCCTTACTGGCCAAGAAAACAGCAGCAATGTTGATCGGGCGAACCTGGTTTGAGACTTCAACTTTGGAAGATGCCGTCGAAGGGCTCCTACAGGACTTCGATCTTACCTTTGGTGTACCCGGAGGGATGGCATCATACAGACGATGCCTGGCCATCTCTCTGTTCTTCCGCTTCTGGCATACGGTCGTTCGGGATCTTGGGCTGGGCACAGTCCCCGACGACCTTGTTGACGAGATTCATCGAGCTATCTCGGGCGGTACTCGTGAGAACCACAATGCAAATGAGCAGAGAGTAGTAGGCAAGCAAGTGCCACATCTTTCGGCGTTGAAGCAATGTACTGGCGAAGCCGAGTATCTCGACGATATGCCAGCACAACAACGTGAACTCTTTGGTGGTTTCGTACTTTCGTCCAAAGCTCACGCGAAACTGATCAGTGTCGACTGGCAGCCAGCCCTGAACATGGCGGGTGTTGTTGGCTATGTTGATCGGCACAGTATTCCTCATGATCTTAATATCTGGGGTTCAGTGAAAAAGGATGAGCCATTCTTCGCAGAAGACGAGGTACTTTCGCATGGTCAGATTATCGGGATGGTGTATGCAAACAGTGCTTTACAAGCTCAGAAGGCAGCTCGAGCAGTCAACATCGTCTACGAACTACTTCCGAGCATCCTGACTATCGATGAAGCCATTCAACAGCAAAGTTACTTCAAGCATGGACGCGAGCTTCGGAGCGGGGGTGCTGCTGAAGGCAAGATGCCCGAGATCCTGGCTGGCTGTGACAGGGTCTTTGAAGGCACCACCAGAATGGGAGGACAGGATCATTTTTACCTCGAGACACAAGCCTCACTAGTCATTCCACATATCGAGGACGGCCACATGGAGGTATGGTCATCAACACAGAATACTATGGAGACTCAGGAATTCGTCTCGCAGGTGACTGGCGTACCGAGCAACAAGATTAACGCTCGTGTGAAAAGAGCTGGTGGCGCATTCGGCGGCAAAGAGTCCAGGAGCGTTCCTATCGCTTGTATTCTGGCAATCGCAGCCAAAAAGGAGCGGCGACCAATGCGGGCTATGCTTGACAGGGATGAGGACATGATGACCACAGGTCAACGTCATCCTGTCCAGGCTCGATGGAAGGTGGGTGTGATGAACGACGGTAGACTGGTTGCTCTCGATGTGGACGTATATGACAATGCAGGATTCTCTCAAGACATGAGCGGTGCTGTGATGGACAGGTGCTGCACGCATATCGACAATTGCTACAAGATTCCAAACACTTGGATCAGGGGCCATGTTTGTAGGACAAATACACACAGTAACACTGCTTTCCGAGGATTCGGTGGTCCGCAAGCAATGTTTATCGCAGAAAGTTACATGTCCGCTGTGGCAGAAGGCCTGGGCATCGACGTTGACAAGCTTCGCAAGCTCAACCTATACACAGAAGGCGACCAAACACCATTCCTGCAGACAATTGACGAGGACTGGCACATCCCGACTTTACTCGACCAGCTCAATGCAAAAATAGACTATGAACAACGCAAACTTGCCGTTGCATCTTTCAACGTCGATTCGAAATGGCGAAAACGCGGGATCTGTATGATTCCGTGCAAGTTCGGAATCTCCTTCGCGACAGCGCTGCATCTCAATCAAGCAGCAGCGTATGTTAAGATCTATGCAGACGGCAGCATTTTGTTGCATCATGGAGGCCATGAGATGGGTCAGGGACTGTATACCAAGATGTCTCAAGTTTGCGCACAAGAGCTGAATGTCGGCCTTGATGCGATATTCACCGATGACACTTCTTCGTATCAGACTGCGAACGTCTCGCCCACTGCAGCATCAGCAGGTAGTGATATCAATGGTATGGCTGTCAAGGACGCTTGTGATCAGATTAACGAACGATTGAAGCCATACCGTGAGAAGCTAGGCTCAGATGCGCAGATGAAGGACCTTGCCCACGCAGCTTATCTTGATCGAGTCAATCTGGCTGCGAATGGATTCTACAAGATGCCCAAAATCGGTTTCCAGTGGGGAAACTTCGATGCAGAGACCAACAAGCCCATGGTGAGCTTACAAGACTTGAGTCGCAGCAAGGCCAACTACTGACTTTCTTAGTATTACTATTGGACTCAGGGTGTCGCCTCGAGCGAGGTTGAGCTTGATCTACTTACTGGTGATCATACTGTGTTACGTACCGACATTATGATGGTATGTTCTTCAACTCTTGAGTTAGTATGTGCTAACATTTACCAGGATGTCGGGCAGTCAATCAATCCAGCCATCGATTATGGTCAAATCGAGGGTGCCTTCGTCCAGGGGCAAGGCCTTTTCACGATCGAGGAGACACTGTGGACTCGTTCGGGCGAGCTAGCTACTCGTGGGCCTGGCACGTACAAGATTCCTGGCTTCAGCGACATTCCACAACAGTTCAACGTCAGCATGCTCAGACATGACGCTCGTGGCCAACCTTTGACTTGGAAACATCTACGCACTATACAGAGCAGCAAGGGTGTTGGCGAGCCACCTTTGTTCCTGGGGAGCACTGTGTTCTTTGCACTTAGGGAGGCTGTCAGGAGTGCTAGAATCATGAATAGGTGTAGCGAGAAAGGAAGTGGCTTCACTTTAGACAGTCCTGCTACTGCTGAGAGACTGAGGATGGCTGTAGGAGATCGCTTGTCGAAGCAAGCTCAAGTTACTGCAAAGGAGGGCGAGACAGGCTTCTTCGTGTCTGTAGCTTAGAACTAATAATCAATCTCATTCCTTCATCTTCAACATAGCTATCTACATTCGTAACCGTTCTCGTTCACAGCTCAATCATGAATCATTGTATATATTGCTATAGTAGCTATCTTCACAACGAACTCTGCTGCGATATAGGGGTGCGAAACACAGCTTTAGTCGTTCGACCGAGGTTCCAATGTTCTTCAACATCCGCAACAGAGTCGTAGTGTAGTAGCCAACTCCCAACACCGTTCGTCCTCCAGGCAAGGGGATCGTCTCCCGCCACGCAGCCTTCGGGCAGAGTAGCAGGCTCTGCACTCCCTGCAACTTCCATCGCCGCGAAGGCACGCATCCTCGCATCTCTTGCTTCCTGCTCCGGACCATCGTGAAGATGATACAGATATTGTTGAACATTGCCCCTTGCAACCACCTTCTCCGTGCGTTCCCGTCTGCAAGCTTCGTAGATAGCCAAAGCATGCTTCTTTTCCACTGTCGCTTTGGACGTCAAGCGATCGAGGCAGTGGCCAAGTACAGCGCCATCTTCGAACGACATGCCAGCACCGGAAGCAAGATAGGGCAAAGTAGCATGGACGGCATCACCAAGACAAGTGAAAGCGCCGGACGGATGAGACCAACACGGATCGAGACCTGGACGTATACACAGGCGCCACTTCTGCACGGACTCGCAGAGAGACAAGAGTTTAGGAATCCTGAGCAACAAGATCAGCATATAGCATTCTTCGTCGTCGTGCCGACATACCTCGGGTCCCAGCCTTTATACAAAGACCGCATCTCCTCCACATTGCCTTCCAGCGTCGAAGCGCCGGCAGGCATGTCATCTGGCACTAAAAGCACCATATTGAATAGCTCACCGCCACGTAGAACATAGTTGACTGCATGAGCATCTGGCCCGAGCCAGTAATTCACCTGAGGGTCTGTCACAAACTCTCGAAGTTCCGGATCCTTCAGCATATCTTTCGTGTTCAGCAGCAGCCTGTACGCAAGATCTCCCGTAGGCTGAGGTGGGTCGGGATGTCCTAGAAGTATTTCACGACACTTTGACCATAATCCGTCGGCGCCAATGACAAGATCCGCAGTCCTTTGTTCGCCATTCGCTTGCACGACGGTCGCGGTTGCTTGGTCATCGGCTACAACGATGTCGACGACCCTGGCGTTCGTTTTGAGCTTAGCACCAAGCTCAATTGCTCGATCCAGAAGGACCTGGTGCAAGTTTGCACGATGAAAGTCCCAGAACGGCGTTCCTGTCAACTTTTCATAGCTTATGAAGTCTAGCTTAGAGATGTTGCCCCCTTTCCAATGAAGCATATTGCATTGGCGAGGTGATGTCGCATAACGTGAGAGTGCTTCTCCAAGACCCCAGGAAATGAGGACCCGACTGCTGTTTGGCAAGACTTGAATACCTGCACCAACTTCGCCGATCTTGGACGCCGACTCCAATATCTCGACGTCATGTCCGGCCAAGAGAATGGAGATCGCGGCTCCAAGACCCCCCAGGCCAGCGCCAACAATGACAACCTGATCGTATGTAAGCTTTGTTCATATCTGAGACTACGGAGGACAACAGACATCAAGCTTAGAACCTGCATCGCGTGCAGTCGATGTCAATATTTTCGGTGGGGGTAGCATAGTAGGACAAAATATTGATTAGAACTAGGTTCAAGACAGACAATGGGCAACAGCGGTTGATATGAGCACTTTCGACCAGTACATGCGTACTTGCCAATGCTGCAAGTCTGCCAAGGCGAGTATCATATCAGCTACATCCCGCTGGTGTGGTAGTGTGAGAGCCCGATAGAGGCCACGAGACAGAGTGGAAAGATGGAGTTCGATTATTGATAAGCATGACTCGTGGAACGTCTCATGGAGTGGGGAATGGGGGCAAGAACAGAAACTTGAGTTCACGCTCACACAAACATCATGCGCTATCTATGGCGACTATGCGTCCTGCTTGAGAATTTGGCCTGCCGGTGCAGGCACCAGAGCTCCCTTTGGCGGATTATGCTTGCTCTTGAAGTCATCACACATCTCCGCCATTGTCACCCATTCCACACCTTCATGCTTGTTGATATATTCGATCAGTCTAGGTTAGGTTAGCGACTCTCTCAGCTGTGAATGCATTCATATTTGTACTGGCCTTTCATGCATAAGCAAGACGTGAGGTCTGCCGGATACGTCTGGGTGTATTGTCATAGGGAAGACAAAGTCATCGTACTCGCGATAGTAGTAGTCCCAATGATCGCGCCAGATATCCTCAACGTCCCTTGGGTTCACCCATCCATGGCTATTGGCAGAGTTTTTGATGAACATCATTGGAGGGAGGTCTCTCTTTGTCAGTTTCGTCATTCATCTTGGTTTTACAGACAACATACCGTCAATGTACCAACTTCCAGGGATCTCGACTAAGCCAGTTTCTTCGCCTCTAACCAAAGGTTTCATCCACTCCACAGCTTTCTTGCTGTAATCGATCTTCGTCCACTGATCTCCAGTCCTGAGCCAGTACATCTGGCAGTCCTCGTGAGACATGCTGTGATCATACTCGATACCGTAGCTGAGTAACAACTCGGTGCCTTCTTTGCTGGTTTCCCACCACGGCGCCACACTACCTCGTGGTGGTTTGCCACAGAAGTCTGTAAGTAACTTGTATGTTTTGTCCAGTACATCTCGCTGTTGTTCGAAAGTCATGTCTGCAGGGTTTTCGTGGGAGTAGCCATGGAGCCCAATCTCATGTCCAGCGTCACGCACGGCGGCGCAGTCTTCAGGGAATGTCTCCAATGAATGTCCGGGGATAAACCAGGTGGCTTTGATGCTGTATTTCTCGAACAACTTCAACAGTCTGCGTGTGCCATGCGTTCCCGCCCATAGGCCTAAGCAGGACAATAAGCGGTCATGATCTTAAGTTAGCATACATTGACAGACCTCTGCTGATGTCGCTCGTGCTATCTTCACCCCCATATGACCCAAGCCAGCCGGCAACAGCATCTATATCCACACCATAACCAACAAGAATGCGCTTTTTGCCCATATTGGCTAAGGTTTATGGTTGTATAGCCTGGAAGGGGACACTGAGAGGTCTACAAAGAGCTAATAGACAGATATTGCACAATAACGCCAAAGAGCCAGTGCATCACACTTCTGAGTATCAGCCATTCCTCAAGCCCACGTTCGAAGAGTGCCAGATCCGTTATCGCGATTGCCATGTAAGACCGAAGATGGCAAGAGTGGGGGCAGATATGGGCAAATCGGAGATAGGGTATGCCTGCGTGGTGATTTGATGAGTCAGCTAAAGACGACTCATGCATCATAGTATCAAGCCTCAGAGGACTCTGCAAAGAACAAATATATTGTGAGAAGCACCGAGTGGAATGGCCGATCTTGTATGACATATTGTGCTATATCGCAGATATCGTCAAAAAAGCTAATAATCAAGTAGTTCTCCTTACAGCACCGCACTGCTCTCGTGACCGGAGGCAGTCGTGGACTAGGTCTTGCATTTGCGACAGCTCTGGCATCAGCAGGAGCAGATGTCGCCATTTTTGACGTGATACCCCCTTCGGAGGGCTTCGACAAGCTGGCCAAAGCATTCAAGGTGAAGACCGCCTATTACACGTATGTACTGCTAGAACTGGAAGCTTTCGAAAGGGATGACTGACGTGATATAGTGTCGATGTGAGCGATATCAGGAGTCTTGAAGAAGGCTTCCGAGCATTCAAAAATGACTTCCAAGGCAAAATGGACATTTGCGTGCCATGTGCTGGAGTTAACAAGAACGTCAGCTTCCTGGAAACCTCATTAGCAGACTTTGACAGGCTCTCGAATGTCAATATTCGTGGTGTATACTTCACCGCAAAACTGGCAGCCGCTGCTATGATCGAGAACAAGTCTGCCCATGGCTCTATCATCCTCATTGCAAGTATAGCCTCTCACCGAGCTATTCGCTCACAAAAATCGACGGCATATTGTGGTACGAAAGGTGCTGTACTTGCAATGTGTCCAGCTATCGCAGCAGAGCTGGCCCAATACAGCATTCGAGTCAACACAATTAGTCCAGGCTATGTGCGAACGGAGATGACCACGCCTTTCCCTCACTTGCTAGAGGAATGGAAAGACGAGATCATGAACGGGCAGGTTGCGAATCCAGACGACCTGATGGGAGGGTGCATTTTTCTGGCATCAGATGCCAGCAGATATATGACAGGCCAAGACCTGATCTTGGATGGTGGGGTGACCAAGTGGTGATGTGAAGAAGTTCAGATAACCTGTAATGGTACGAAAATGCCAGATCATATTGTTTATGTAGGCACAGCAGAGGAAGTATAAGTACTATGTATAGCTTAGGCCCTTAATACCTGTTCAATCACCCTCGCCGCACCCAAGACCCTCTCCTCGTCAAGTCTTCTACCAATGATCTGAATACTGACTGTATGATCTTTCATGATGTCGAGATCATATTGATCCCAGTTCCAGCGATCAATGTCATTTCGAGGCTGATACTGAGGCAACTGCGCTTGATCAAGCTCCTTCGAGACTACTCCAGCAGGTATTGTGAGCGCTGTATAGTCAAGCACGTTCCACACTTTCGTATATCCTACCCATTTACAGCCTCGATGGCGCACAGCAGGATGGGGCATAGTCGGGGAGATGAGGATATCGACGCTGTGCCCGGAAGGACTACGGAAATCGTTCCACTTCTGCAGCTGCCGTTGCTGCGCAGCCAACTTCCGTCTATTGAGTTGCCAATACTCGTAGACGGATTTTGCAGTGTGCGCAGCTCGATCGACGAGTGCTTGAACATGGGGGATTAATGGCTCGCCTCCAATAGCAACCTCTTTGCGGATGTCTTCGCAGCCATCGGCAAGATAGTATTCGTCCTGCGAGATGATCAGTACTAGAGATGGATTGTTCACGTTGAGCCATACCATGATGTGAATGCAGTCATCATGACCTGAAACGTCCCAGGGCACAACTTCGTGGCCTGCTGCCTTTATTTTCTCACGGACTTCCTGCAGAACCCGCTCGATCGGAGGGTGGACTTTCACAACGCCATCATCGCTGATGACTCCAATCACTAGTGGTCGAGACTGCATCTCCTCGTACTGATCTTGTCGCCATGGTAACATATGCACTTGTGCATCATATAGCCACGGCTTTGCGTTGATTGTCTCTTTTGTCATGAGGAGTATCGACGAGAGACTCCGAGCTAGTGGACCTACCACAGAGGGTATATGCTGTTGTCCATCGGTAGATACCTCGAGGCCGTAATATGGCAGACGTCCACTCTACGCAGTAGGGGTTAGGACAGACGTCGACGAATTCAGTTGATCAAACTTACGCTTGGCTTCAGGCCGTACAGACCACATATGTGGGCAGGTATCCGAATGCTACCACCGATATCTGTTCCCAGGCCGATGAGCGACCCCCTCAGCGCAAGACAGGCACCCTCGCCTCCACTAGAGCCTCCGGGAGTCATCAAAGCATCGCTCGGGTTTGTTGTGAGGCCCCAAAGTGGATTCTCAGTCTCACACCACTGAGTCACGATTAGTATGTCTGTCATGTATCGTGAGACTTGCCTCACCATTATGCTCTGTGGCAGATTTGTCTTAGCTAGGATGACAGCGCCCATACTCTCGAGCAGTTTCACGTATACTGCATCCTCTCCACGCGGCTTGAAGGCTCTGCCGACATATCCTAAGGTGGAATCAAAGCCCCTGACGTTAAATTGATCCTTCAAAGTGACTGGCACGCCATGAAGCGGACCAAAAACAGATTTATGCTCTGTCAGGTGACGGTCAAGCTCTTCCGCACGTTGTATCGCTCTGTCAAAGCAAATCTCTGTCAGACAGTTTGTCTGGGTTCGCATTAGAATCCGCGAGATGAGTGCAAGCAGCCTACTACGAAGGCTCGGCTTCTTGATCTCACCTTCTCATGTGCACAGATAGCCCTGGTAATTGGTCAGCAAAAGTCCACGAATTTGTCGCATGGGCAGTATCATGTACTGTCTGATATAAGCCTTGGTCACATCTACAGCAGAATGGACGCCTTGGGCAAGCTCCTTGACGAGGACGTCAGCGTCGCTTATTTCGGTGATTAAAGCGACTTCTTTCGTGGCGGCCAAATCGAGCCATGGTGCAAGCAGATCCTTCTGCTGCGAACGCTTCCTCGCAACGACCGCTTTCCAGGTCGGCTCCGCTTCGCTGGCCATGTGTGCAGTTGCGAGCCATCAGAGGGTGCTGGCCTCTCAGTATGCAGTCACAGCAGCCAGCGCCTCCATAAAAGCGGGAAAAGGGGCAAGCCGAATCGGCGCTCGGCCGCCACCGAATTTCCAAGAGTGGGGGTTCAGCTTATCTCGACCTCACACCAAACCCGGGCGCGCCAACGACCAACTCCTGAGATAGTGACAGTGGAGATAGGCAGACAACCGAGTGTATGTAGCGCAATATGCTGGAAGACCATGTATACACTGCAATGCTCCAACAGCAGAGTATTCACTATTGGCACCGAGAATGTCTCCAAGCATAGTGAACCATATCACGCATGATGAGCACGCTGTCCGGAAGGACGTAGTTGTAGTGGGAGCTGGGCCTGCTGGACTTATGCTGGCGTACGTGCTATATCTTTCTAGTGGCTGTGATCAGTGCTGATAATCCCAGTGCCAACCTTGTACGCTTTGGCCTCAGCACACAAATCCTCGATGAGAGGGTGGACAAGACAAGCACAGGCAGAGCAGATGGACTACAGCCAAAGTCAATCGAGACTCTTCGCCAGATGCGATTGGCTGATCCTTTGCTGCAGAGGGGCGTCCGAATCTACGATATATGCTTCTGGTCAGGTTCGGCAGGAAAGCCTTTGCGAAGAACTGGTCGTGAGGTTCACTACCCTCCTAACGTCGACGTACTTGATCCGTACATCCTTCTCGTCCATCAAGGCATGATTGAGGAGCTTTTCCTAGACGACTTAGCCCAGCACGGCGTACAAGTGGCTCGAAATAGTGTCTTCATGGACTATGAAGTCTCGAAGCAGATGCCAGACTCACCAACAGTCACAGCCACGTATCAAGACGCCCAAAGTGGAGCATCGAAGACAGTAGCAACGCAGTTTCTTGTCGGTACTGATGGTGCACACTCGCAAGTTCGCAAGAGTATGCCAGGAGTACAGGCTGTAGGACGTGGCTCGGAAGCTATTTGGGGAGTGCTTGATGGCGTGCTCGACACGAACTTTCCTGATCTATGGTCTAAGGTGGTGATCCACTCAGAAGATCATGGATCTGTTCTATGCATTCCAAGAGAGCGCAACATGACACGTTTGTATATAGAGCTTCGAGGGGAGGGTGGCGAGGCGATACCTAAAGCCAGACAGACGCAAGAATTTGTCATGCACAGAGCCCAGCAGATCATGCAGCCGTACAGATTAGCATGGGCAACAGTTGGTAGGTTGTCTGGCTCACTACTAAACACCGCTAACACTTGTGACAGAGTGGTTTGGAATATACAAGGTCGGGCAGCGGGTTGCTTCTTCATTCTCCGACGAGAAAAACGTGGTTTTCATTGCAGGCGATGTATGTGGGCGTGTCCCGTCGATGCTAATCTTGCTTGCTGATGCCGGGACTAGGCCAGTCACACACATTCGCCAAAAGCTGCTCAAGGGATGAATACCTCAATGCACGACTCTTGGAACCTTGCTTGGAAGCTGAACCTTGCGGTGCGTGGACTCGCCCGGCCCTCATTGCTGCAAACATACGAGGCAGAAAGACGCAAGATCGCTCAGGATCTGATCAGCTTTGACTACGAGCACGCGAATGCATTTGCTGCCGGTGACCCAATAGCACTGGCGAAAAACTTTGATCAGAACGTTGCTTTCATATCCGGATTTGGTGTCAACTACAATTCGAACTGCCTGAACGCCGCTCTGACACCGAAAGACCTGGCTCGTGGTGGTGCCCTGAGACCAGGATGTCTACTACCACCAGCGAAAGTGATGAGGTATATCGACGCAAATCCTGTCGATATCCAGCTTGATATACCGATGCTCGGCCAGTTTCGTATCTATATGTTTGTGGCAGATGTCATTCAAGCAAAACCCTTTCTTGACTCATTCTGTGGTCGGCTTTCGGATCCAACCAGCTTTCTTGGACGCCTAACAACTGTTTCTGATCGCTCACATACAGTTCGCAGGCCTGCCATAACAGAAATCGACACTTTCATTCAGCCAGGACGTTACACTGCTGCTAGCTCCCTTTTCACCTTCGCCATGGTCACGCCGACGTCTAAGTCTGCATTCGAGATCGATGACTTGCCTGAGCTTTTACAGCAAAGCCGCTGGACCCTATACCTTGATGATTGTCCCAGCCAGGACACAAGAGGACAAACCTGCACGCAAAAGTGGCTGGGAAATTTAGGGCTTGATGAGATCTCAATACTGAATGTACGGCCTGATGGATATGCTGGAGGTATGCAGAGCTGGAATGTGAATGACCCTCAGGCAGGTTCTGAAGCAGGAGCTTGGGTTGAGGATTACTATAGTGCCTTTCTCTGTGACGAATAGCTATCTAGTCAGTCATGAATCACTTTCCGCTTGAATACCAGCGCATGACTGTAGCTTGACACCTTGAAAAGCGTATCCTGCATTGTGCGACTAGGCAGATAGTTGAATCAGCACGGCTACCGCTCCACTGCTATCGTGGCACCTCGAAGGCACTTCAGATAGCCGTTATCAGAGTATCAGAGATACCCCCACCTTTGCGCAGGCCGCACTGCACTTACAGCCCCAACCGGATCGTAGTCTGTGAACCAGCCCTCGCTATATATGCTGACTAGACCTCATGAGCAAGTTTGAGTATAATCAACTTAGGACATACTCTCAGAACTATCAGAATGAATACTACATTCGAGAAGGCTCCTGCGGTCGAAGACCATGCAAGGTCGAGTAGTGATGACTATACTACTACCGATAACCGCCTAATTGATACTGCGTCTGAGAGATCATACGGTCAGTAGCATGAAAGCAATAAGTATATTCGCTGATATAGACCAGTGCGGAAGACGGATCTCTATCTTTTGCCTTTTCTTTCACTCATGTACCTTTTCAATTCGGTTGACAGAGTTTGTTTCCATCCAGATTGGTCAATCAGGCAGCTGGACACTGACATATCGGATAGAGCAACCTTGCCAATGCTAAGACCGACAAAATCGACAAAGACTTGCATTTCGTTGGGCAAGAATACTCACTGCTCATTTTGTTGTTCTATGTTCCCTTCGGCCTAGCAGATCTGCCACTCAACTTGCTTACTAAGCGATTCTCTGCCCGCAAGACTTTGCCTACTTGTATGTCTAGATCATGCTCAAAAGCTATGCCAAGGACCCGCTGACAAGTCCTACACGCTGACAAGTTCTATACAGTGATGTTTCTTTGGGGCTCCCTTGCACTACTGCAATGTGCTGCGAAGAACTTTGCAGGTCTATTAGTCATTCGCATACTGCTTGGGACATGCGAAGCTGGCTTCTTCGCCGGTGTCGTGTTCTACTTGACCCTGTTCTACACTCGTGGAGAACTCGGCTTCCGCATTGCTATCTTCTTCGGTAGCGCACTTCTTGCTGCTGCATTCAGCGGGCTTGTGTCTTATGGAGTCTTCCAGATCAAAGACGATCATGTTAAGGGTTGGATGTATCTGTTCATTATAGAAGGGGGCTTAACAGTAGTCGTGGCTCTGGCGGCATTCTGGTGGCTTCCGGCGACACCACAGACTGCATGGTATCTGACTAAGAATGAAAAGGCAGCCGCCCTCTCTCGTACTCTTCGAGACTCCTCGAAAGAGGTTGATACCAAGCTGAACCTCAAAGAGTGCTTCCAAACGTGGAGAACGCCTCGGTTCGCAGTCTGGGTCATGATATGCTTCACATATCCAGTCGCCTTCGCAACCACCTCGAACTTCCTACCACAGGTACGGAATCTGTTCACTACCTGTCTAGACATTTCACTCACTCACATCAACAGATTGTAGCCAGACTCGGCTTTGACACAGTCAAGACTAACCTTTGGACCGTGGCACCTAATGCGGTCGGCTTTGTTTTCCTGCTGTGCGTCACGAAGAGCTCTGACTACTTTCGTGAGCGCACTTACCACATCTGCTTCGCACTCGTGGTATCTCTTGTCGGCATGATCATCCTGGCTTTTATTGACGTTCTCCACAACAAAGGCGTAGCCTATTTCGCCTGTTTCCTCATGGCATCCGGCTCATACATACCCAGCTGCCTCGTACACAGCTGGCACAACAATAACAATATGAACGAGAACTCCCGTGCCGCGACCACTGGGCTTCTCGTAGGCCTGGGCAATCTAGGCGGTATACTGTCAGCCGCCACTTTCAGAACGAACTACGCACCCAGGTCAGTAAAACGCGGTAGACTTAGGGTCCTGAGCTGACTGCTACGCAGGTATATTCCTACGCTGGTCGCAACATCATGCTGTAATGTTGTGTGTATCGTTTTAACTCTATGCCTGGGGTTGTGGATGAAACGCGATAATCGTCGTCGCAACAAGGCTCAACGTGTCAACCTGCGCGCTGAAGACGTACAGACTGCTGATCTTGCGATGGGCGAACAGTCACCGCAATGGAGGTTCTTCACTTGATCTCAGTTCACGATCAGGCTCTGATTTGTAATGAACACTTGATTATATAACAGATTCCCCTACCACTTTAACCATGGTCAGAAAGCGACCCGAGTATGTCATGATGACCGCCGAAGAATGTCCGAACAATGACTTACATCTCCACTTAATCTTTCTCATCCTCTGGAGGTAAACCCTGGAGAAGACTCTGCCTGTGGAGACTCGGTGATCTATCGCCTGTCTTGGTCTGGGGAGTGCAAGTCCGACGAGGTCGATAAGCCCGATGCGGAGCCAGTCGGCGCGGGGCGTCCACCATCCTGGACGATGTGGCAAAATTTGAAACTGACTTCCATCGCTGTTGAAAAAATCTGTGTTCTCGCTTCTGCTTTCTCGCCGTCCGTTCACCCTTCTTCTCTTCATTCTCCAAAGTCCATCGCAAGTCCTGTTTCTATCCTCATGGCCCCGTCCACCAGCGCCGACAATGTCGGTGTTGTTTCTGCGCAATACTCACAGACAGCGGCACCTGACAAGACCACGACACACTACCTCGAGAATGGGCCTTCTTACGAGCTCGAGATGAACAACAGTGTCAAGCCCAGACTCAACATGCCACCGATCCTGCGTGATCTCGCGCCAGAAGCTCTTGCACAAATGGAGAAGAAGCTTGTTCGTAAAGTTGATCTGAGGCTGTTACCGATGCTGGTGTTGATGTATATCATGAACGTGCGTTGTCTCAGGCCGATACTTCCCTCCCTTATTGTTCCTGCTGTCATGCACCTTTATCGAGCAAAAGTCTTGAAACCTCCTTGAGAGAGTGTCGCAGGAGTCAGTATCGTGTGTTACGTCGAATGAGGACACAAGCACATATTTAGGGTACTGATTCAGGCTCGCTAACATACACATACAGTATCTCGATAGGAACAACATTGCTAGTGCCAGGCTTGCCGGCAAGGTTGGTATGACGAAGGAACTTGGATTGACTGGAGTAGAATATCAGGTATGTATCTACGATTCTACAGCACTCTCCCAGTATTCTCAAGCCATCCCAAGCCTTCGTTCCGAATCTCCAACCATCTGCTAATCTACAACACAGACATGCGTCTCCATCCTCTTCGTCGGCTACATCCTCATGCAAGTCCCCTCCAACCTCTTCCTCTCGCACATCGGCCGACCCTCGCTCTTTCTCCCCACCATCATGATAGTGTGGGGTATTGTATCTGGATGCAGCGCAGCAACTCATTCTTTCGGTGGTCTGGTCGCCGTCCGCTTCTGCCTGGGCTTCGTGGAAGCAGCGTATTTCCCTGGCTGTCTGTTCTTCCTATCTAGTTGGTATACGCGTAAAGAGCTTGCCTTGCGAACGGCGATGCTGTATGCGGGAAGCTTGATCAGCGGTGCTTTCTCTGGACTTATTGCTGCGGGTATCACGAACGGCATGGACGGTGCAAGAGGGCTGGGCGCTTGGCGTTGGCTGTGAGTGCCTTTTCTCGCTTCAGAGGCCAACAGGGGTGGTTCTCGCTAATATCAGTCCAGATTCATCATCGAAGGCACCATCACCGTCGTCGTTGCCTTCTCGGCCTACTTCGTCCTGCCCAACTTCCCGCGCACGACCATGTGGCTGAGCGAGGAGGAGCGCGAACTCGCCGCATACCGCCTGCAGCAAGATGCTGGCATGGACGATCAGACCGGCGATGGCTTACACCACGGCTTCTTCCACGGGTTCACCCTTGCGTTGGCCGACGGCAGAATGTGGTTGTTGATGCTGCTCTTGACGGGTATTGTGTCGAGTGCCAGTATCACGAATTTCTTCCCTAGTGTGGTACGTACTGTCTGCATCCTCTTCAAACCTCCTCCTCGAC